>TARA_R110002020_G_scaffold46027_5_pt1 | contig 23281 bp, 34 predicted proteins | sample TARA_R110002020 | Tara Oceans TARA_R110002020 (sample SAMEA4396489) | marine metagenome | biome: Westerlies Biome; feature: [MES] marine water layer (ENVO:01000295) within the mesopelagic zone...; material: water (ENVO:00002006), including particulate matter (ENVO:01000060) such...
GGAATTAATAAATATCAACAGGAACAACACATGAATAACGAAATTGAAGAATTAAAACAGTTAGCAGAACAGGGTGATGCTGAAGTTCAGTATAAGTTAGGTCTTTATTATGATTATGGCATAGGTGTCAAACAGGACGATAAGCAAGCAGTTTACTGGTATAAAAAGGCTGCGGAGCAGGGCCATGCTGAAGCTCAGTTTTCTTTAGGTCGTGCTTATGGTTGGGGCTTAGGTGTCCAGCAAAACGATAGACAAGAATTCTATTGGTACACCAAGGCTGCGGAGCAGGGTCACGTTTTAAGTCAAAAATTAATAAGCTCAGGATTTTTTAGGTGTTCGTTATGAATTCGGCGAAGGTGTTCAGCAGGATAAGGAGTAGGCACTTTACTGGTATAAAAAGGCTGCGGATCAGGGTCACCCTTTTGCTAAAGAAGTACTTTAAAAGGACAGGAAATGAGTTACTACATTAAAGAATTAAAAAAGTCTGCCGAGAGTGGTGAAGCAAAAGCTCAGTATTATATGGGGGAGGCTTACTCTAAAGGAAATGGCGTTGCACAAGATGATGTGCAGGCGGTCTATTGGTTTAAAAAGGCGGCAGAAAGTTTTCATGATGAATTAAAGTCAAAATTAAAGCTTAATTGTCAGGAGTAAATCATGAGAATAGAAGTTATAAAAGGTATTTTAATACTATTTGCAATGTTAATAATACTTTTAAGTTTTATTACACACATCGTCTACTGTTTAGCTCAGGGGCTATGGATAGAGCTATCAATAGGTTCTATATTCTTCCCGTATGCGGTTGGACACGGGTTTATCTTAATTGTTGATTATGTGGGTGCAGTATGGATAGTTTAATAACATTTATAGTTTTATCATTAGGTTTTGTTGTGTATTTTTTGCCCAGCATTATTGCAACCAAACGAAATCACAAAAATAGAGCATCAATTTACATCTGCAATTTGGTCGGCTTCATTTACGGGATCACATGGATTGCAGCGATTATATGGTGTTTTTCAGACAATACAGAGGACTAAATGAGAAAAATTAAAGATTTAAAAACTGGTAAAAAAATAATTGTAAGTGATAATTTTCCAAAATCAAAAAGGGGTGGCACTTGTCTACACTCAAATGCACATTTTGTAAAAAAAGATTTCAAAAAGAGCAAATGATACGACGTGGTGCAATGTCCTTCTGTACTATAGAGCACATGGCCCAGTATGGATTAAAAAAAGGACGGATTGCTATTAAGAAAAATGAAAATAAAAAAAACAGAGAAGAAAAGCAAAAATTAAAAACGCTTAGCGATCATATAAAAGAAGCTCAAGTCGCATTCAATAAATACATTAGAGCGCGTGATATTAATAAACCTTGTATTAGTTCTGGAACTTTTGCAGTTCAAAAAATAGGAGGCAACATAGATGCGGGTCATTACAGAAGCAGAGGATCGGCAGGACATTTAAGATTCAACACATTCAATTGTCACGCTCAATGCGTAAAAGATAATAGATATGGTTCAGGTAATGTTGTTGAGTATAGAATTAATTTAATAAAAAGAATTGGCTTACATCGAGTTGAACGACTTGAAAACGACAATAAAATAAAAAAATTTAATGCTGAATACTTGATAAGATTAAAAAAAATATTCAATAAAAGAGCGCGGCACGTTATGAGATTTAGATAATAAGCAATGAAGAAGACCAAAAAAAATAACATGAAATTTATATAAAGACGGGTAAAAAAATGACTGAACTAGAAAAAGTATTGCAAGAGTTTAATGATATAGATAAGTTTAAAAATGAATTTGAGCAGGCTAACAGCTCAGAAGGGGTTGAAGTGGAACTTGATGAAATTAAAAAAGAGCGTGAAAATTATGAGAATTAGTAAAGATTTTTTAATGTGCCTAATTGCTTTTTTTTGTGTTTTTTCGATAGGTTTTGAATATGTATAAAGAAATAAATCTACGGCGAACATCCAAAGGCGAGCACTCAACAATAGGTATGATGACGATAGGCGCGGGCGCTTCAGAGTACGTTGAGTGCTTTTCGTGTGAAGATGAAAATAGGATAGTAAAAAAATCTGGCGAAACAAGAATTGGCCAAGGTCGATATAAAATAGAACTTAGACAAGAAGGCGGATTAAATAAAAAATATTCTAAAAAATACGACTTTCACAGAGGCATGCTATGGCTTCGTGATGTGCCTGATTTTAAATATATCTACATACACACAGGAAATGATCATAATGACACAGAAGGCTGTATTTTGGTCGGTTTATCTGTAGAAATTAATCAAAAAATGGGTGGCGGGTGTGTTTCTCAAAGTGTTGCAGCTTATGAGAATTTATACAAAAAAATAATAGATTGGATGACACAGGGTTACGATATTTATATAAATGTATATGATGAGGTGTTTTTGTGAGTTTTTTAGGTAGAATTTTTGGAACCGACAAAGCAATAAACAATATTGTAGATAAAGAAAAAGGACTGATAACGCAGTTAGGTGGGTTCGTCGGTAATCTAAAATATACAGATGAAGAACGCGCAGAGGCTCAAGAGCGCACAAGAAACTGGGGTTTGAAGCAGCTCGAAGCACTGGAGCCATTTAAGGTCATGCAGCGGCTATTGAGCGCTGTAATTATAATGCTTTGGTTTTTTGTTGGCGTGACAGCTTTATATATGATCGCGACAGATCACAAGAACTTAAATAAATTACTTGAGTTCGCTTTCTCTGATTATGTTTTTTGGCCAGCTGTATCGGTAGTGAGTCTTTACTTTACAGGCGGCGTTGTAGAAAGTGTCACCAGAGGAATTAAAAAATAATTATTTGTATTGAAATTGATGTAATGTAAGAATAGTTGCTTCATTAAAAAAACAGGAAACTATAATGAGCAAATTATACGGCTTTTTATTTGACGTGCTGGCACTAACTGCAATGGCTATCTTTGTGACGCTAGAATCAAGATTAGCACCGAGTATTTTTTCAGATGAAATAATGCAGTTTGGCTACATCGGCTTATGTATTTTAGTTGCGCTAGCGATTTTTGGCGTAATAAAAACTCAAAACTGGCACGGTATAACCAATAAAGCAACAGGTTTTTTATTGCTAGCACCTCTTTTATTACACGCCGCAGGCGCGGCAATGACGGCTAATATAGGCGCGATGCACGATAAAAAAAAGCAAATAGACAATAATGTAAAAATAATAGCTGATTTAAAAAGACAGCAAGATGCGCTGTATATTGACAAATCAATATTCCAGTCAGCTGGAATGGTTACGAAAGCAAAAGAAACGACATCAAAAATTGATTCGTTAACACTTCAGATAAATAATTTCAGGCTGACACAAAAAGCATCTATTGATGATAAATATTCGGGCCACGGCGCTTTAGTTATTAATATACTTGGCGGATCATTTGGTTTAATTGCCCTCTTTCTTGAGTTTGTTTTTGCACTTTGCGCGGCAAGATGTTACGCAGAAGCAACTACAGAGCGCGTGCGGTACGCAGGCACGCAAGATGACACGCAACAAGCAGAATATGAGCAAGGCACGCAAAGAGAACCTACGCGCGCAGAGATACGCGCTGATGAACAAGTAATAAAAAAAGCAGTGATGGAAGAAGAAAAAGAAACTAGAAATCTTAATATTTCTATAGCCGCGCTCGCTGGTCACATCATACAAGAAGGCATTAAGAGCAGGGACGAAGCACGCTCAAACTACAAAGGTAAATACACATATAAACAGGTTGATCAAGCTTGGCAAAAAGCACAGACGCAGCGTGTATAAGAAAAACCAACTAAAAAGGAGTTATAAGCATGATAAATCTTATGCAAGGCGATTGCTTGGAGCTAATGAAAGATATACCAGACGGCTCAGTGGATATGGTCCTTACAGACCCACCATACGGCACTACAGCTTGCAAATGGGATTCGATTATCCCATTTGAGCCAATGTGGGAGCAGTTAAAGCGCATTATTAAGCCTAACGGGGCAATTGCTCTATTTGGTTCAGAGCCTTTTTCAAGTTTGTTGCGCTGCAGTAACATGGCTCAATTTAAGTATGATTGGATTTGGCACAAAGACAAGGCGACCAACCACCTGAACGCAAAAAAGCAACCTATGAGAAAGTGTGAATTGATATCGGTTTTCTACAAAAAACAGGCAAATTACAACCCTCAACTTATAGCTAAAGACCCAAGGAATATACGACCACCTAAAAAGATCGCACTGCAGTCTAGCGTTTACGGAAAAGAAAAGGGGAAGTTAATTAGGTCCATACCAGACAATATGGGGTATCCAAATGAATGCCTTTTTTTTAACGGAAAGAGCGGCAAGCAGAAGGAGCAGTACCACCCAACACAAAAACCTGTTGCACTAATGGAATATTTAATAAGCACCTACACAAACGAGGGAGAAGTAGTTTTAGACTTTACAATGGGCAGCGGCACCACTGGAGTAGCTTGTAAAAACCTAAACCGTAAATTTATTGGCATAGAGCTAGACGAGAATTATTTTAATATCGCAAAAGACAGAATTTTAAACGCATGAATAATGAGGAAATAACGTGTATATTAATATTATTAACAGCATTGTCATACTTTTTAATCAGATGACTTTATTTGAAGTTATAGCTTTGTTTTTTTTGGCTTGTTTTTTTTGGTATATGGTATTTAGGTTCGGTAAGCTTAAAATAGATCAAGTGATCGATGGCGACACTGTAAAAATAAATGGTCATAATTGCAGATTGGTCGGTATAGATGCGCCCGAGGCAAAGCAAAAATATGGTTATGAGTCGACGCAGTATTTAAAAAAACTTGTAGAAGGTAAATGGTGTACAGTTGAATTTATCGGTTATTGCAAATGGGGTCGTAACTTAATCGTCATAAAAAGATGGGGTGACGTGAATGCTAAAATGGTAAAGTCAGGCCATGCAATCTCATACATGTCTGATAAATATAAAAAATATCAAAAAAGTGAAAAAGATATTCGTTTTACGAATCCGGCAAAATTCAGATTAAAGAAATAATACTTGATTAGGCATGAAATGCATGTATAATACTTGTATTGAATAAATAAACACAAAACAGGAAAAAATTATGTTTGAATACAACTACGAAATTTCAACTACAGCCGAATTAATGGTGTTTACTAAAGAACACGACGAATGTTACGGCGGATCACGCACTACGACACTAGACACGGAAGGCAAAACAGGTAGAGCGTTATACAATCACATTAAAAAACATTGTGGCGCTGTATTCGCATCCGAAGCAAGGCTTCAAGGTTATTGTCCGCACTAAATTACAATTGATTAATACACCCGCCAAGCCTATGTTAAGATTTTCTGAATATGCTCAAATTGTTGCGGGTTTTTTATGCTTGCAAAAGTAAATATCAGGAATATCAAATAAATAAACAGGAAAAAAAATGATTAAAGAGAATAAAAAAACAGCGCCACAGCGTTTACGAGAACTTGCATACAGAGGCACTTTGGCAGGTTTGGTCCGTGAAACGGGTATAGCTCGCTCAACGTGGGAGGCGTGGGCAGCGAACAAAGACAGGCATTTGCAGTTTGATAGAATCGTATTATCTTATGTTTATGAGTATCAATTAAGCGTTTTGAAATATAGTGAGAGGGATTTATAAAAATGAGCGCTTTAGAAACTCAAATTGGCGGCAGTCATTACGAGTCAATGAGCATACAGCCTGCAGAATATATATACGACAATAAGTTGGATTTTTTTGAAGGTAACGTTGTTAAGTATGTGACGAGATGGCGTAAAAAAGGCGGCTTACAAGACTTAGAAAAAGCAAGGCATTACATTGATTTATTGATTGAGTTTGAACAAGAAAGCATCGGTCTGGATAAATCAAGGTAAAAATAAAATGATGATTAACTCGGTTAAGGAACTGATACAAGAATACTTAGATAGGGATTAAGATGAAAAAAGAGGTTTGCCCCATATGTGAAGAAGGACTGCTAAAGTCCTGCACATCATTTGAAGAGGTTCAATATAAAGGCCAATTAGGTCAGGTGCCTCTTTTATATAGTGAATGTGATACCTGTGGGTGTGAACAAGGCAGTCCTCAACAGACGCTTGCAAATAGACGTGCAATGATAAGTTATCGAGCGAGTTTGAACAAGAAAGCATCGATATAGATAAATATCACTTTAAAACATAATTAATTTCAGTATTTGTTTGACTTTGCGCGTATTACAGGTATAATACATGTATTGAATAAATAAACACATACACAAACAGGAAATAGCAAAATGTTCAAAATCGAAAAAAAGAAAAACTTACTTAACAGCGAAAATGTTCACATTTCTATTAACACACTTGCTTATAGCCTAAGCGGCAACTCAATTGACGCTATTGTTTTATTTATGTTTGAAGAGTTGGGCTTAGAGCAGAATCAGTTTGTTTTTGATCTTGTGGCTTGTGGGTGCGGTATGAAAGTCCTGGCTGATTCAAAAGTTAACGATTTAGTCAAAGAAGGTCAGTTTTACGACATCAGCACTAACTTCCGTTACGATGAACAAGCAGAAGTTTACTTGACTCAAGATGCTAACTAGTCATTTATTTGTAATAAAGAAGAAGCAATCAATACACGAAAACAGGAAATAGCATGAAAGACACAATTAATGAAGTTTATAAAATGTTGCAAGAACGTGAAGTCCACCCGTCGGGCACGTTCGATAAAGCTAAAAGATTTATAGCTGATCATGACGACTTAATCGATGTTCGCACACCTTCTAGAAGGTGGCCAAATTCTCATATGGTGGCGTGCAGAACAAAAAAGTATGTAAAAGCCGTTTGTGAAAAATTTGACTGCAAATCAAAGGAGGAGCTTTTATCTAAAATTTAAAAATCAAAACAGAGCGCACCACGCGCTCATTTAGGGTACTCAAAAATAAAACTAAATTAAAAAATAAATAGTAATTTATTGAACAGTTTTATTTATTGTGCAAAAATTCGTCATAAACAATTACTTATAATGAAATTATGGCTGAAAAATTAGAAACTAAGATATATGAGCACGAAAAAGAGATTGCTTTAATTGATCAGAAAGTAGACAACATTGATCAAGGTATTAAAGGGGTGTATGAATCTATAAAATCTATGGATAGTAAAATAGGCGCTATGGTCAAAGTTACTAATGATATTAGCGTGGTCCAGGGCAAAATAGCTTCCATGATTCAAAAGCATGGAGACTTAGAGAAAAAAATTGATAAGATTGAAAAGAACCTTACCGACAAAATAGCACCCGCATTAAATGTCACTAATCGTTTAACTTTTATATGGGAAATGCTAACGAATATAAAAGTAATCATTTCAACATGTGCATTTGTTTCAGCGTGTGTATATTTTTTAAACAAAGGGCTTTAGTTTCCTTTAAAAAATAAAAAATAAAATATTGGTTAGGAGTTATCGAAATGAGCAATGAAGAGCGCAAAAAAAAGAAAGTCGGCAGACCCCCAACTGTTTTAAATGATGAAGAGATTGAACAAGTTGAGGCGTTAGGTGCTGGTTTATCTATTGAGCAAATAGCTGATTACTTTGGCATAAGCAAGGTTACTTTTTATGCAATAATGGAAAGACAGCCAGAAGTTTCTTTACGCTATAAAAGAGGTAAGGCAAAAGCTATAGGCTCAGTAAGTAGGGGCTTACTTCAGAAAGCTTTGGATGGTGATACAGCGAGCGCTATTTTTTATTTAAAAACTCAGGCAGGTTGGAAAGAAACACAAAAAATAGATCATGTTTCTAGTGATAAAACAATGACGCTAGACGACTTCTATGACGAGCAAGAATGACTAGCAAACCTTGTTTGAACCCCGCTTTAAAAAAGTTTTGGCGCACTAGATCACCCTTGCGCGTGCTATATGGCGGGAGGTCTAGCTCTAAAAGCTGGGACTGCGCAGGCTTTGCTATATTTTTAGCGCAAAATTATAAAATAAAAGTTGTATGTGCAAGGCAATTTCAAAATAAAATAGACGAGTCTGTTTATTCTTTATTGAAAATACAGATTGAAAGGTTTGGCTTGTCTGATTTTTTCGATATACAAAAAAATAAAATCATATGTAATAAAACTGGTAGCGAGTTTCTGTTTTATGGTATCGCTAGAAATATAGACGAGATAAAGGGGCTAGAAGGCGTCGACATATTGTGGCTAGAGGAGGTCCAAGCGATAACAAAGGCGCAATGGGAGATCATAGAGCCAACCATCCGAAAGGAAGGTTCTCAAATATGGGTTGTATTTAATCCTCAATATATCACTGATTTCTCATATCAACGATTCATAGCTAACCCGCCTAAAAATTCATTAGTTAAAAAAATCAATTACACTGACAATCCTTTTTTGTCAAAAACAATGCTAGATAAAATAGAGGCAGCTAAAGAAGAAGATTATAAGGATTATGAACACGTCTATTTGGGCTATGCTAAACAAGACAATGATGAATCCATTATCAAGATGTCGTGGATAGATGCGGCTATTGATGCACATTTAAAATTAAACTTCACAGCCGTCGGTGATAAAAAATTAGGTTATGATGTCGCGGACTCGGGACAGGATGCTAATGCTATAGCAATAGCGCACGGTTCAGTTTTGACAGAGATGAGCGAGTGGCACGCGGGAGAAGATGAGTTAATGAAATCCTGTAGGCGTGTATATAATAAAGCAATCGAACAGGGCTGCGAAATAATTTACGACTCGATCGGTGTGGGTGCGTTTTGCGGAAGCAATTTTAAAGAAATAAACGCGAGCACAGACTTACACTATTTAAAAGCCAGCTACCAAGGCTGGAACGCTGGCGGCAAAGTATTAAATCCTAAGCGAAAATACTCTGATAAAAAAACCAATGAGGATATGTTTTCAAATGCAAAAGCACAGGCGTGGTGGTTGGTTGCTGACAGATTTAAAAACACTTACGACGCGATAAACAACGGCACAGAGTATAATGATGATCAGCTTATCAGCATATCTTCTGATATAGAAAATTTAGAACAACTCAAGATGCAGCTATCAACACCTTTGAAAGATGAAGACAACAACGGTCGCGTTAAAGTTGAAAGTAAAAAAGATTTGAAAAAAAGGGATATTAAATCGCCAAACGACGCGGACGCGTTCATAATGGCATTTACAAAAGCCAAAAGCGGTGGTATAAGTGCTTATATTAGAAAGGGTTGAAATATGACCAGAAAACGAATAAAAGACAATTTAAACAAGAACTTAACAAGTGCGTCTGTCTCCAACGCAAAAAGAGAAGTATTTTCTTTGATAAACAATAACGCAAAAACGTTAAGAGACTCTTTGAATTTGAGCCTCTCAACAGATAAGGATTTCAATTGCGTTTACGGTTATCCTGAAACGATCAGCGCTGACGAGTTCTGGAGAACAGCAGAAAGAAACCCCATTGCAAGCTTTGTCGCTGACGGTATCGCAAACGATTGCTGGTCAAATGGTTTTGAGCTTGCAGATTGTGAGGGAAGCTTGATTAAAGAAGTCAATGAACAATTAAAAATAATGTCAAGAAACGGCTTATTTAAAGATTTGGCACGCGCTGACAAAATGAATAGGCGCAACAGGTATAGCATCGGCGTCGTAATGCTAAACGACGGCAGGTCTTTAGATCAAGAAATCGGCACAGCAACTGATATCTCTAGTGTAAAAATAAAACCTTACCGGGAGTCTGGCATAAACATATCTCAGCGAGAAACAGACCCTACTAACATAAGATATGGGCTGCCGACTTTATACCAAGCGCAGGTGGTTGCTAGCGGCAATGATTCAGAAGATACAGATTTAAGCACAGTCAAAATACATTGGACGAGAGTGATATTATTCAATGAAGGTCAGATGGATAGCGTGATATCTGGCGAGTCTTCATTAAAACCAATTTACAATGATTTAATAAATCTTCAAAAATCAGTCGGCGGCAGCTCGGAGGCTTATTTTAGAAACGCTTTTCCGAAGTACAGCTTGAAAACAGATGATGCGGAATTTAATAGCGCGTATTTTGAGAGTGACGAAGTTCAAAAGGGTTTTGATAAAGCTGCAAATGACTTCATAAATGGCGCTAAGCCTTTTATCGTTGGCGGGGGTGTATCTGCTGACCCACTCAACACACCGCACGCATCGCCCAAGGACACTGTAACCGCGTCTCTATGGAATATATCAGCTAACACAGGTGTGCCGATTAGAATATTAACAGGGGAAGGATCAGGGCAGCTTGCAGGCAGTGAAGATAAATTAAAATACGGCGTGGTAATAAACGACAGACAGAATAATGAATGTTCTTGCTACGTGTATCAGCTTATAAAAATTTTATCAAACGCTGGCTTAATCGACGTACAAGAAGACTATCAAGTTAAATGGCCTGTAGAAGAGCCTACAACCGAAAAGCAAAAAGCTGATATTGCAGCAATAAAAGCAGATGTATTGCAGAAAATAAGCGCGGCATTAAGTCCTATGACCGGCCTATCTGGTTATGTAACGCAGAAACAAGCTATGGAAGAAATACTTGAATGGGATTACGAACCCGGCGACGTTGAGTACATCGCAGAAACGGAAGAGATTGAAGATTATGGCGACGATAAGTAAAGTTGTATTGACAGAAGAGAATCCTGTTGCACAAACAACAGAGCGAGATAAAAAAAGCTTTGTGGATGGCAGGCTGTTTCAAATAAACGTGGCGTCACTTGATGGTAATGGCGATGTCATAGCTAATGTAGGTGAGCTTAAAGGAAAATGGAAAGGTGTGGGCGCGGGAATTTGGGACGATTTTGAAAACAATTACAACCTGTCTGGACTCTATGACGGTAAAACCGTCGGCGGCTGGAATCAAAACGCTTTAGGCGCTGAATATTTTGAGTTCGACGCTGGTAATAATGTTCCAGCAGGAGGGTCAATAGAAATAACCATTAGGGATTGGAATCAATAATGAGACCTAATATATCGGGACTGAGACCAAATATAATACCTGGCGGCGATAATAACGGCGGCTTACCACCCGAACCGACGCCGACCGTCACGACTTTTTCAGAGAGCGAATACAGGACAGTATCAAGTAGCAACGCTGTAACGCTTGAATCTAATACGTATACTAAAATACCGCTCGATAACGACGAAGCTGGTACTTTAGGCAATCTATCACCGCCGGATATTAGCTTTATAAGCCCTTACGAATGGATTGTTCCAGAGGATGGGTGGTACATTATAACAGCCGCAGCGCATCACGACGGAATGAATGAAAACGGGCAAAGAAGGCTTAGGATTTCAATAGACAATGATTTATCGGAATATCCAGAACCGGATCAGGGCGTACTTGTTAGCTCAGGAAAAGCTCCATTTATAGAGGGGATTCATTTAAACGCTACAACTTCTCTTTTAAAATTAAATGTAAACCAAAAACTATCGCTTTACGGATGGCAGAATACAGGCGGACAGAAAACAATAGCTGGTGGCGCATGGTTAAGCGCTGTGCGATACGGCAAGGTTTCAGAAACATTAAACGGTACGTTTTCTAGTAGACTTGAGCAGGTTGAAGAGCGATTGACTCCCAAAACTGTATATTTTCACAATAAAACATATATAGATATTGATTTCACAGAAAATTATAGACCAATAGTTGAGACGTGGGTGTTTGATTCGAGCGAGCCGATCCCGATGCTGTCTGCTAGTGTTGTGGATAATATAACAGGCCAATATTCTGGTGAATATGTAACAGTTGGCGTGATAGATATAGATGAGGGCGGTGAGTGGGATTATGGTTCTAGCACCAATTTATTAAAATCAACTACTCATGATCATTATCTATCTTATAACAGAGCTTTGGATACGTGGGGTGTTTTAACAGCCGAAAACTTACACACACAAATTGACAGTCAAGCGGCGAGCGAGTTCATACCCTTAATTCAGAGCGGATCACTACCAGCGTCATACGGCGGGTTTAATATAGATATTGATTTGTCTGTACTCGACACATCAATATTAAGTCAAGCAAACCCTAGTGTGAGCGTTAGTAGTGATGATAATAAAATTACTATAAGTTTTGGTAATGTCGCCCAATCGGGCTTAATATTTTATAAATAAAAAAAGGTATTTTTCGATGAGTGAAAAAATATTTCGAAATTTAGAGCTAAACGGCAATTTAATTGAAAGCGTTGGAAGTCTTCAAATCTTAAATGATGCGACAAGCGCTGACCAGGCTGTCAGGAAGTCTCAAGCAGAATCGGTCGCAGCGACAGCAAGCCAGGCAATATTGGTTGACCAGTCTAGTAACGCAAGTGCTAGCACAGCTTTTACATCACAAAGTCTTGTAAGCATGTTGTCTGCCAAGCAGGATAATCTAAGTGTGCACACTGGAAGTAGTGCTTATTTAGAGATAATCAACGGCACACAATTAAAAATCAATCGTCTGACCACGACTGAGGTTTTCATTGATGAGACTTCTTCAACGCTCGCTCAAGCAATTGGCACGACTTGCGTATATTCGGCGGGATGGACATGTAACGGTCAACCTGTTGAAACTGGTGATGTAGTTATTCTTAATAACGCTACGCAAGCGCAAGAAAAGTCATGGATCCACAACGGTAAAAACACTGGTACTTTTGAAGATTTCACACGTCTCCAAACTGACTACGATGAGCAAGCAATTAGAAGCATGTTTAATAACGGTGCATTTTTAGCCTATGACCAAACGTCTGGTACAATGAGTGTTGTAACGGGTACAGGTGTTGCCGAGCTGGGTGCGCAAACATTACCAATGGATAGCACTAAGTTTACGACTTTAGATGTCTCAAATAGCAATGTAGAGTTTGCACTACTGGCCCTAGAATCATTGATTAACGCAGTGGATGGTGCGGCTTCAGGCGGCACGGCTACTACAAATGCAAGATTAAACAATTTAGCTGGCGTCACTGGCTCAAACTTAGAGACGTTTGCAAACGGAATCTTTTCAAGTAACGCAAGCATTAAAACTGTGTTGCAAGAAACAGAAACTTTATTGCAAGCAGCGGCAGCAGATCGCGGCGCAATTCGTCAAGAAAACATTGCGCAGGCAGCACAAGAAGCGGCAGCATTAAGCACAGAAGCAGCAGCACGCACACAAGCTGACGCTACTTTACAAGCTAACATTAATACCGTGGCAAGCACTGAGAGCGCCAATAACACCGCTATTAATGCTTTAGTTAATGCTAATGAAGCTAATAGTATTGCAGCAGATGCAGCACTAGACGCACGATTAGATGTTGTGCAAGGTGGCGTAGGGCAGTCTGGCTCTATTGCTAAAGCGCAAGCTGATGCTATTGCGTCCGCAGCCTCTTACACCAACGGCCAAATCAACTCCGAGCGCGATGCGCGTGTTGCAGCGGTGAATGCTTTAGATATTAAAGTTGATAATTTAGCCGAGGGTGACATTCAATTTGTCGGACAGATTGAGTCAGACGGCACTATATCTATCCGTCAATCTCGTATCGACGCAGGTGATACGAGAAACGGTGCAGACTTCAATAACGTAGCTTTGTCAGCTGGTGAGATGTTTGTGTTAGGCGCTGGCGTGACAGTTACTTACACTGACTCTGAGCAAGTAGCTTACGAACAAGGTGACCGTTTATTACTTGTTGATGATGTACTTGCAGGCGCATTGGTTCGCACAGACATCAACGCCGTACCTGTCAACGCTACAGCTTTAGCCGTGGCCAACGTTGGCACAGATACTATTGATTTTGATGGCAGCAACAAGCTAGAGGTGGTTGATAATTCTATCGGTCGCGAGCAATTAGACGCTGCCATCGAAGCTGACGTTGATGACAAGCGATCGCTTACTACAAGTAACAGTATTACTTCTGACTCTGATACGCATTTCGTCACAGATGTCACAACAGGTGCAGAGCAGAACATATACTACAAGCGTACATCAAACACTACCGACGCCCTAACAGGAACTAAGCGTGCTGTATTAGGTGAATTGTTTGTGTCAAGCAACGGATCAGGAAACCCAGCAGCGCCCGTATACGCCCATACAGCTACCTATAGTACGCACTATCAAGGAAACTGCGTTGACTTATCCATGGCCATAGGCGGTATAAACGCAGAAGCAAACGCGAACGCATCTAGCGCGGTTTATGCCACCGGCGTTTATGCAATGGCAATGAAAGAACAGCTAGGCATTAACGCAGGTGTCACGGGTGTTGCTCAGGGCGCGGGTATTTCAAACATCGGCGTAACTGGCTTTGGTAAAACTGGAGGAGTCGGAAAGGATCGTGGCGGTGTTTTTGCTATCGCTGATTTTGACTTCTTGACTTGGGCTGGTTTGCGTTCTGCAAATCCTGTGTCGTATCCTGACGCCGCCTTGATTGCTGATGCAGGTTACGCAGCAACAGCCCCAGCCTTCGTAGCGGTTGGCAAGTCAGTATTAGATGGTGATTTAGATGTCACTGGTGATGCTAATTTTTCAGGCTCAGAAGTTGTAGTGCCACTCGCTGTGAATGATAACAACGCTGTAAATATTAGCAATATTAAACAAAAGCAAGCTATTTATGAGTTTGATTTATCTGATGGCGTAGCAAAAGAAGTTCCTACAACGTTAGACTTAAACAAAGTCATCTGGCGCTTTATTAATGAAAGCACAACAGTTGATGTTGACGTTACGCTTGATGCTAGCAATAATAAATTTATTGTCACTGCAACTGGCGGCTCATTAAATGATGTTAGATTGCTTGTGCAAGAATTATCTTGCTCAGTAATTAGCGTTTAAAACAAGCGAGGTGGGAGGCGTCCCGCCGAAAGCTGATTAGATCAGCCAGTACGCATTTTTAACGCTAAGGTTAAAATGAATGGCTAAAGATAAAGATTTAGACCCAACACAGACGGGCCAGATATCAAGAAAATGGGAGCAGGATTTTAGTGCCAGATTTAGGCGTTTGAAAGGTCAAGTTAATAGATATATCGACGGCCTCAACAAAAGAAACGGTGTCTATTCAACTTCGACTGGTTATGTTTTTGGCCAAGATTATCAAGCCACCGCCGAATTTATGAATTTTTTTGAAAAAGAAATAGACAGGATATTAAGAGGTTTAACAAGCACAAAAGATGAAAGTTTTTTAGATACAGAAAATTGGATTAAACTATATATAGACCCTTCTTATTTGCGTGGATTATCTCAATCAAGAATTGATTTGAACGAGCAAAATGTACAAGTATCGCTACTACCTCAAGTCGCCACCTCTGTTAATATTACGGGCGCAGCGGCAAGTTTATCTACAAATGCAGAGTTGTTCAGGCCAGTTCATTTTTCTGCAATACAGTCAATATATCAGCGCGATTATGACTGGTTAAAAGACGACGGCAAAAAGTTAGCAACAAGCGCACGCGTCGCACTAACAAAAGGCATTCAAGAGGGTCAAGGAATAACAGAAATATCTAAAAATATAAAAAAAACTATAGATATTGGTTACTCAAGATCAAGATTAATAGCTAGAACAGAGACATCAAGAGCATATAAAGAGGGCGCTATAAACGAAGGAGAAAGTTTATCTGATGACTTGCAAGAAGAAATAAGAATGGTTTGGGTTGCAACATTAGATAGCCGCGTAAGGTCTAAGCATTTAGCGCGACATGGCAAATCTTTCTCTTTTGAAAATGCTAGAAAATTAATAAATGAGAGTCCGTGGAATTGTAGGTGTAGCATAAAGCCGATGACATTAGATAGAATAAACGACGATAAAAGAAAAGAGCAAGCAGCAAAACAAAGAAGTCGCGTATCAAAAAAAGCAAACATAAGCTCGAAAAATAGACAATGATAGACATGATTGTTAAAATTAATCAATATAAGCTTGACAATAGCGCCATACTATCGTATCTATTGTTTAAAATTTAGGCGTACAAATGAAAAAAAAGATAATTTTAAATAGCAAGATTGGTGCAAAGTATAAGCAAGTTGATTTTGCGAATAGAAAGCACACTGTATTATCAGCCTTGACGATCGAGGGTGATACAGTTATGAATGACATATTCTACCCTATTGACGTTATTAAAAACTCTTTCGAGTCGCTAGATAATTTGCCAGCACCGGCAGGACACCCCTCTTTTAATGGCTCGCCTTTGGACCCTAATTCGCCCGTCGCTCGAAACCAATTTGACATCGGCGCATTTATTAAAGATCCGAAACTCACAGATAAAAAAGTTTTTAATAATATTTACATTGATGAAGTCAGAGCATCTGAGTCGGAAAAAGGAAAGGCTATACTGAACAAAGCTAAAGACGGTAGCACATTAGGCGTCAGCACCGGCGGCACAGCAAAGATAGAAAAGAAAAAAGGAGAAAACTATAATTATATAGTCACTGACTTAAAGTTTGATCACGTCGCGATACTAGACGGAGAAGAACCAGCAGGCGCAAACACATATATAAATAATAGTGATGTCGAGTTTATAGATGTAGACTTAATAGACATCAATAAAAGTTCATTAACGCAAGAAGAGGAGAAAAGCATGGATTTTACAACGTCTAAGCTTGTCGACGCTGTAATGCAGAACAGCGCATTTGGTGGTGTTTCAACAGACTTAGAAGGCTTGAACGAGTCCGAGTTTATTGACACCATTTTTGCAAATACTGTAAAAAAAGAAACCGAAATCACGTTTGAAGACGCAAAAAAAGTAGTCGAAGAGAATGATTTTAGAGTTACTAATCACAAGTCAGAAGATTTGGAGAGCTTTGACGATTTCTTGAAAGAAAAAGAAGAAAGACGACAAGCCGAAATAGCTAAGAGAGGCGAAACAGTCTCAAAGATCATTAAAAACAATAAAAACTTTAATGAAAAAGATTTTGAAAACATGAGTGACGAATCACTAGAAAAGTTTTCTGAATCGTTAATCAAAACAGCAGATTACAGCGCTAACGTCGAAACAGTCGTCGAAAATAGCGAAAAAGAAAACTTAAAACTAGAAGGTTTATAAAAATGTCTACAATTGCACTTACACCCCATTCAAACCACGTTCGCGGCGAATTAAAAGCTGGTGCGTCTGGTATTGTACCTGGCCACTTAGTTGATATTGTGAACGGTACTTACCGCGTACATTCATCAGCTGTAACAGCTTGCGCTAAAATGTTTGCTTTAGAGAAAATCAGCACAGCAGGCGATATCGACGAAGGCTATATTAGCGGCGAAACTGTTTTTGTGGGTTCTTTCCCAGCAGGCGAGCGCGTTAACGCATTACTGAAAAGCGGCGAAACAGTAACAGATGGTGCACTGGTCACGTCAGGCGGTAACGGAACGCTTGTAGCAACGGGTGCAACTGTTACAAATGCGATAGGTTATAGCCGTTCAAGCTTAACGGCGTCTGGCTCAACACGTATTGTTGTAGAATTAATTTAATTAAAAGGTAAAAAGTATGAAACGTTCAGAATTACACGGTCTGTATGAAACCAGAGAATACGCGCTAGAAGAGTTAAGAACAGGTGCACGTTTTGGTAACGCAAGCACTTTACATAAAGACGATTTTGTTTCAATGTCTGATGATGTTGTGTCTATTCGCAAACATAAATCAATTGGCGTACAAGACTTGAAAGACGCCGGATTAACTAGAAGTGTAAATTTATCTGACACTTTAATTCAATATTATGATGTTAACGATTTTGAAGCGCAGGTTTCATTAAACGGGTCAAATAGAATCAATCAGCAAACAGACTATGCGCCAAAGTATACGCCACAGCCGATTTATGATGCGCCGTGGTTCATTCCATTTCGTCAGGAAGGTTTCTCATACAAACAAGCTGATGGTGCTAGAGAATCAGCTATCGCCGTCGTAAGGAAAATGGATCAAGTTTGTTTTGTTGGCTCTGGCAATATTCTTGTCAATTACGAAGGCAAAGATCAACAGCTACACGGTTATATTAATCACCCATCTACACTGCCTTACCCCAACTTAAATGATTGGACTGATGTAACAAACAGTGATGAGATTTATAAAGATGTAAATCTTATGGTTGCCGAGCTTTACAACAAAGGTAAAACTGTACTACCTAACGAGGCTGTTTTATACGTATCCACTGACTTTTGGACGCCTTTACAGCAAGATTACTCAACGCAAAAAGGGCAATTAAATTCCCTTGAGCGCATTTTAGCAATGTCAGAGATCGGACAAGTGAAACCCGTTCCTTATCTACCTTCAAAAACTGCGCTGTTAGTTCAAATGTCGGAAGACACGGTTCAATGGGCTGAATCTATGGACGTAACTAACGTTGCTCATCCGCGTATCCATGCGTATGAAGATCAACAGTTTACAGCTATGGCAGCAGGTGCGTTGCTAATTAAAACAGACCGAAACGGTGTTACTGGCATTGTTTACGGTACTACATCATAGGGTTTTAGCATGAAAGCGATTGTCAAAAGCAATTGGCCCAATGCTAAAAAGGGTGACGTTATAGATGTTTCACAACATGCACTAGCGTCATTCCCTAATCATCTTGAAGCGGTAGAGTCTATTGCTCAAGACGTGGCGAAAAAGCCAAAAAAAAGCAGCAAAAAGACTGTTAAAAAATAAGTTGTAAAGTAATTTAAAAAAGCTGTTAGAAAGCAGCTTTTATTTTAATTTACCTATAAATAATAAAGTAATTTTTAAAAAATATAATCGTGTTATTTGGGGTTTTCAATGTCGTGTAAAATTGTAGTTAATAGATTCGGCAATGGCACGACGTATCGCGGCGACGTTATTGGAATCTATCCATCTACTAAATACCTTGGCAAGCTCGTCGAGCCCAAAGGCGGTGCATTCGCTATAATAGAAATAACTGATAAAGACGTTGATAGTATAGAAATGCTTGAGTTACTAGAGCCAGGCGTTGATTACGAAAAATACGATAAAATGTACTATATATTAGAGCCGGAAGAAACAACCAATCCATTCCTAGACGACCTACTTAAAACAGGGAGAACTACGGGCACTTATTCAGACCTTGCGCCTTGGATAGGTGAGCACGTATGACTACATACACAATAGGCTCAGGCCCTAACGATGATTTTGCGGACGCGGTTTTATGGTCTGCCGCAGTCGGTAATATAAATGATGGTACGCCCCAGATTGGGATATTACAAGAAGATATATTGCAAGGATTTTTGAGGCCTAATCAGTCATTCCCCAACGGCGGTATACTAAAAGGTAAAGATAGAGTTACAGGTGAGGCCGGAGTGGGTCAGACCTTATCTAGTACAGATTCTAACAGGGTTATACTTGGAGTTTCTAATATTGACTTTGCTGATCTAAGGATAGGTAACGGCACATCTTCTAGGGCTTTTCAAAGCATAAGCTCAGGAGTAAAGCTTACTAGATGTATATTTGACGGGGGTATAACTGTAGGTACGTCACAGCAAGACATAGTTTTTAAAAATTGTGTTTTAGAGGGTATAGATATTAATCAATCCTCTTTGCTTGATTTTGATAAATGCTTATTCTTAGGCAGAGTAATATCAAGAAATGATACCCTAATAACCATAAATGATTGTGCCTCAACTGCCAGCGATTGGATACTAGGGCCCGGCACGTATTCAGGTTCGACAGCTATTGTTAGAAATTCTTATATTACACAGAATGCATCACCCTCTGATTTCAGCGCAGGAAGCTCAAACAATACTGTAGGATATTCTGTAATCGGTGATCTTGTTAGTTTTGCAACGGGCGATTATAGAACGCAAGATTTGACAACAATGTCAACTGGCGGCATTGCGGGCGATTACGTGGGGGCTTACCCAGAAAATGATACGAGCTTTGCTAGCTTTTACCCTAGTATGTATTTTCGTGGTACACCTAACGGCTTTACAACCACGCCAATGGTGCTAACCGACGATTTTACATGGCAAATTACTGCAAACTTTGACGGCACTGGCGGCCCAGATAGATACAAATTTGATGTTTTTGGTGATTGGTCTTTAAGCTTTGGTGATGATAATCAGGACGGTATAGTAAACTTAAACGGCGGCGACATCTTAACTGTAGACGGTTCAGGCGATTACGTTATTGAATTCGATACTTTAAACTCCACGTATACAGCAGTTAAGCAAGCATCACCAGGAATTACATCAAATATAAATTTAGCAATTTTAGCGCCTGTTTTTAGTGCTGCATTACTAGCAACTGCACCGCAGCCTAGTGTGGCGTCGAGTTTCGAAATACAGGAGCCGTCTTTTAGTATAGTATCTTCTGCAAGCGTTCCGTCACCCATAGCAGATAGTTCAATTTCAATTAGCGCTCCTGATTTTAGCGCGTCAAGTGCTGTAACGTTACCTAGACCTGTTTCAAATATAGATTTTTTGTTAGAGCCGCCTGGGTTTTCTTCAGAAATATCCGCAAGTATTCAAGATGCTGAAATATCATTAGAAATATTATTAAAAAAACCTTTGTTTTTATCGGGTTTAGGTGCAACATTACCACAGCCGGAAACTGATATCTCTATTGGTTTTGGCGCCCCATCATTTTCAGTTCAAAATACAGCAACATTACTACAGCCTGAAATTGATGCGGCATACAGTATGCAGGCACCCGCATTTAAAATCGTAATAGAGCCGAGCGTATTATTTCCAGAAATAAACGTGTTAACGTCTATTGATAAGCCTGTATTCAACTCTGAAACACTTGTAACGCTCCCGCAGCCAACAACTAGCGTTACAATGGTTGCTGGTGCGCCGGTTTTTAGCGCTAGTATATTAGCAACTATTCCAGCTAAAGAAATAACAATCAATGCTTTAATAAATGCTCCGATTTTTAATTCTGAAATATCATCGACAAGACCTGTCTTTTCTTTAGTTACAAATCTAACATTAAATAAACCTGTTTTTTCTGCACAATCAACCGCAACTTTACCGAAACCTATAATTGATTTGTACGCAGAAATAAAAAAACCCATTTTTACAGCATCGGCATCAATAACAGGCATAGAGATACACCCTAGTTATGATGCGATAATTCTGTTACATTTAAAATCAAACATAATAACTATTTAGGATAAATTATGGCAAATGGTAACACGCAAGCAAGAAACTCACGAGCAGAAGACTTTGCAAGTGACTATACTTCGGCAACGCTTACAATACTTGACGGTTCTACTACGCTAGCAACGCACACTTTAGCTGGTTTTGGGGCTGCATCAAACGGAGTAATAACAGCCTCATCTATACCTGACGCAACTATATTGGCTGATGGAACGCCGGACAGCGTGACCTTATCTAGCGCGGCTGGTGAGTACACCTTAACTATCGGGCTCTCTGGTAGTGGTGCTGATGTAATCGCCTCCACGTTAAATTATATAAATAACGAAACTAGTAGCGTCAATTCTCTAACAGTGGATTTCCCAGCGTAATATGAATACTTTTCCCCGCGCTTTGAAAGTAAATAAAACTGATGCATTCGCTATAGATGTTAGCCTATGGTTAGGGGCCGACACAGTTGATTTTTTTTCAGTCGACGATAAAAGTGAGGGAAAGGTTATTATTGGTGATACATCAATAGACAGCTCGTGTTTAAAAGTGCTGTTGACTGGTGTTGATGTCGGGACGGCAGAAATTCATTTCAATTATAATACATCTAACAGAAGCGATTGCTTTACAGTGTTTGTAAATGTAACGGAGGATTGCTGATGGCTTGTTTGGATTTAAAAGGTATAGAGTATAAAGAAAATATGATGCCGGCGAGCATATATATAAATAGTTTAAAATGCTTAAATGTTGACGATAGCGTCAAAGCGTTAGCTATAAAGTATTATGCAGCGCACTTGGCGTGGATTTCGAACCCTGACAATATCGTCAAACGAAAGAAGTTTGGCGTTTCTGAAATAGAAAATAATAATGTGGGTTCTGGTTTTATGTCGTCAATTTACGGACAAACAGCTAACGAATTGCTAGGCGGTTGTCTTGAAAATTCAGCAAAGAAAAAACCTAGCGTATTTTTTGCTGGTGGCTGTTCTTTATGACGCATTTATCAGAAAGTATCACAATCTGGTATTTGAGCGGCGATAACACGGGACGCGGACCAAAGTTTTTAAACCCTGTTTACGGTATGTCGACAAAGCAAGTATCAGTCGCTCTAACCCAGTCAGAAGCCGGTAAGGACTATAACAACACTACAGTTATACAATGTGACGTAAAGCCTGAAAATGGCGCTTACATAGCCACAGGCACTCACGCAGGGCAGTTACCTGGCGATGAAGCTTTACAGATTAAGCGTTTTGTACAAGATTATTTTAACGAGAAATTGTGGGAAGTGCATCTTGGCTAAGGTAATGGTTAGAGGTTTACAAAACGTTATTTCTAATTTTGAAAAATATAACGTAAATGAAAAGAAAAGAATAACAAACGCTTGTAAAATATGGGCGGTGGATACAGCTAGCGACGCTAAAGAGTTAGCGCCCAGCGATACTGGCACACTTAGAAACAGTGCGTTTTATGACTACTACCGAGCTGAAAACACCAGAAAATCAACAGCTAAAATGATTTTTAGGGCCGGATTCACTGCGAATTATGCGCCATACGTACATGAAATGCTGACCCCGTCAAAAGGGGTTAAAAGGACGAGTGGCAGTAAAAAAGGGTTTTACTGGGAAGTTGGTCAGCCGAAGTTTTTAGAAATTGCAGCAAGAAAAAATCTAATAGCTTTAAGAAGACGGTTAAGAGGGTAGTATGGCTAGAGTACCTTTATCAGAAAGCATGGCTTTAAAGCTTGAAGAGGGCGGATTTAATAATGTTTATTGGCCTGTATTACCTGAAGAAAATATAAAAGGAAACGCTGTTTATATACAGGTGACCGAATACGATTCGTCCGAATCCACAATACAAAATCAATATACTCTATCACAATTTCAAATAATGATAAGAGGTAATAAATTAACTTCTTATATACAAGCATGGGATGTGGCGGACGATATTAGACAATATTTAATTAATCTGCCAGACCGATTCACCATAAATGGCAATGAGTATACGATACCAAATCGCATCAACGGCCCTACTTACTTTAAAGATAGTAACGACCGTGATGTATTTATAATAAATTATGAGATTTACCAAGACCCCCAAGAGGAATAAAAAAAATGTCGCAAGTAAAAGTACAAAAAGGCCGCAGCGTTAAGCTATCAATAGAAATTGATGGTGATATGTTGCCGTTATGTTATTTAAATTCCAAAGATATTACAGTTGATTTGCCAGTTGCAGGCGTGACCGACCAGTGCACAACGGGCAGCTATACTGAAGCGCAATTCACTGGTTATAAAACATTTACGTTAAACATATCGGG
>TARA_R110002020_G_scaffold113518_5_pt1 | contig 23269 bp, 15 predicted proteins | sample TARA_R110002020 | Tara Oceans TARA_R110002020 (sample SAMEA4396489) | marine metagenome | biome: Westerlies Biome; feature: [MES] marine water layer (ENVO:01000295) within the mesopelagic zone...; material: water (ENVO:00002006), including particulate matter (ENVO:01000060) such...
ACCTCGCTGATGCTGGCGCTCAATCCGGAGGTGGTGCGCCGGGACCGGATCGCGGACCTGCCGCCAACCAACCTGACGGCCGACGATCTGGCCGAATGGCGCAAGGGGCATGATCACGCCCGGCGGGTGACGCCGGACGGATATCTCGGCGACCCGGCCTCGGCCGACGCCGACCGCGGTCGCGCCGATCTCGATCGCGACGCCCGCGCCATCGCCGAGGCGATCCGGGACCGGCTGACCGGGGCACGCTAGGCCCCGGCTTGCTCAAGCGGTCAGGCGAACCCTGGTGCGGATGAGCCCATCCGGGTCGGCGGAGCGGCCGACGCAGATCTCGAAATCGCCCGGCTCGGTCCGGGGCGCCAGGTCGGGGCCCGGAAAGGCGAACGCGTCGGCCGCCAGCCGGAAGCGCAGGACGCCGCGGTCGCCGGGCGCCAGGCCGATCCGGGCGAAATCCTTCAGTTCCAGCTGCGGCCGGGCAACGCTCGCGACCGGGTCACGCAGGAACAGGAACACCGTCTCCTCGCCGCCCCGCCCGCCCCGGTTCTCCAGCCGCACGCGGATGTCCACCGCGTCGCCCGCCCGAAAGGTGTAGGGACCGCCGGCAAGGCCGTCCGGATCGCCCACCTCCACCCCAGCGATGGCGATCTCGGCAAACGAGAGGCCGTGGCCGAAGGGGAACTGCGGCGCGACGGACACGTCGAGATACCTGCTCGTATAGGGATCGTCCGGACTGGCCGGGCGGCCGGACGGGCGGTCGCCGGCATGGATCGGGATCTGGCCGACGGCACGCGGCCAGGTCACCGGCAGCCGCCCGGTCGCATCGGCGTGACCGGTGAGCACATCGGCGATGGCATGCCCCGCCTGGTGGCCGAGAAACCAGGCCGCCAGCACGCAGGGAAAGGTGTTGAACAGCCACGGCGCGATCAGCGGCCGGCCGGACGACAGCAGCACCACCACAGGCCGGCCCGAGGCCAGCACCGCGTCGGCAAGCGCGCGCTGGCCGTCCGGAAGACCGGGGTCCGCGCGGCTCGCCGCCTCGCCGCTCATGGCCGCCGTTTCGCCGAGGCAGAGCACGACGAGATCGGCCGTCCGGAGATCGGGGGCGGTGGGGTCAGCGGCGGCGTCTGGATCGGTCGTCACCGGCGCGATGACGGCATCCGGCAGCGCGGCCCGCAGCCCCTCGATGACGGTGACCGGGGTGGTCCGGTCGCCCGCCCCCCACCACGGCCCCAGCATGTCGGCCCGGGCCTCGGCGAGCGGCCCCACCACGGCGATACGACCGATGGTGCGCGGCAGCGGCAGGATGCCGCCGTCGTTCTTCAGGAGCACGATGGAGCGCCGGGCCGCCTCGCGGGCGCGTTCGCGACGGGCCGACGGCACGCCGGTGCCGCGCGCCTGCTGACGGCGCGTCGGGGCGTCGAACAGGCCGAGCCGCTCCTTCAACGCGAGCACGCGGCGAACGGCGGCGTCGATATCCGCGAGGGTGACGAGGCCGCGATCCAGCGCCTCCGGAAGGCCCTGCTCGTAGGCCGGGCTCATCATGTCGATGTCGATGCCGGCGGTCAGCGCCAGCGCCGCCGCTTCGGCGAGGTCGGCGGCAACCCCGTGCGTCCGCAGTTCGCCAACGGCGTTGTAGTCGGAGACGAGCACGCCCTCGAAGCCGAGTTCGCCGCGGAGCCAGTCGCGCAGCAGCGGCACGTGGGCGGTCATCGGGACGCCCGCGATGTTGAAGGCCGGCATGACGGCGGCCGCCCCGGCCCGCACCGCAGCCGCGAACGGCGGCAGGTAGACCTCGCGCAGGGTGCGCTCGGAGAGATCGACCGTGGCGTAGTCGCGGCCGGCGGCCGGCGCGCCGTAGGCCACGAAATGCTTCGCGGTGGCGGCAACGCTGCGCGGATCGGCAAGCGACGTGCCCTGAAAGCCGCGCACCTTCGCCGCGGCCATGCGGGACGCCACCAGCGGATCCTCGCCAGGCCCCTCCGCCATGCGGCCCCAGCGCGGGTCGCGCGCCACGTCGATCATCGGCGCGAAGGTGAGGTCGATGCCGTCGGCCGCGGCTTCCTCCGCCGCCGTGCGGGCGGTGGCCTCCCACAGGTCCGGATCGAAGGCGGCGGCCTCGCCGAGCGGGATCGGAAACACGGTGCGATGGCCGTGAACCACGTCGAAGCCGAAGAACAACGGAATGCCCAGGCGGCTTTCCCCGACGGCGATCGCCTGCATGGCGGCTGTCGCCTCCGTGCCCCAGAGATTGAGCAGGCTGCCGATGCGCCCGTCGCGCACGCCCGAGGTCGGATCGCCGGCGGCGACGGGGCCGGTGACCGGCGTGCCGGCCGTGACCATCACCAGCTGGCCGATCTTCTCGGCGAGCCTCATCTCCGACATCAGAGCCTCGATGCGGCCCACTTCCCTCTCCCGGACAGCCAGTGCGGAGCGCCAGCCTTCCCCTCCGCCGCGGGGGAAGTCAAACCCTGGCAAGAGCCCGGCGCCCACATCCACATCGCGAACCCGCCATCACGCTCGCCGACACCGAGAGGAATGCGACCGGCTGCAACCACAGCCGGGTCGAAGGCGCTGCGCAATATGGATTGCTGCGCTTGCCCAACGGAAAACGATTGCCAAGCGTTCGCTGAAATCTCACACTGTGATAATATGGCCTACTGCCAAACCATGAGATCGCCGGCACGAACCGGCGCACACGGGAGGAGAACCACCAATGATCAACAGGATGATTGCGCCTGTCGCCCTGGCGGCGGGACTGGCCTTCGCGGGCGCGGCCAGCGCCCAGACGGTGGGCATGGCGACGTCGAATCCCGGCTCGCTCTACCACGGCATCGGATCCGCCGTGGCCAAGGCCGCCAACGAGGCCGGCCTGAACACCACCATCCAGCCGGCGACCAGCCCCAACCAGTACCTGCCGCTGGTCGGCGCCAACGAGATGGAATTCGGCGTCTGCAACCTGGAAGAATTTCTCTACGCCTATGAGGGCCTGGAGTGGTTCAACGGCCGCGCCAATCCGGACCTGCGCGTCGTCGGGCTGATCATGCCGCTGCAGGAAGCGATCTTCGTGCGGGCCGATTCCGACATCAAGACGATCGCCGACCTGAAGGGCAAGGACATGGTCGACGGGTACACCGCCCAGAACACCATCCTCCCGCATCTCGACGCCATGTACGCCACGGCAGGCCTGACCCGCGACGACATGAACCCGGTGCAGGTGCCGAGCGTGGTGGGTGGTGCCGATGCCTTCATGGCGGGTGACGCCGTCGGATTCATCTTCTCCCATGGCGCCGGCAAGGTGCGCGAGGCCGACGCCTCGGTCGGCGGCATCCGCGCCCTGACGATTCCCGACACCCCGGAGGCGCTCGAGCAGATCCGCGAGCACTGGAAGACCGCCGACATCGTGACCATCGAGCCGGGGCCGGCCTATCCGGGCGTGCTCGAGGCCGGCGCCTACATGGAGTATCCGCAGGCGATCTTCACCAACGCCCAGGTCTCCGACGACGCGGTCTATCAGCTGACCAAAGCGGTCTATGAAAACCAGAAGATGCTCGGCGAGACGTTCCCGCCGTTCCGCAAGTTCGATCCGGCCAAGCACATGGTCGGCGACGTCACGCCGGGCCAGTACCACCCCGGCGCGATCAAATTCTACAAAGAAGTCGGCATCTGGAAAGAGTAGCACCGGATGACCGAAACCCTGGTTCGGGAGCCCGATTCCGGGCTCCCGTATCGGCTGTGGCGCCCTGTCGCCACGGCCCTCGCCGCCGCAGTCACGCTCGTGGCAGGCGCCTGGTCACTCGGCGTGCCGCGCATGCTCGGCATGTCCTTCTATCCCCAGCAGTTCCTGGCGGTCATCCTGGCGCTGGCGCTGTGCCTCGCCATCCTGCTCACGACGCGGGGCCGTCTGCGCCGGACCGGGAGCCTTCCCTGGTATGACGCGTTGCTGGCACTGCTGGGTCTCGGCGCCGGGCTGTACGTCGCCGTCGTCTATCCGCAGGTCGTGAACCAGATCTTCTTTCGTCCGCCTGAGGCCTACGTGCCCGGCGTGATCCTGATGCTCCTGTCGCTCGAAGCGGTGCGGCGCACCACCGGCTGGGCGCTGGTCATCATCATCTCCGTGTTCATCGCCTATGCGCTGTGGGGAGATGCGCTGCCAGGCCGGCTGGCTGGACGCGCGTCAGACTGGCAGAAGCTCTCCGGTTACATGGGCTTCGATTCCAACGGCATCCTCGGCATTCCGATCGCCGTCGCGGCGACCGTGGTGACCGCCTTCATCTTCTTCGGCAGCCTGCTGAACACCACCGGCGGCTCCCGCTTCTTCACCGACGCCGCGCTGCTGTCCATGGGCAAGCTGCGCGGCGGCCCGATGAAGATCGCCGTCAGCGCCTCCGCGCTGTTCGGCTCGATTTCGGGCTCGGCGGTGGCGAACGTGGTCGCCACCGGCGTCGTCACCATCCCGATGATCAAGCGCAGCGGCTATCCCGCCCACAAGGCTGGCGCCATCGAGGCCGTCGCCTCCACCGGCGGGCAGCTGATGCCCCCGGTCATGGGCGCGGCCGCCTTCCTGATGGCCGAGTTCCTGCAGGTCCCCTATTCCGACATCGTGCTGGCGGCGCTGATCCCGGCACTGCTCTACTACGGCGCGCTGTTCATCCAGGCCGACCTGGAAGCCGCCCGGCTGGGCATCGAGGCGGCCCCCGACGAGGACATCCCGTCCCGGCGCACGGTCATCGGCGGCCTGCACTTCGCGTTCGCGTTCGCGCTGCTGATCTACGCCCTGTTCGTCATGAACTGGCAGCCCGAACGGGCCGCCATCCTGGGCTCAGGCGCCGTCATCCTGACCGCCATGCTGTTCGGCTACGACGGCACCCGGGCTTCCATCGGCGCCATTGCACGCGCCTTCGTCACCACCGGCGAGAGCGTGGTCGAGATCATCGTCATCTCGGCGGCCGCCGGCATCGTCATCGGCGTCCTCAACATCTCGGGCCTGTCCTTCAACCTCACCTACGGCCTCGTCCAGATCGGCGGCGGCAGCGCGATCCTGCTGCTGGTGCTGTCGGCGGTCATCTGCATCGTGCTGGGCATGGGGCTGCCGACGCTCGGCGTTTACGTGCTCCTGGCGGCGCTGGTGGCACCGGCCATGGTGGAGGTCGGCATCGAGCCGATCGCGGCACACATGTTCGTGCTCTATTTCGGGATGATGTCGATGATCACCCCGCCGATCGCGCTGGCCGCGTTCGCGGCGGCATCGATCGCCGAGGCCGATCCGATGAAAACCGGCATGGCGGCGGTGAAGTTCGGCTGGGCGGCCTATGTGGTGCCGTTCCTGTTCGTCTTCTCGCCGGCGCTGATCCTGATCGGCAGTCCGACCGAGGTCGTCCTCACCGTCGTCACCGCGGCGATCGGCGTCTGGCTCGTCTCGGCGGCGCTCGCCGGCTACTTCATGTCGCGGCTGTCAGCCGGCAGCCGGGTGCTGTTCGCCACCGCCGGCCTGCTGGCGCTGGTGCCCGCGGGCGCGTTTTCGGGCGCCATCTACACCGACGCGGTCGGCGTGCTCGCCGGTCTCGTCCTGATGGCCCACTCGCTGCACGCGTCGCGCCGGCGCGCCGCAACGGGGGCGACGGGATGAGCGAAAGCAGCAGCCTGGAGAGGATGCTCGACATCCTCGGCCTGTTCGACGAAGCCCGGCCGGAATGGACCCCGGCCGAGCTCGCCGGGCAGCTGGGCTACTCGCGTCCCACGCTCTACCGCTACCTGAAGACCCTGAAGGGCGCCGGCCTGGTGGTCAGCGTCGACCAGTCGACCTACACGATCGGACCGCGGGTGGTCGAACTCGACTATTTGCTGCGCAGGGCCGATCCGCTGGTGCCGGAAAGCGACGACGAGATCGGGGCGCTGGCGGCCCGCTTCCCGGGCACGGCGTTCGTCTCGCGCTGGTATCGGGACCGCGTGCTGTGCATCAACTCCGCGGCCCTTTCCGCGGACGTGGTGTCCAGCTTCCCGCGCGGCCGGCCAATGCCCGTCGGGCGGGGCGCCACCTCCCACGTGATCCTGGCCAACCTGACCCGCCGCCAGTTGCTGCCGCTGATCGAGCCGCGGCTCGACGACTACCGGCAGATCGGGTTCGGCGACGACGTCGAAAGCGTGCTGGCGCGCTACCGGGCCATCCGGCGCGACGGCTACATCATCTCGCGCGGCGAGGTTCAGCCCGGGGTGGTGGGCACCGCCGCGCCCATCTTCGGCAGCGGCCCGACGCCCATCGGAAGCCTGTGCCTGACCCTCTCCGACCGCCAGTTCGCCTCTCACGAGCCTGCCCGGATGGGTCGAGAGATCGTCGCAACGGCAGCCCGCATCGGCGCCCGGCTGGCCTCCCGCCGCCATCTCGAGGCGGCGGAATAGTTCGGATCCACCATCACTGTCGGAGTCAAAAAGGACCCATCGCGTGAAGAAGATCGACGTCTACAATCACATCTGGCCGCAGCGCTATTTCGAGGAGCTGGTGAAGGCCACCGGCGAGATGCAGGCGATCACGGCCCGCTCGGGCCGCGTGCCGATGATGACCAACCTCGACCGTCGGTTCGAGGTGATGGACATGTTCGGCGACGACTACCAACAGATCCTCTCGCTCGCCGCCCCTGCCCCCGAGGCGATCGCCGATCCGCAGAAGGCCCTTGAACTCACCAGGATCGGTTCCGACTGCATGGCCGAGCTGTGCCGGGACCACCCGGACCGCTTTCCGGGCTTCATCGGCACGGCCTCGCTGACCAGCGGCCAGGCCTGCGTCGACGAGTGCCGCCGCGCCGTCGAAGACCTCGGCGCCGTCGGCATGCAGATCTACACGAACGTCAACGGCAAGCCGCTGGACCTGCCCGAATTCGAGCCGTTCTTCGCCTACATGGCGGAGGTCGGAAAGCCGGTCTGGATGCACCCGCTGCGCGCCCAGGACTTCCCGGACTACATGACCGAGGACCGCTCGGAGTACGAGATCTGGTGGACCTTCGGCTGGCCGTACGAGACCTCCGCCGCCATGGCGCGGATGGTGTTCTCCGGCCTGTTCGACCGCTGCCCGGGCCTGAAGCTGATCACCCATCATGCCGGCGGCATGATCCCGTTCTTCGAGGGGCGCGTCGGCGCCGGCTGGGACCAGATGGGCAAGCGCACCACCGACCGAGACCTGGGCGCCGTGCTCAAGGCGCTGAAGAAGCCGCACCTCGACTATTTCAAGGACTTCTACGCCGACACCGCGACGTTCGGCTCCAAGAAGGCCATCGAGCACGCGGTCGAGTTCTTCGGCGAGGAGCACGTGCTGTTCGCCTCCGATGCACCGTTCGATCCCGAGGGCGGACCGCTCTACATCCGTCAGACCATCGCCATCATCGACAGCCTTGAGGACGAGGCGTTGAAGCAGAAGATCTACCAGGACAACGCCGTGCGGCTCCTCGGACTGAAGGCGCCGGCTTGAGTATGGAAACGCGCGACGCGGACGTCGTCATCGTCGGAGGCGGCCCCGTTGGCATGGGGCTCGCCATCGACCTCGGACAGCGCGGCATCCGGACCATCGTGGTGGAGCGCTACCCCGAGCTGCAACCGGTGCCGAAGGGTCAGAACCTGACCCAGCGGACCATGGAGCACTTCCAGGCCTGGGGGATCGAGGACGAGGTCAGAGCCGCCCGCACCGTACGGTCCGACTACGGCATCGGCGGACTGACCACCTACCGCACGCTGATCTCAGACTACACCCACGACTGGCTGCAGCGCGAACTGGTTCGGCCCTTCTACTTCGCCGACAACGAGCGGCTGCCCCAGTACCAGACCGAGGCGGTGCTGCGGAGACGGGTGGCCGAACTGCCGAGCGTCGAGGTGATCTACGGCTTCAAGGCGGATGCGGTGCGCCAGGACGCCGACGGCGTCGAGGTGTCGCTCAGCGAACGCAAGGGTGACGGGAGGCTGGCCGTCCGCGCCCGCTACGCCGTCGGCTGCGACGGCGCCAAGTCGGTTGTGCGCGAGACCGGCGGCATCACCCAGACCCGTTCCGACCACGACCGGCTGATGGTGCTGCTGGTGTTCCGCTCCACCGAGCTGCACACGCTGTTGGAGCGCTATCCGGGCAAGTCGTTCTACAACGTCCTTCACCCGGACCTGAAGGGTTACTGGCTGTTCTTCGGCCGGGTGGACCTGGGCACCACGTGGTTCTTCCACGCGCCGGTGCCGGCCGACACTACGAAGGACAACTTTGACTTCACCGCCTATCTGCACGAGGCGGCGGGCGCCGAGTTCGCGGTCGAGTACGATCACATCGGCTTCTGGGACCTGCGCTTCTCGCTGGCCGATAGCTACCGCAACGGCCGCATCTTCGTGGCGGGCGACGCCGCCCACAGTCATCCGCCCTATGGCGGCTACGGCGTCAATTCGGGGCTGGAGGACGCGCGCAATCTCGGCTGGAAGCTGGCCGCGAAGCTGCAGGGATGGGGCGGCGAGGCGCTGCTCGATTCCTACGACCTTGAACGGCGTCCGACCTTCGCCTCCACCGCCGGCGACTTCATCGAGAAGGCGATCTTCACCGACCGTGACTTCCTCGACACCTACGATCCGGCAACCGACCGGAAAGCGTTCGAGCGCGAGTGGACCAAACGCGGCTCGGGCGCCCAGAGCGAGGTGAACGCCTTCGAACCCCACCACGGCGCTTCGCCGGTGGTGACGGGAGCCGACAACGACGACACCTCCTCGGTCGGCCAGCACAGCTTCGCCGCCCGACCGGGCCATCATCTGGCGCCGGCAACCATGGCTGACGGCCGGAACGTGTTCGAGGCGCTGGGTGACGGCTTCACGCTGCTCGCCTTCGGCGCCGACGACGGGTCGGTCGGCGTGCTGGAAACAGCAGCCCGCGCTGCCGGTGCGCCGTTGACGGTGGTGCGGGACGCGGCCGGCGGGGAACCGGACCGCTACGCCGCGAAACTGGTGCTTGTCCGGCCCGACCAATTCGTTGCCTGGGCGGGCGACGAACCGCCGTCCGACCCGGCCGGACTGCTGTGCAAGGTGTGCGGCGCAACCGGGTCCACCTAGCCCGGCGACCGCGTTTCGCCGCGCAACGCGTTGAATTCGGTCCCGTTTCCCGCGGATCAGATGTTTCCACCTGGCTGGAAAAGGCTCTAGGCTTGGTCCTGCCGCAGTGCGAACCGATGCCGCGCTGCGGCACCGGACAACAACGAACGCCGCGCGCGTGAACGAAGGTGAGCTTATGACCTGCTGGGGGACTTGCCCGGATCGGAAGACGATGATCCGGACATCGGCCGCGCTCGCGGTAGCGCTGGCCACGTGTGTCAGCCTGACGCCGCTGGCCGCGCAAGAGACGTCGGATCCCGGTCCCGTCACGACCCGCTATTCCGTCGGCGCCACCGGCATCGAATGCGTGGCCTCGCCCTGCCCCCGGCGCGGCATCTGGATCACCGGACCGGACGACGAGACCCCGGCGCAGATCCGGAAGAGCCTTCTGTTTGCCGACGAGGACGGCTCGATCGGCCTACCGAACCTTCGCGGGTCGTCGGCCGACAAGGCGGCCATCGACGATGCCTGGCGGTCGGGCGGCTGCATGGTCGTGAAAGGCAGTTTCGGCCCCCACACCACCACCGGCATCCCCCTGCTGACAGTCAGCCGCGTCGTCGGGCCCTGCTGACCCCGTTCCGCCGCTACTCGGCCGCCTCGGCGGCCGGCGCGGCACGCACGATCCGAACCGGCACCGACTTCGCGGCCGGAACCTGGCTTTCCAGCGCGTGCTGCCACAGCGGAATGAGCGGATTGCACTCGGGATAGTAGGCGCCGATCGCCCCCTTCGGCACGTCGTAGGGGACCACGCGCAGGCCGTCGACCCGGCGGGCCACGCCATCGTCCGTCGCCGTTTCCAGCGCGATCTCCTGATCGGCCTCCAGCCCGAACCGCTCGATGTCGGCCGGATTCATCATGACGACCATGCGGGTCCCGACGATGCCGCGAAAGCGATCGCGGTAGCCGTAGATCGTGGTGTTGAACTGGTCGTTGCTGCGCAGGGTGATGAGGCGAAGGACGTCGGCGTCCGTGCCGTCGTCGAAGCTGGCATGGAGGGCCCGGGGCAGCTTGAAGTTGGCCTTTCCGGAGTCGGTCTGCCAGATCCGCTCGTCCGCGGGGATCGGCTTGTGGAAGCCGCCGGGCTCGAACATGCGCTCGTTGAAGCGTTCGAACTTCTCCGGGTAGGTGCGTTCGATGGCTTCCCGGATGCGGGAATAGTCCGCCAGCCACGCGTCCCACGGCACCTTCGGATTGGGCTCCAGCGTCGCCTTGGCGATCTCCGCGACGATCCTCGCCTCAGCCAGCAGGTGTTCGCTGGCGGGCTCGTGCACCGATTTCGACGCATGGATGCAGGAGGTGCTGTCCTCGATCGTGACCACCTGACGGCCGCTTTCCTGTTCGTCATGCTCCAGCCGGCCGAGACAGGGCAGGAGGTAGGCGACCTTGCCGTTGATCAGGTGGCTGCGATTGAGCTTGGTGGCGATCTGAACCGTCAGGCGCATGTTCTGCCAGCGATCTTCCATCAGGCCGCGCTCGGGAATGGCCCGGACGAAGTTGCCGCCCAGCCCGATGAACGCCTTGATGGAGCCGCCGATGATGCCCTCGCAGGCCTCGACCGTGGTGACGCCCTTCTCGCGCGGCGGCTCGAAGCCGTAGAGGTCCTTCAACCTGTCGAGCGGCGCCAGCGCCGGCTTCTCGGTGATGCCGACGGTGCGCTGCCCTTGAACGTTCGAGTGGCCGCGCACCGGGCAGATGCCGGCGCCCGGCTTGCCGATGTTGCCGCGCAGAAGCAGCAGGTTGACCAGCATCTGGACGGAATCGACGCCGAGCTTGTGCTGGGTGAGCCCCATTCCGTAGACGCCGATGACCGCCTCGCAGGCGGCATAGCGTCGGGCGGCCGCCTCCATCTCGGTTCGGGAAAGTCCGCTTTCGCGTTCCAGCTCGGGCCATGCCTGGGCCCGCACGAACGCCTCGAACGCCTCGAAGCCATGGGTGTGCTCCGCGATGAAGTCGGTGTCGAGCACGCGCGGGCGACCCTCCGCCGCGGCGCGTGCATCCTCCTCGAACAGCCATTTGCACATGCCGGCGATGGCGGCGATGTCGCCGCCCGGTCGCACCTGGTAGTAGTCCTGGCTGATCTCGGTCTCGCCGCCGGTCAGCATCGCCACCGGATCCTGCGGATTGGTAAAGCGCTCCAGCCCGCGCTCGCGCAGCGGATTGAAGGTGACGATGGTCCCGTTGCGCTCGCGCACGGCCTGCAGCTGATGCAGCATCCGCGGCGCGTTGACGCCGACATTCTGGCCGAAGAAGAAGATCCCGTCGGTCTTGTCGAAGTGCTCCAGAGTGACCGTACCGACCGGGACGCCGATGCTCTGGGGAAGCGCCACCGACGTCGATTCGTGGCACATGTTGGAGGAGTCGGGCAGGTTGTTGTTGCCGTACATGCGCGCCAACAGCGCGTACATGTAGGAGGTCTCGAGCGACGCCCGGCCCGAGGCGTAGAAGACCACGGTTCGCGGGTTCTCCTCGCGGAGCGCGGCCAGTTCCGCGCCGATCTCCGCGAAGGCGGCCTCCCAGCTCACCTCGACATAGCGATCGGTGCCGGGGTCGTAGCGCATGGGATGGGTCAGGCGGCCGGCCATCTCCAGATCATGGTCCTGCCAGGTGCGCAGTTCCTCAACCGGATGCTCCGCGAAGAAGGCCGGCGTCGCGCGATCGCGGGTCAGTTCCCAGAACGTGGCCTTGGCGCCGTTCTCGCAGAACTCGGCGAGGCCCGGATTGGCGGGTTTGGCCCACGCGCAGCTGACGCAAGCGAAGCCGTCCGGCTTGTTCTGCTTGACCAGCGCCGGCAGCGCGCCTGGCTGCGCATGCTCCTGAACGACGTGACGCGCGAGCGAACGCATCGAGCCCCACCCTCCGGCCGGACCGGAGTAGGGCTCTATGGTGACCTTGTCAGACATGGGAAACGCACTCCGGTCATTGGGACCCAGCAATGTCAGAGGTCAACCGGCGAGGTGATCGTTCGTTCCGGACGATGGACAATCCGACCCGCCCACCGGGGTCGGGCCGGATTGTCGATGATGCGGCCAGGCCCGCGGGCCGGGGCGGCCGCTCCGATCAGTTGGGCGTCGGCGCGGGCGCGCGCTGGCTGTTGGCCTTCTCCAGCACGTCGTTCTGCGCCATGACCAGCGATTCCAGGCACTGCTGCTCCTGACCGGCCGTCTTGGCCTGGCGCGCTTCCTCCAGATGCGACTTGGCAGTGTCCGTCTGCAGGCCCGCATTGTCGGCCTGACCGATCAGGTTCTCGATCTGCGGCAGCGCCTGCTGGCATGTCGGCGTGGAACGCGCGGCTCCACCCTCGGGCGCTGCCGACTGGGCCAGGACAAGTGAAGTCGACATGGCCAGAGCAGCGGCGGAAGCGAGAATAACTTTCATGGAGTCCTCCAATTGAACAACGGAGACCGCGCCTCCGTCTTCGGAAAGACTTGGGTATTGAGAAAATCTGTCGCGAATTTGCGCCGAAGAAGTCCATTCAATGGAGACACGCCGCGTTTTGACCACAACGCGGGCAGCGCCTGTGGGGCCTATCCGATCTGAGGCCACGGTCCGTCTCGGATCGTTTGATGCAGCGCAATGTGGCGAAGCACGCTTCGCGAGACAGTCATAGCCGCGCGTCACGGATCGCACCGCGGCCCCAACCCGCACCGAGAGGCCACTCCAGTCATGCCGAACGCCGCGCGTACCTGGTCGATTCGCATCGTCGTCGTCGCGGCGCTCGCGGCCGCCGGCTACCTCGTCTGGCAGTCGATGGGGAGCAACGGATTGCCACCGGGCCTGGCCTCCAGCAACGGCCGCATCGAGGCCGTGTCCATCGACATTTCCAGCAAGGTTGCCGGGCGTATCGAGACCGTGCTCGTCGACGAGGGCGACCAGGTCTCGGCCGGCCAGCTGCTCGTGCAGATGGACACGGCGACGCTGCGTGCCCAACACCGCGAGGCCCAGGCCGAGCTCAAGCGCGCCCGGATCGCCATCGACACCGCCACCCAGCTGGTTAAGCAGCGCACCTCGGAGAAGACGGCCGCGGAAGCCGTCGTCGCCCAGCGCGAGGCGGAACGGAACGCCGCCAGCAAGCGCCTCGACCGGACGAAGCGGCTGACCGAGCGCGGCACGACCTCCATCCAGGAGCTCGACGACGACCAGGCGGCGTTCGAGGGCGCGCGCGCAGCCCTTGCGGCCGCCAAGGCCCAGGTCGCCGCGTCCGAAGCGGCGATCTCCCAGGCGAAATCGCAGATCGTCGCTGCCGAGGCCGCGGTGGAGGCGATCGATGCCCAGATCGAGCGCATCGACACGGAGATTGCCGACTCCGCCCTTCGGTCTCCGCGCGTCGGCCGGGTCCAGTACCGGGTGGCCCAGCCCGGCGAGGTGGTCTCCGCCGGAGCGACCGTGCTCAACATGGTCGATCTCACCGACGTCTACATGAACTTCTTCCTGCCGACGGCCGACGCCGGGCGCCTTCACGTGGGCTCCGAAGCGCGCCTCGTCTTCGATGCGGCCCCCCAGTACGTGGTGCCCGCCGCCATCTCCTACGTGGCCGACGTGGCGCAGTTCACGCCGAAGACGGTGGAAACCGAGGACGAACGGTTGAAGCTCATGTTCCGGGTGAAGGCCCGTATCGCGCCCGAGCTGCTGCGCCAGTACCTCGACCTCGTGAAGACGGGCGTTCCGGGCGTCGTCTACGTGAAGGTCGGTCCCGACGCCGCCTGGCCGGACGAGCTCCAAGTCAAGCTGCCGGAATGAGCACGGCCGACGCTCCCTCCAGCGACCACGCATCCCCGGCCGAACCGGTGGTGCGGCTCGCCGGCGTGTCGCTGCGCTATGGAAAGACGCTGGCGGTCGATGGTGTGACGCTCGACATCCCGGCGGGCCGGATGATCGGCTTCATCGGGCCGGACGGGGTCGGCAAGTCGAGCCTTCTCGCCCTGATCGCCGGGGCAAGGGCAATGCAGACCGGGACCGTCTCCGTTCTTGGCGCCGACATGGCCCGGCGCTCGACGCGCGAGCGGGTGATGCCGCGCATCGCCTACATGCCCCAGGGGCTCGGCAAGAATCTCTATGCCACGCTGTCGGTCCGCGAGAACCTGGAGTTCTTCGGCCGCCTGTTCGGCCACGACCGTTCCGAACTCGACCGGCGGATCGCCGAGCTGACGCGGGCGACCGGCCTCCAGCCCTTCATCGACCGGCCGGCGGCCAAGCTGTCGGGCGGCATGAAACAGAAGCTCGGTCTCTGCTGCGCGCTCATCCACGATCCCGATCTCCTGATCCTCGACGAACCGACCACCGGCGTGGACCCGCTGTCGCGGCGCCAATTCTGGGACCTGATCCGCGCCCTTCGGGCCACGCGATCCTCCATGAGCGTCATCGTGGCGACCGCCTACATGGAGGAGGCCGCGTCGTTCGACTGGCTGGTGGCGATGGATGCCGGTCACGTGCTGGCGACGGGCACCCCGGCGGAGATCCTGGCGCGCACCGGCCGCACGACGCTGGAAGCGGCCTTCATCGCGCTGCTGCCTCCCGAAGTCCAGGCCGCCCACCGGGAGGTGACGATCCCGCCGCGCCCGGACGGCGACGGACTGGCGATCGAGGCGGAAGGCCTGACCATGCGGTTCGGTTCGTTCACTGCGGTCGACCATGTGAGCCTCGCCATCGAGCGCGGCGAGATCTTCGGCTTCCTCGGCTCCAACGGCTGCGGCAAGACCACCACCATGAAGATGCTGACCGGGCTGCTGCCGCCGAGCGAGGGCTGGGCGCGGCTGTTCGGCCAGGAGATCGACCCGCACGACCTCGCGACCCGCCGGCGTGTCGGCTACATGTCCCAGGCCTTCTCGCTCTACAGCGAGCTCACGGTTCGCCAGAACCTCGACCTGCACGCGCGGCTGTTCCAGGTCCCCGCCGGCGAGATCGGCCCCCGCGTGGCGGAGATGATTGCCCGCTTCGATCTGGCGGACGTGGCCGACGCCCTGCCCGACTCGCTGCCCCTCGGCCATCGCCAGCGCCTGTCGCTGGCGGTCGCGATGATCCACAAGCCGGACATGCTGATCCTCGACGAGCCGACCTCCGGCGTCGATCCCATCGCCCGCGACGCCTTCTGGCAACTGCTGGTCGACCTCTCCCGCAAGGACCGGGTGACGATCTTCATTTCCACCCACTTCATGAACGAGGCGGAGCGCTGCGACCGCATCTCGCTCATGCACGCCGGCCGGGTGCTGGTGAGCGACGCACCCGATGCCATTGCCGCAGGGCGCGGCGCGGCAACGCTGGAAGACGCCTTCATCGCCTACCTGGAGGAGGCCGTCGCCGCCGGCACGGCTGCCGAGACCGCACCCGCCCCGGACATGCCCATCGACACGCCTCCCGCCGAACCGGAGCGCACGCCGGCGGCCTGGCGGCACTATTTCGATCTGCGCCGGATGCTGAGCTATTCGCGCCGCGAGGCACTGGAACTGCGGCGGGATCCGATCCGGCTGACGCTCGCCATCATCGGCTCCCTGATCCTGATGTTCGTGATGGGCTACGGCATCAGCCTCGACGTGGAAGACCTGACGGTGGCCGTCCTCGATCGCGACAACACCACCGTCAGCCGCGACTACGCCCAGACCCTCGGCGGCTCGCGCTACTTTATCGAGAAGGAGCCCCTCACCTCCTATGACGAACTCGACCAGAGGATGCGCGATGGCGAGCTGAGCGTCGCCATCGAGATCCCGCCCGGCTTCGCCCGCAACCTCTCCCGCGGCCGCGACGTGGCCGTCGGCGCATGGATCGACGGGGCGATGCCGACCCGCGCCGAGACGATCCTCGGCTACGTCCAGGGCATGCACGCGACCTGGCTGACGGAAAAGGCGACGGCGACCGGCAACGCCGCGCTCGTGGCCGCCCCGGCGAGCATCGAGATCCGCTACCGCTACAATCCCGACGTGAAGAGCTTGGTTGCCATGGTGCCCGCGGTGATCCCAATCCTGCTGATGCTGATCCCGGCCATGCTGGCCGCCCTCAGCGTCGTGCGGGAAAAGGAGCTGGGGTCGATCGTCAATTTCTACGTCACGCCGACGACGCGGCTCGAGTTCCTGCTCGGCAAGCAGCTGCCCTACGTCGTCGTGTCGATGGTGAGCTTCCTGATCCTGGTCCTGGCAGCCGTGACCGTCTTCGACGTTCCTCTGAAGGGGAGCTTCGCGGCGCTGTTTGCCGGGGCGCTCATCTACGTCTCCGCCTCCACCGCCGTCGGGCTGCTGATCTCCACCTTCATGAAGAGCCAGATCGCCGCGATCTTCGGCACCGCGATCCTATCGATCCTGCCCGCGGTGAACTTCTCCGGCATGATCGATCCGGTCGCCTCGCTGGAAGGGTTCGGGCGCGTCGTCGGCGAGATCTACCCGACCACCCATTTCCTCACCATCGCGCGCGGCACCTTCTCCAAGGCGCTCGGCTTCTCCGACCTGCACACCTCGTTCGCGGCCCTTCTGATCGCCGTGCCGGTGCTGCTGATGCTGACCGCCGTCCTCCTGCCGAAGCAGGAGCGCTAGCCATGCGGCTGTCCAACGTCTTCCAGCTCGGCATCAAGGAACTGCGGTCGATCGGCCGCGACCGGACGATGCTGATCCTGATCGTCTACGCCTTCTCGGTGGCGATCGATGTCGCGGCCAGCTCGATGCCGGATTCGCTGAACCGCGCCCCCATCGCCATCGTCGACGAGGACCGGTCGCCGCTGTCCCAGCGCATCACCGACGCGTTCTATCCCCCCTATTTCGTGCCGCCGAAGCTGATCGGCTCCAGCGAGATGGACGCCCGGATGGACGCCGGCCTCGACACCTTCGCCCTCGACATTCCGCCGAACTTCCAGCGCGACGTGCTCGCGGGCCGGCAACCGGCGATCCAGCTCAACGTCGACGCCACCCGCATGACCCAGGCTTTCACCGGCACCAGCTACGTCCAGACCATCGTGAGCGACGAGGTCGAGGCGTTCGTGCAGCGCTACCGGGACGACGCGCCGCTCGCCATCGACCTGGTGCCGCGCATCCGCTTCAATGCGGAGCTGAACAAGTCCTGGTTCGGCTCGATCATGGAGATCATCAACAACGTCACCCTGCTCTCCATCGTGCTGACCGGCGCCGCCCTGATTCGCGAGCGCGAGCACGGCACCATCGAGCATCTGCTGGTGATGCCGGTGACGCCCGCCGAGATCATGGTCTCCAAGGTGTGGGCGATGGGGCTGATCGTGCTCGCCGCCACCGCCTTCTCGCTGGTGGTCGTCGTGCAGGGCCTGCTCGACGTTCCGATCCAGGGCTCGGTGCCGCTGTTCCTGGCCGGGGCAGCGCTGGAGATCTTCGCCTCGACGGCGCTCGGCATCCTGCTCGGCACCGTCTCGCGCTCGATGCCGCAGTTCGGGCTGCTGCTGATCCTGATCCTGCTGCCGATGGAGATGCTGTCCGGCGCGATGACGCCGCGCGAAAGCATGCCGGAATTCGTGCAGGTGGTGATGCTGGCGGCTCCCAACACCCATTTCGTGCTGCTGGCCCAGGCGATCCTGTTCCGGGGCGCGGGGCTCACGGTGGTATGGCCCCAGTTCGTGTCGCTGGCGGCGATCGGCGCGGTCCTGTTCACGGTCTCGCTGCTCCGGTTCCGCAAGAGCTTTAGCACGATGACCTGAGAGGTCCGCCACACCGTCCCTTTGCCATGGCCGGCATCATCCGGCTGAATTCGCCCCGCTCACCCTCAGATTGAACATCCCGAACCGATACCCGCACTCTCGGGAAAAGTGCGCACTTCAGCGGTGCAATCGATTGCATTTCGGGCGACGGATCGCTAGCCTGTATACATGTTGACCTTGCAGCCCCGCCAAGAGGGCTCAGTGCCGGTCCAGTCGCGGGCCGACCATCCTGCCCCCTCGCGCAGCCGGCCGGCAGCGCCGATCGCGAGGACGCGGGTTCAGAATCAAGCGAGGAGCCTGTTCGCCCGTCCGGTCGCCTCGAACCGGACGGGAGCAGCTTAGGGAGACGACTCCATGCTGACGCTCAATCGGCGAACCATGCTCGCCGGCATGATCACCGCGACCGCCACCGCACCGCTGCCCCTGGGCCGCAGGGCCCTGGCGGCGACGGACACGATCCAGCTGACGATTTCGTCGAGCCATCCCACCGTGATCCCGTGGGTGACGCCCCTCAAATCCATCGTCGTCGACAAGTCCAACGCGCTGCTGGAAGAACGCGCCAGCAACTACCGCATCGAGTGGACCGAGGCGTTCGGCGGCACCCTCTACAACTTCAACGATACGCTCGAAGCGGTGAGCCAGCAGCTCACCGACATGGGCTGGATCGGCGCCCTCTGGGAGCCCTCCACCCTGCCGCTGCAGAACATCATGTATTCAACACCCTTCGCCACCTCCACGGTGCGACAGGCGATCGAGGTGATGAACACGCTCAACGATACCGAAGACGCGATGAAGAAGGAGTGGAAGGACCAGAACGTGGTCTATTTCGGCTCCTGCGTGTCCGACGGCTATCACCTGTTCACCAAGAAGCCGATCGACACGCTGTCGGACCTGGAGGGCGTGAAGCTGCTCGGCGTGCCTGTCTGCGCACCCTGGGTGGAGCCGCTCGGCGCCACGCTGATCAACACCGGCATTCCGGCGATGTACTCCCAGCTGCAGACCGGCATCGGCGACGGCACCATCCTCATCGCCACCGGCGCTTATCCGCTGCGGCTGCACGAGGTGGCGCCCTACGTGACCCGCGTCGACACCGGCCCGCTTACCTTCGGCGGCTTCGGCGTCAACGCCGACACCTTCGACGCCCTGCCTGAGGACGTGCAGCAAGTGATCGCCGAGCTTGGCCGCGAATACTCCATCGAGAACGCCCGCCTGATCGAGGAACGCGAGGGCCAGGTCTTCGAGAAATTCGAGGCGGAAGGCGCCAGCGTTTCCGTGATGCCCGAGGAGCAGCGCGTCGAGTGGGTGAACCGGCTTCCCGATCTGGGCAAGATCTGGGTCGACACCAACGAAGCCAACGGGGTTCCCGCGCGGCGGATCATGATCGAGTTCATGGAGACGCTGCGCGCCGTCGGCGGCGAGCCGCTGCGCGACTGGTCCGCCAACGTCTGAGCCCGACCCGCCCCTGCCGGACGGCCGGGGCGCCCGGCCTCCGGCGGCCGCGCTCTGCCGCCGCTTCTTCCCGCTCTCAATTCGTGAGTCGTCCATGTCCCCTGCCGGCCATCCGGAGACCGCCCAGCCCCCGTCCCGGATCGACCGGCTGACCGGGTTCGTGCCGCTTGCCCTTTCGGTGGTCGCCTCGACCACCATCGTCGTGATGATGCTGGCCATCTGCACCGACATCGCGCTGCGGTTCCTGTTCAACCGGCCCATCTACGGCGTCACCGACTTCGTCGCCAACGCCATCGTCGCGTGCGTTTTCCTGCAGCTGGGCGCCACCATCCGCAACGAACGGCTGATCGGCGTCGAGTTCATCCTCGGGCCGCTGACAACCCACCGGCCGATGGTGGCGGCGGTCCTCAACACGCTATTCTTCGCGGCGGCGACGTTCCTGTTCTACCGGATGTTCGCCTACCTGCTGGAGGACTTCGTCGACGCCTACGTGACCGGCGAGTTCGACGGTGCGGTGGGCGCCTACCAGATGGCGCTGTGGCCGTTCAAGCTGGCGGTGGCGATCGGCGCCGCGGTGGCTCTGTTCGAGGTGGTGCGGCGGATGGGACTGTCGATCCGCGATGCGATCCGCCTCGGCCGCGAGAACCTGGCGCCCAACGTGGTGCCGCTGATCATCGTGGCGGCATTCGTGGTCGGCGGCGTGCTGCTATTCGGCTACGGCGGCCTCGACCGGGTGACGCTCGGCATCGCCTGCTTCCTCGGGCTGCTGCTGCTGGTGACCAGCGGCATGCCGATCGCTTTCGCGCTGCTCGCCATGTCGTTCATGGGCGTCTGGCTCGCCCGCCACAACATCGTCGTCGCCGACAACGCCCTCGGCATCGCCGCGAGCGGCGCGATCAAGTCGTTCGAGTTCGGCGTGGTGCCGCTCTTCGTGCTGATGGGGCTGATCCTCGACAAGGCCGACGTCGGCCGCGACGCGTTCCAGGTGGCCGTGCTGGCACTGCGCCGGGTGCGGGGCGGCCTGGGCATCGCCACCGTCGCCGCCAACGCCGTGTTCGCCTCCATCACCGGTTCGTCGATCGCGTCGGCGGCCGTGTTCAGCCGGATCGCCGTGCCGCCGATGCTCGAGACCGGCCACACGCGGCGCTTCGCCGTCGGCACCGTCGCCGGCTCTTCGGTGCTCGGCATGCTGATCCCGCCGAGCCTGCTCCTGATCATCTACGGGTTGCTGGCGGAGGTCTCCATCGGCGCGCTGTTCATCGCCGCAATCGTGCCCGGCATCCTGCTCGCCTGCGCCTTCTCCGCGCTGATCCTGCTGCTCGCCCGCTTCTTCCCGGCCTTCACCGGCGAGGCAGCGCCGCTGGCGGAATACGAGGCGATGTCGGCGGCCGGCATCGCGGGCCGTCTGCTGCCGGTGGTGTTCATTGTATTCGTCGTGATGGGCGGCATATACGGCGGCATCTTCGCGCCGACGGAAGCCGGCGCCGCGGGCGCCTTCGGCGCGCTGATCGTGGGCCTGTACCGCCGCAAGCTGAATTGGAAGGTGATCCGCGCCCTGGCGCTTGAGACCGGCTACATCACCGCCGGCCTGCTGTTCCTGATCATCGCCGCCAACCTGTACGGCCGAATGCTCACGCTGACCACGATTCCGATGCAGATGACCGCGTTCATCGCATCCCTCGACGTCAGCCTGCTGGGCTTCATGCTGCTCTATCTGGCCGTCGTCGTGCTGCTCGGCATGATCCTCGATTCCGTGTCGATCATGCTGATCATGCTGCCGATGGCGCTGCCCGTCGTGGCGGCCCTCGGCGGCGATCTCATCTGGTTCGGCATCGTCACGGTGATCGCCATCGAGATCGGACTGCTGACACCGCCGTTCGGTCTCAGCGTGTTCGTGGTGAAGGGCTCGCTTCCACCGGGCTTCGTCTCGCTGTCCGACATCTTCTCGGGCGCGGCACCCTTCGTCATCACCATGGTCCTGGTGACCATTCTCCTGGTGCTGTTCCCGGCGATCAGCACCGTGTTTCTCTAATCCTTCGACAGACGAGGCAGGCGCGATGGCCTTCACGCTCATCAAGGGTGGCCAGGTGGTCACCATGGACGCGGACCTCGGCGACTTCGCCCGGGCCGATGTCCTCATTGAGGACGACATGATCCGCGCAGTCGGCGCCGATCTCGCCGCGCCGGATGGTGCGACCGTCATCGACGCAGCCGACCGCATCGTCATGCCGGGTTTCGTCAACGCTCACATCCACACCTGGCAGACCGGTCTTCGCGGGTTGGGCAGCGACTGGACCGGCACCAACTATTTCCGCGCCATGCACGCAGGGCTCGCCGGTTTCTTCACGCCCGAGGACATCTATCTCGCCAACCTGATGGGGGCGCTGAACCAGCTCAACGCCGGGGTGACCACCCTCGTCGACTGGCACCACAACAATCCGACGCCTGCGCACACGGATGCCGCCGTCGACGGCCTACAGGAGGCGGGTATCCGCGCCGTGTTCCTGCATGGCTCGCCGAAGCCGGATCCGAAACCGGGCCAGAAGCCCTACACCGAGATCCCGATGCCGCGCTCGGAGGTCGAACGGCTGCGCAAGGGCCGGCTCGCCAGCGACGACGCGCTGGTGACCATGGGGCTTGCCATCCTCGGCCCCCAGATCGGCACCGAAGCCGTTCTTCTGGAGGACCTCCGGCTCGGGCGCGAGTTCGATCTCGTCACCTCCATGCACCATTCCATGGCGGCGATGAACGCCCCGCAGGGCTACGCCCGCGCCGAGGCGGAAGGGCTGATCGACCGCCGCTTCAACGTGGTTCACGGCAACGAGCTGACCGACGACGACCTTGCCCGCCTCGTCGACAACGGCGCCAGCTTCGCGGTGACCTCCGAGGTCGAAATGCAGATGTGCTACACGGACCCGCTGTCGGGCCGGCTCATGCAAAGGGGCGGGCCGATCGCGCTCGGATCAGACATCGAGAGCGCGTTTGCCGCCGATATGTTCGCGGTCACACGGCTGGCGCTTCAGGCCGAGCGCCACCTGACCAGCCTGCGCATGAAGGCGGTGACCGGCGAACGGCCGCATCCGATCCCGGTGACGGTGAAGCAGGCGCTGGGATGGGCGACCACGGGCGGCGCCCGCGCGTTCCGGCTGGACGACCGCGTCGGCTCTCTCTCGCCCGGAAAGAAGGCCGACATCGTGCTGCTGCGCGCCGACGACATGAACATGATCGGCGTCCAGGACCCGGCCAACGCCATCGTCTGCTACGCCAACCCCGGCAATGTCGACACGGTGATGGTGAACGGGCGGGTGATGAAACAGGACGGCCGGCTGCGGGTCGACGGACTGCACGATCTGGCCGCTCGCCTCGTCGCCTCCGGGCGCCGCATCGTCGCCGAATTCAAGTCCAACGCGCCGACCGCCGACTTCGCCTGACCCGTCCCGGCGGTTGATGCCCGGGCGCGGCCCGTTCGCTCAGTGGGCGTGCCCCGGCGTCGGACCGGGATCGCCGGTGCAGTCGGCCGCCTCGAACCGGGCCTCGCGGCCCGCGGTTTCCAGCTCCACCGTGGCGTGGCCGACACCGAACTCATCGGCAAGCCGCGCCCGGATGCCCGCTGCCGCCATCGGAGCGTCGGCGTCGGCGGCCAGCACGGCGTGCAGGGTGACCAGCACGCGCTCCTCCGAGAGCGACCAAAGATGCACGTGGTGGATCTTCTCCACCCCCGGCACCGTGGCGGTGAGATCCGCCGCGATGTCGCCGGGCTCGATGCCCTTCGGCGCCCCCTCCAGGAGGATATGGGCGGATTCGCGCATCAGCCGGATCGTGGTGCGCAGGATCAGGAGCCCGACGAGCACCGACAGGATCGGGTCGATCATCGTCCAGCCGTAGAACAGGATCACGCCGCCGGCGATGATGGCGGCCACCGAGCCGAGCAGATCCGACAGCACGTGCAGCACGGCGGCGCGGATGTTGAGGCTTTCCCGATTGCCGCTGGACAGCACCAGGAAGGCGGCGATGTTCACCAGCAGGCCGAGCCAGGCGACGATGAGCAGCGGGATCGAGGCCACGGGTTCCGGGGCGGCG
>TARA_R110002020_G_scaffold463122_1_pt1 | contig 23188 bp, 14 predicted proteins | sample TARA_R110002020 | Tara Oceans TARA_R110002020 (sample SAMEA4396489) | marine metagenome | biome: Westerlies Biome; feature: [MES] marine water layer (ENVO:01000295) within the mesopelagic zone...; material: water (ENVO:00002006), including particulate matter (ENVO:01000060) such...
CAAATTCCCAATTATTCCATTTCCACATTAACATCATTTTCAAATCATCAAATCGTCTCATTTTCAAATCAACACATTGTTACATTAAACAATTGGTACATTTCCGCATTATCACCATTTTCAAATTAACCCATTAACCCATTGTTACACTAAACAATTGGTACATTTCCACATTGAGCAATTCCTCCCCAGCTGCGGAAATATTCCCCACCCCTACTTTTTAAAGGGTATTTTACTTACTACACAACCTACTGACATACAAATACTTAAACAACCCCACTAAATCATAGGGATTAAGGGCATTGTTCTTGCTCCACCCTCAATGGATTGTTGAAAGTTCAAATGGAGTATTGAGAAGTGAGAGTCTAGAGGATCAGCCCTACAAGCTTTGTACAAAACTATTCCCCTCTTAGGAGGAGCTAGCCTGCCTACCGGCAAGGCAGGCCTGCCTACCGCTAGGTAGGAGGTGGATTCTCAGCATTTTGTTTTCCCCTCCCTAAAGGGTGCAAAATGCTGAAAATCTAAAATCTTGATTTAATGTCCTCCCTCCGAATGGTTCTCCCCCCTATTCCCCTCTTGGGAGGGGTTAGGGGTGGGTTTTCCACGGGAGCCAAGGATGGGTTTTCATGGGGAGTTAGTCCTGTCATCAGGTGGGACCTGCGGAAAACCGCAAGGATTTGCTCTGAAGTAGTCTTAGGTTTGGCCATAGATACAAGAAAATAAAAAAAAATAAAAAAAGAATAAAAGGCACTAAAGCAGAAAAAACTATGCAATAAAGAAAAATATATTGGCTGGCTTGTTGAAAAAAAGTGTTCGGGGGAACTCACAAATTTCACGAGCTAAGCCTTTTATTTCTAGTGAAACTTAAGAAAATGGCAGCAATAACCTTAAAAACCAAGGTAGAATAATACCGTTTTTTTAACGCGTTTAAAAATTTTATTAACACAAATAATACGCAATACTAAGTAAACAAAGGTTTTGCCGCAGAAGGCTAATTTCTTTTTAAAGCAAGTATAGCTGTCATCCGCAGTCAAATGTAAATAGTAAAGCCCATAAAGCCCAACAAAACCAACACAAACGCATAACCATATGTTAACAAGACGGTATTGCAAAAATCAAATAAATATGGTTCTTTTGACTAATAAAGAGTACAAAAAACACTTTATGGGTAAAATTTGAGTTTAAACGATTAAATCATTTATAACAGTTAAATATTCATAGTTTTGCCCGTCCAAGCATTGGCCTGGAAAAGGTAATATGTAGACCCAAATTTTACGTTTGGTCACTTTATAACTCCCCCTAATAAAGCGTATCAAAATTAGTGCATTAATGTAAAAACTATTAATGAACAATAAACACTTATGTGCTAAACACTGACCATGGCATATTTAAATGAGTTATTTACCAATACCTACCTCTTGGTATGTGTGGCAATACTAGCGCCCGTATTGCTCTCCCTGAGAATGTACCCGGTTATCATCTATCTGGTAAAGTCCAAGAACCTTATGGACGAGCCTATAGAGCGCAGTATGCACACGGCCAAGACCCCTACCTTGGGCGGAGTGGGTATGTTCATCAGCTTTAGCCTTACCCTTATTACCCTCGGCATGGTTTTGGGCCTGTCCCAGGCCGACCTTATAAAACTCTTGTCCATTGTGGCAGCCACCATTACCCTCATGTTCCTGGGCATTAAGGACGATTTGATGGGCTTGGCCCCAAAGAAGAAATTTATGATACAGATCTTGGCGGCCCTGATGGTCATAGTATTAACGGACGTTCGGATAGCCAGCTGTTATGGCCTTCTGGGCTTGGAGGAACTGCCCTATTTTGCTTCTGTAGTATTTAGTGTCTTTGTCTTCCTGGCCCTGATCAACGCCTTTAACCTTATAGACGGTATAGACGGTTTGGCCGGCACCATAGGTATTATTGTTACTGCCACCTTTGGTAGTTTTTACCTGCTTAATGAACGCTATTTAATGGTGGTCATTTCCTTTGCGCTGATCGGTGCCCTCTTGGGATTTTTACGGTTCAACCTATCTACTGGACGCAAAATTTTTATGGGAGATTCCGGCTCCATGTTCATAGGCTTTATATTGGCCTACCAGGCCATTTCCTTTTTGGAATTTAATGCCACTGTGGTAACCCCCTATACCGTGCATGTAGCCCCTATTATGGCCATGGCCATCCTTTCCTTTCCCATCTTGGATACCATAAGGATCTTTGCCGTACGTATATCACAAAAACGCAGTCCCTTTAGTGCGGACCGTAACCACATACACCATCGTTTATTGGCGCTGGGCCTAAGCCATAAGAGGGCTACCCTAACCTTGGGTATTATCAATATTCTAGTAATAGCGCTGGCCTTTTTAATAAAGGACCTCTATATAAATCTACAATTGTACCTATTAGTGCTGGTAGTACCCCTGCTCTATTTTTCACCTTGGTTGTTGTTTAGACGGGGAAGTAAAAAGTCTAAGATGCAGCGGAAAAGAACCTTGGCCATGCTCCGAGCTAGGATTAATAGTTTCTTGGGTTAGAGTTTTTAAGTTATTTGGAGAAATGAAGTTATCGAATTCAGAAAAACAGTGGTATTAGATTTTATAAAAAAGATTATACAAAATAAGCAACGTAATTATGTCTTCATAACGCAGGTAATAAATGCTTTAATTGCCTTAATTTCTGGAAAGTTAATTGCCGTGTACATATCACCAGAAGATTTTGGTAATTATAATATTCAATTTACCACTTATACGTTTTTTTCAACTTTGCTCATAAATCCTTTTCTTCAATTTTTGAAAGCAACTAACACATCATTACTTCTTAAAATTGGAAGTAAACAATATTTACGAACCTTATTTTTTATAATATGCATCAACTATGTCCTATATGTAACATTTTTGTATTTCTATTATAACATATTTAATGTCATCCTACTTGTAATCTTTTTGTTATTCATATTTATATCAACCATAAATAGCATATTAAGTGACTATTTAAATATTCATAACCAAATTATTGAATTTTCTAAATTAAGTCTGGTAAAATCTTTAAGTGGATTAATTTTTATCACTGTGTTTTTGGTATTAGGATTAAAATTCATGGATCATATCCAAGCCTTGTGGATGATTCAATTAGTTGGGGTTTTGGTAGCGACCGCCTTTTTTATATCGAAATATGAAATCATTAAAACTTCATTTAAGATAGGCTATAATACTTTTCTGAAAAAATACCTACGTTTCGGAACTCCACTAATTTTTTTAGCATTTTGGTTATGGATTAATAACTTTTTTGACCGTTATGCCATTGAATATTTCATGGGCATGAAAGAGGTAGGTATTTATAATGCTAGCTACGCTGTGGGCTCTAAATTTTTCCTACTGTTAAGTCCCATTTTCGCAGTTCTATTGACCCCAATAGTATACGCCGTTTCCAAAAAAGAAATTAAGAAAAAGGCTATAAACAAATACGGAGTGTATTATTTCATATTAGGGATCCCGTCACTATTTATAATTTACTTAATTAAAGATTACTTAGGAAATTTGCTTCTATCTGAAGCTTATCAGGATGGTTTTAATATAATATTCTGGATTGCCGCAACTTATTTCATTCTCACTTTAGCTCAATTGTATGAATTAATTTTTTATGCAGAGCAAAAAACTAAAGTTATTTTAAGTGGGAATATAATTTCCGCAATTTTAAATGTTATATTGAATATTACCTTAATTCCTACATACGGGATTATGGGGGCTGCAATAGCCAGTTGCTGTGGCTTTACTATTTATTTTGTTATTGTTTATTACAATTTCCTGAAAATATAACAATAAATGATTAGAAGTATTATTAATCGAACGGATTATATTTTATTATTTTCTACCTTCTTACCCTACCTAATGATTAATGAGGGCATAAGAATAGAGCATTTGGTGGTATATTCTTTATTTCTATTTTTTTTATTTAAAGGTTATATTTTCAATTTTAAAAAAAAATCTTTCACTTCCATTATTTTTATATTTTTTGGAATTATTCTTTTAGTCTCAATAGGATCTCTTGTTAACATCGATCCAAATAATATTACTTTCTTATCCAATTTTGAGAATTACGTGGAAACGTTAATATTATTTCTAATATTAAATAGTTTATTAGTCAATAAAAAACATTTTACAGTTGAAAGAATGTTGAAAATTAATACTTTTTTTCATGTATTATTAGCTCTCAACACATGCTTAATTTTTATTGAAATATTTACACCATATGCTGACTTTTTCCAAAAATTTTATGTAAAAATGGAAGACGGAGGGTATAGGGTAGGTACAGATTCCATGGGAAGATACATGGGGATATTTAACCAACCTGTGGAAAGCGGTTTTGCATATTCACTAGGTCTTTTGACTTGGTTATATAACTTCGTTAAAATAAAAAAAAATAATAGAATTAAACAAGGGATTTTATTGGTCTTAATACTTATAGGAGGAATAGTATCTGTATCCAAAGTTTTTCTAATAGGTGGTATTTTACTATTTACTGTTATGTTTTTTCTTATCGGTAGTTTCAAGAACAAAATAACCATGCTAGTTTTTAGTTTAATTTTATTGACTTTTCTGGTCCCAATTTTTATTAATGATTGGAAAGGTTATAGCATTTTAGAAAACCAAATATCAGAATTCACCACAGAATTTAGTATTTCTAATGTAACAGCAGGTCGTATCGGAAAAGAAGATGGCATTTATGGACTTATTGTGAATAAGGATAGCTCAATATATTTTATGGGTAAAGGATATACTGTAGGTGACTTGCCCTTTCTTGACAGTGAATATGTCCAAATATTTTATCAAGGTGGAGGATTTGCACTAATTCTCTATTTCACTATGATTATTAGAATTTTTATAAAATATCATACTATTAATAGTAAGTTTTACACTGAAAGAATGCTATTACTTGCGATTTTAGTTTTAGCTCTTTTTACAGCAATTGGAGGACCCGTATTTCTAATGAATAGGGTACGCGTGTTTTTCTTTCTCCAATTGTTTTTTATATATCAAATGAGTAAAGTAAAAACTAATATTAGTTCTCGTGAAAAATTCAAAAAATATGACCAATTGGTTTAAATGATTTAATATAGAATTTACCTGAATTTTCCTTAAATCAATTTTAAAAAATTACGTTTATAAAAATTTTGATAATGGACAAGAATATAAAATAATTATGTTATTAATTGTCTTTTCACCAGCATTTTAAATGGATGAAGCATAACAGCAGAGTTGTTAAATTATTTAAAAATAAAGTATGGCTAATTTGAATGTTTTACATATTGTACCCTATGTAGGTGATGAAGCCAGTGGTCCAGCTTATTGTGTGCCTGCAATATGTGATTCATTGCAAAAAAAAGGATGTCAAATATCCCTGTACACATTGAATCCACTACCTGAAAAAAAATTTAGTTTTCAAATAAATGGTTTTCAAAGAAGTAATTTTCCACATCCTGCTTTTGGTAGAAGTCCCGAAATGTACAAGGCATTATTAAAAGAGGTTAATAATGTAGACATTATTCATAATCACAGCTTATGGATGGCTCCTAATATCTATTCGGGTTTAGTTTCCAAAAAATATGGTATCCCATATATTTGCACTCCTCATGGTACAATGTCGCAAAAAGCTCTACAACGTTCTAACTGGAAAAAGAAAATAGCATTAACTCTTGGTCAACAATTGGCTTTAGACTATACTACTTGCTTTCATGCTACAGCGGTACATGAAGTTAACGACATAAATGCCTATTGTTCTGGGAAACCAGTCTCCATGATTCCAAATGGTGTAGATATACCACCTCTTATTCCAATTAAAAAAAGTAAACGGAAAAAATTAATGTTTCTCGGTCGTATACACCCCATTAAAGGTATAGAAAACCTAATAAAGTCGTGGAGCCAATTGGAAGATAAATTTACAGAATGGGATTTAGAAATTATTGGTTTAGGGGATGTAGGCTATACTAATACATTGTTAAATCTTATTAAGAGTTTGGATCTAACCCGAGTAAACCTATTGGACCCTGTATTTGGTGAGGACAAAAATGCAGTTTATCAAAAGGCAAATATTTATGTCTTACCGAGCTTTAGTGAAAATTTTGGAATGACTATAGCCGAGGCTCTTGCCAATGCAACCCCTGTTATTACAACCGATGCAACTCCATGGGCGGATATTGAAAAACGAAAATGTGGATGGTATATCCCTGTGGGTCAAGAAAGTCTTAAAGCAACACTTGAAATCGCACTTAATAAAACTTCCAATGAATTATCCGAAATGGGTAAAAAGGGAAGGGAATGGATGAATGAAGATTTTTCGTGGGATTCATTAGCAGAAGATATGATTGCAACTTATAATTGGGTTCTAAGTAATAAAAATAAACCAAACTGCATAGTAAATGAGTAAAGCATCACTAACTGTAATAATGCTAACTCTAAATGAAGACTACCATTTAGAAGAAGCTATTGAAAACGTTGAAGATTTTGCCGAAAGAATATTTATTGTCGATAGTTTTAGTACAGATCGAACAGTAGATATTGCAAAGGAAAAGGGGGCGCATCTTGTTCAAAGACAATTTACCAATTTTGGTGATCAATGGAATTATGCTTTAGAAAATTGCCCATTTAAAACAGAATGGACATTAAAATTAGATCCAGACGAAAGACTTACCGTAGCATTAAAAAATGACATAAGGAATGTGATAAATTCGGAAAAACCCTTTAATGGATACGAGTTTAGAAGGCGCCTATGGTTTATGGGAAAACCATTACATGTTTATGGCACTGTTTTAAGATTGTGGAAAACTGGGAAATGTAAATTCTCAGAAGTTTTGGTAAATGAACATCCTGTTATAGATGGCAAGGTGGGTTATTTAAAAGGTAAAATGGAACATTATGACAGTAAAGATTTACATCATTGGCAACAGAAACAAAATAAATATACCACAATGGAAGCCATTACTCTCTATGAAAATAGAAGCTTGGCAGCAAATCCAAAATTTTTTGGCAACGCATTAGAAAGAAGAATGTTTTTTAAACAACTGAGTTTAAAATTGCCGTTTAAATATACAATTTTATTGTGCTACAATCTCTTTATTAATGGTGCTTGGAAAGATGGAAAAACTGGATGGTATTGGTCGCTTTTAAGGAATCACGTTCATAGAATGATTGAGCTAAAATATATTGAAATGAAAAATAATCACCGCAAGGAAGAAAGATTATAATCAAAAGAAAAAACTTTTGATTATTGACTAAGCACTTATTAGGATTAATGGGACCCACTCAATATGAAATTCCAAAAGAATTTCTATTCATAAGGTTAATGCCCCATAGAAATAAGAATTGAAAATAAAATTGACCAACGCTACAATAATTTGAAAATATTAGATTTAATATACTCTCAATCACCTATATACCTTCAGAACCTGTTCTGTTCTGTCTATGGCTCCATTGAAAAAAACAAACGTTTTTCAAATCAATTTTTTGCCTATTTGGATTGGTTGGAAGAATCGCAATATTGGGATGAAAAGACGATTTATGAATACAAATTAAAAGAATTGCAGAAAATTTACCAACATGCCTACACAACTGTTCCCTATTATAAGAAGAAATATAAAATGGCTGGCTTATCCCTAAATCTCATACAGCAATTGGACGATGCACAAAAAATACCTGTTTTGGAAAAAGCGGAGATAAGGGAACATTGGAGAGAGATGGTCTCCAACAACAATCCAGATGGGAAATTATATCAAAGACAAACCAGTGGCAGTTCTGGGATGGCATTGGACTTCTATGCCACCAAAAGGTCACTTAGCTTTCAATGGGCGCTCTGGTGGCGGCTAAGACAACAATATGGCGTAAATTTTGGGGACAAAAGCCTAAGTTTTATAGGCAAGATTACTGTCCCTATACAGCAATCAAAACCGCCATTTTGGCGGGTAAACAGACCACTGAACCAGCATTTGGTAAATATGCAGCATATTAAGGACGAGAATATTAAATATTTTATTGACTATATAGCCCAAGAGAAATTTATCTTCTTTTCAGGCTACCCATCCATTATCTATTCTTTCTGCACTATAGTAGAAAGTTTGGGACTAAAAATCACCAATCCTCCTAAATATGTTTTCACCGGTGCTGAAAAACTATTGGACAATCAAAAGTCATGTATAGAGCGGGTACTACAATGTACGGTGACCGATCATTATGGCTTTTCCGAAGGCGCTGGCAACGCCACCCGATGTAAATATGGCCAATACCATGAAGATTTTGAATATGGACATTTGGAAGCCAATCAAAAAACTCAACTGACCCCGACGACATTTTCGGGAGAAATTTTGGCGACTGGCTTTTCCAATTATGGTATGCCCTTTATACGCTACAACGTGGGGGATACCGCCACCTGGAGCACTGAAAAATGTGCCTGCGGCCGTAATTCCAGTACTATCCTAAACATAGACGGGAGAAGCGAAGATTTTATAATTACCCCGGAAGGCCTCACCATGAAAATCCATAGTTATCTCTTTAAGGATACCAAGGAAATTAAGGAGTGCCAGATTGTGCAATATAAATTTGGAGAAGTCGTGTTTAGAATTGTAAAACGCACTAGCTATTCCACCTGGAACGAAACCCATTTAAGAGAAAAGGTGCGAAAGTGGATCAGTTCTACTATTAACGTGAATTTTGAATACGTCAATGAAATTGAACGCACAGACTCGGGAAAATTTAAGGCCGTAGTTTCCTATATTGATATAAATGAGATTAATGTGACTTTAGATTAAGTCCTAGTAGAATGGTTTTAGAATTTTAAAGAAAAAATGAATATAAATAATAACTAAATGTGCGGAATAATAGGATTTAATTTTAAGGCCCCTGAAAGTTCTGCCTATTTGAATGTTGCCGACTACCGAGGTCCCGACAATTCGACCTCAATAAGCTTTGGTGGTTTTACCTTTGCACATAATCGACTTTCGGTCATAGACTTAAACGAGGGAGCTAATCAACCTTTTGTTTCCACTTGCAGTAATTTTGTAATTGTGTTTAATGGGGAAGTTTACAACTATAAGGAAATACGGAAAAAATTGGAAAGTAAATATGCTTTCAGAACCAACTCCGATACCGAAGTTATCCTCTATAATTACATTGAAAAAAAGGAAAAATGCCTGGAAGATTTTATTGGTATGTTTGCCTTTACCGTTTACGATATAAAAAATAATACTTTATTTGGAGCCCGCGATAGGCTGGGGATCAAACCTTTTGTTTATTACAAAAATGAAAAACAATTTGCTTTTGCTTCCGAAATAAAAGTTATAACAGAATTGGTAAAAGGGCTATCTGTAAATCATGAAGCCGTAAGCCAATATCTAAGATACCTTTATGTGCCCTCCCCTAATTCCATTTACAAAGAAGTAAAAAAACTGGAACCTGCGCATTATTTCTATTATAAACAAGGAGATTTAAAAATTACTAAATATTGGGATTCTAAAGATTCCATTGGTTTAAATAAAGATCTTAACGAAGAGGAAATCCTTGAAAAGTTAGACTACTTATTAAACGACGCTGTAAAGCTAAGAATGATTGCAGATGTAGAACTGGGATCGTTCCTTTCGGGAGGGATCGACTCTTCTACCATTTTATATTATATGGCCAAGAATTCCAACAAACCCATAAATACCTTTACCCTGGGGTTTGCAGGAGCCGATAACTATGATGAAACCAGTGATGCCAAGAAAATGGCTGCACATTTTAACACCAACCATCATGAGATTATAATTCACCCGAATGTCACGGATTTATTGCCAAAAATGGTACATCATTTTGATGAGCCTTTCGGTAATCCAACCTCCATATTGATCCACGAACTTACCAAGGAAACTAAAAAATATGCCACGGTGGCCTTGGCCGGGGATGGTGGAGATGAGATTTTTGGGGGATATCCCCGATATGAGGCAGCTATACTCTATAATAAAATAAAGTTTGTTCCGCGGCTTTTTTGGAAAGCCTTAAATCCGTTTTTCAAACTTATCTCAGAAGATATTTCTGGGAATCATAAATTGAGAAGAGTAAAGACTTTTGTTAATTCGTTGTCCAAACCGGTGGATGAAATGTATGAGGATTGGGTAGCCTATTTTTCCATTAAGGAAATAAATACCCTATTTAAAGTTCAACAAGATTTCAATAGAGTAGTACTAGATGTTTTTGATGCTATTCCGTCTAACGACCTAATCATTAAAACATCCATAACAGATTTGAAAACTTTTTTAGTCAATAACCTTTTAAACTATGGTGATGCAATGAGTATGGCCAACAGTTTTGAAGTGCGACTACCCTTGATTGATCATCGAATTATTGAATTTATGACCTCCATTCCTTCGCATTATAGAATTAAGGATGGGCAGACCAAATATTTAATGAAAAAACTTTTGAAAGGCAAAGTACCAGCGGAAATTATTAATAAACCAAAATTAGGTTTAAATCCTCCTATGGGCCTTTGGTTAAAAAATGACTTAAATGGATTTATTACAACCTATTTATCTAAAGAAAGTGTTGAAAAAAGAGGGATGAACTACCAATTCGTGTCACAACTATTAAAAGAACATAATTCTGGAAAAAGGGACAGATCTCTTTATTTATGGAGTTTAATAGTATTGGAAGAATGGCACAGACAAAATAAAAATTAATAAAATGAAACAAATTATACAAGACCTTAAAAAGGGGGATACTATTCTAGAGGAGGTACCCGTACCCAAGGTAAAGGCAGGTTCCGTACTTATAAAAACAACTAGAAGTCTCGTATCTCTCGGCACAGAACGCATGCTGGTAGATTTTGGCAAGGCCAATTTTTTGGATAAGGCCCGCCAACAACCAGATAAGGTGAAAATGGTACTGGACAAGGTAAAGACCGATGGCCTAAAACCTACCATGGATGCCGTCTTTAATAAATTGGGACAACCCCTACCCCTCGGCTACTGTAACGTAGGGGAAGTAGTTGCCGTGGGCAAAGACGTCTTGGAATTCCAGATTGGGGATCGGGTAGCTTCCAATGGTAATCATGCAGAATACGTATGTATACCTAAAAATTTGGTAGCCAAAATACCAGATAATGTTTCCGATGAGGAAGCTGCCTTTACCGTTATAGGTGCCATTGGCTTACAGGGCATTCGTTTGTTAAACCCCACCTTTGGGGAAACGATCGTTGTGGTAGGTCTAGGCCTTATTGGATTGGTAACGGCAGAGCTGCTTCTGGCCAACGGCTGTAATGTAATAGGCTTTGACTTTGATGCCAAAAAAGTAGCCTTGGCCAAAGAAAAAGGAATAGTGGCCATTAATCCCGGGGAAGGTACAGATCAGGTAAAATTCATAGAAAATTATACCAATGGTGTTGGGGCCGACGGCGTAATCATAACCGCTTCCAACAAAAGCAATGAGATCATTTCCCAATCGGCCCAAATGTGTAGAAAGCGGGGCCGTATTATTTTGGTTGGGGTAATAGGCTTGGACATCAGTAGGGCCGATTTTTACGAAAAGGAAATTTCCTTTCAGGTTTCCTGCTCCTATGGTCCAGGTCGATATGACGATAATTACGAACAAAAAGGACATGACTACCCCATAGGGTATGTACGCTGGACCGAAAAAAGGAATTTTGAAGCCATTCTAAGTGCCATTTCCAAAAAGGTGTTAAAGGTAGAGCCTTTGATTACGGAACGTATTTCCCTAAACGACTATCAGAGCATTTATGGCAATATGAACAACCCCAATTCCATAGCTTCTATCTTGATTTATGATAACAATGCCGAACAAAAGTCGGTGGTTACCATGGACCAAAAGTCCTTTAAGAGCCAAAAAGGAGTGATAGGAATTGTGGGTGCCGGGAATTTTACCAGCGCTACCATACTACCCAACCTAAAAAAAATAGGGGCCAAGGTAAAATATATTGCCAGTTCAGGAGGCCTAACGGGGACCATTATGGCCAAGAAGTATGCCATTTCCAATTCTACTACGGATTATTCCGAAATATTACAGGACGAAGAGGTTGATCTGGTGTTGATCACGACCCGTCATAACATGCATGCAGCCATGGTTTTGGAAGCCATTAAGGCCGGGAAAAGTGTTTTTGTAGAGAAACCCTTGGCCATTAGGGAAACGGAAATGGAAGATATTATTGCGGCTTATATGGATGCCCAGGTACAGGTGTCCGTTGGGTTTAATAGGCGGTTTGCGCCTTTGGCCCTAAAAATGAAAAAGCTGTTGGGCTCGGATGAAAGCCCCATGAATATTGTTGCTACCATGAATGCCGGTGCAATCCCCCCCGAAATGTGGGTACACGATATGGAAATAGGTGGAGGTAGAATTTTAGGGGAAGCCTGCCATTACATTGATCTATGCTCTTATTTAACGGGCAGTACAGTGGTTGGGGTATGCATGAATGCCATGGGTACCCATCCTCAAGAAAATACGGACAATGCCTCTATTTTATTGAAATACGAAAACGGATCCAATGCGGTAATCAATTATTTCTCCAATGGATCCAAGGCCTACTCCAAGGAACGTGTAGAAGTATTTTCACAGGAGCGTACCCTTGTGATGGACAACTGGAGAAAATTGAAAGCCTATGGCTTTAAAGGTTTTTCCAAATCCAGTACGAAACAGGATAAAGGGCATTTTAATCAGTTTCAACAACTCGTGCAACAACAAAAGCTTGGCGGACAACCCATTATTCCTTTCAATAGCATAATAAATACCACCAAAGCTTCTTTTGCGGCCTTACACAGTCTAAGGTCTGGGGAATGGATTAAGATATAACACCCATACTTCAATTTATAACGTATTTAATCAACCAATTCAAAACAAGAGTAAAACTATATATGTACCACAGGCTACATCTCTTATTTAACACCATAAGACATATGCGTTTTAGGCAAATGTATTATCAGGTATTTTATAAAGCAAGGAATAGGCTGTACCACAAAACGTATGGGGAACCATCTCCCAGAACGAAACCCTTGGAATGGGAATCCCCACTACAATATCAGAATAGCTGGCAGGAAGACAATAGGTTCGTCTTTCTAAACCTTGAAAAATCCTTTGATACCATCGACTGGAATTTTTCGGAATATGGCAAGTTATGGACCTATAACCTAACCTATTTCGAATTTCTAAACCAAAATGGTATTTCCAAAGAAGAAGGGCTAGGTTTAATTAAAGATTTTATTGAAAAGAAAGATAGCCTTAAAGATGCCTTGGAGCCTTATCCCCTATCCTTACGCGGCATGAATTGGGTGAAATTTCTATCTGGGAATAGCATTCAGGACCCAGAAATCAACACATTCCTTTTTAACGATTATCAAAGACTGGTTGAAAATTTGGAATATCATTTATTGGGAAACCATTTGTTGGAGAATGGGTTTGCCCTGCTTTTTGGAGCTGTTTATTTTAAGAATGAAAAATACTACCAAGAGGGCGTCCAAATCATAAAAAGTGAATTAAAGGAACAAATTTTAAATGATGGGGCGCATTTTGAACTGAGCCCTATGTACCATCAAATTATACTGCACAGGATTTTGGATTCCATTCAACTATTGAGGCTTAATGCATGGAAGCAGGATGGATTATTGGAATTTCTCAATACCAATGCATCCCTTATGCTGGGTTGGCTACAGACCATAACCTACGAAAATGGAGATATCCCTATGGTAAACGATGCTGCCTATGGTATAGCCCCTACGTCCAAAGAATTATTTGATTATGCCCATCACTTAGGTTTGAAATGGACCAAGGCAATTCTAAAGGATTCTGGATATCGAAAATGGAATTCGGAGTCTTTTGAATGCTTTATGGACCTGGGAAATGTAGGTCCCGATTATATTCCTGGTCATGCCCATGCCGACACCTTTAATTTTGAACTTTACGTACAAGGCGAGCCATTTATTGTAGATGTGGGCACCTCTACCTATGAAAAAAACAGCAAAAGGCAATTGGAAAGAAGTACGGAGTCCCATAATACCGTTAAGGTGGGAGGAAAAAATTCATCCGAAGTCTGGAGTGGTTTTAGAGTGGCAAAGAGAGCCAAAATCACGGAACTGATCGAAAATGAAAACGAATATACCGCTTCCCATAATGGCTATAAAAAATTAGGGGTTGTACACCAAAGAAGTTTCAAATTCGAGCAACAAGAAATTATTATAAAGGATAACTTAATCGGCAATACTGTTAAGGCTATTGCTTATTTAAATTTCCACCCCAGCGTAAAAAATGTGTTATTAAAAGACCGTACGGTAGAATGCTCGGAGTGGAATCTGGAAATAAATTTTCTTGGCGACAGAATCAAGGTGGAAAAATCAACCTATGAATGGGCAGAAGGATTTAATAAAACCATGGAAGGCACAGCCGTTAAAATAATGTTTACCAAGGAGTTACAAACATCCATTATTCTAAAGGACCCCTTGTAAAATTAAATAAGAAAACGAACAAGGAATATTCAAAATTATAAACCGATTAGCAACTAAAACACCAATGAAAATTTTATTTCTTACAGACAATTTTCCACCTGAGGTAAATGCCCCGGCAACCCGGACTTTTGAACACTGTGTGGAATGGGTAAAACATGGCGCGGAAGTTACTGTAATTACCTGTGCCCCCAATTTTCCAAAGGGAAAGGTGTATCCGGGTTACAAGAACAAATTGATTCAAAAAGAAATAATAGAAGGTATTCAGGTTATAAGGGTATGGAGCTATATAGCCGCAAATGAAGGCTTTTTGAAACGTACCATAGATTATATTTCGTTTTCGATAAGTGCCTTTATTGGTGGACTCTTTGTGAAAACAGACTTGATAATAGCTACCTCTCCTCAATTTTTTACGGCTCTTTCGGGTAGGACTTTAAGTTTTTGGAAAAGAAAACCGTGGGTCATGGAAGTACGGGATCTATGGCCAGAGTCTATTAAGACGGTTGGGGCCATGAACGATAATTTCTTTATTCGCTATTTTGAATGGCAAGAAAAACGCTGCTATAAAAGTGCCAAAAAGATAATTTCTGTTACGGACTCCTTTAAAGTGGAAATAATAAATAAAGGTATTGCCGCCGATAAAATTGAAGTCGTTAAAAATGGTGCCAATCTTGCCCTCTACCAACCCATGTTGCCAGATGAAGCACTTATAGATTCCTTGAATTTAAAGGGGAAAATAATTCTGGGATATGTAGGTACCCATGGTATGGCACATAAATTGGATTTTTTAATGGATTGTGCCAAAAAACTCTTACATACCAATTATCATTTTTTGTTTATTGGTTCCGGGGCAGAAAGGGAGAAATTACTGCTGAAAAGACAAGTTGAGCAAATTACGAATGTAACCCTATTGGATTCCGTGTCCAAAAAGGAGATCAAAGCTTATCTTTCCATTTTGGACGTTTCCCTTATCAATTTAAAAAGAGACAAACTTTTTAAAACGGTAATCCCGTCAAAGATTTTCGAAAATGCAGCCATGCAGATTCCAATCCTCTTAGGCGTAGATGGGGAATCCAGGGCCATCTTGGAACATTATCAGGCCGGACTGTTTTATGAACCTGAAAATGAACAGGATTTTGTGAATAAACTCAACCTGATTATGCAGGTAGAACAGAAGGAAACCTTCCAATTAGGAGGCAAAAAATTAGCTATGGATTTTGATAGAAAAAAATTGGCACTTAACATGCTCACCCATTTAAGAAATACAATTTAGATAGCAACTTTTGCCGTCTAACATATTTTATAATTATACAAAAAGTAACGAATAGCAAGAATGAAAAATATTACCCTTATTGCAGGAGCTAGGCCCAATTTCATGAAAATTGCACCCATTATCCATGCCATAACTGAGGCCAGAGCACAGGGGCAAGATATCGATTACCGCCTAGTACACACGGGCCAGCACTATGACAAAAAAATGTCGGGCGATTTTTTTGATCAATTGGACATCCCTGAACCCCATGTCAATTTAGAGGCTGGAGGCGGATCCCAGGCAGAACAAACCGCCAATATCATGGTCCGTTTTGAACAGGAACTCCTGGCTCACCCCACCGATTTGGTGTTGGTAGTAGGTGATGTAACCTCTACCATGGCCTGCGCCATTACCGCCCAAAAACTGCACACCAAGGTAGCCCATGTGGAAGGGGGCATTAGATCCAATGATTGGACCATGCCCGAGGAAATTAATCGCTTGGTGACCGATGCCATTACCAATTATTTTTTCACCACTTCCGAAATTGCCAATACCAACCTAAGAAATAGCGGCATTAAGGAGGAAAGTATTTTCTATGTGGGCAATACTATGATAGACACCCTTTTAAAACAACGTCCTCGCTTTACAAAACCCTCTATCTGGGATGCCCTAAATTTAGAGGAAAGGAATTATTTGGTCATGACCTTGCACCGTCCTGCCAATGTGGACCAGGAAGCACAACTAAAAGCCCTCATCGATGAAATAATAGCGCATACCCAAGACCTGCCCCTCGTTTTTCCAGTACATCCCCGAACCGCGAAAATATTGGAGCATTTGGGAATTGCCCATCCAAGGCTGCACATGGTGGAGCCCTTAAGTTATTTAGAATTTAATTATCTGGTAGAAAGGGCCAAAGTAGTGTTAACGGATTCTGGCGGCATTACGGAAGAGACCACGGTAATGGGTGTACCCTGTATGACCCTAAGGGACAATACAGAACGACCCGAAACCATTACCCAGGGCACCAATGAGCTTATAGGCACCAACCCTAAAGCCATTGCCCCTGCCATGGAAAAATTATTTTCCGGAAAGTGGAAAACGGGAACTATTCCCCATTTATGGGATGGCAGAACAGCAGAACGGATTGTGGCAAATTTATTAAAATTATAGCCACCCATAACCTTTTATTGTTAATCTAAAAAGCGGTAGTTTTGCACTTTAAATAAAAACTTGAAATTCTTATTTTTAGAATTGGATTGTGGTGGATAATTGATACTAGCAGGGGAATTTAAACCTGAAAAACAACAAAAAATATAGCTCTAAATTGGCTTATGCCCAGCCATTTTTTTAGGTAAGCAAACAAATTATAATTCGTGGAAAAGATGAAAGAAACCCCTTATACTATAGAACATTTTGAGGAGGAAGAATCCTTTCAACTGAAAGAAATACTTCAAAAATACCTACGGTATTGGCCCTGGTTTATCTTGGCGATTATTATCAGTATTGGTATCGGCATTGCCTATATGCGCTATGCCCCAATTACTTATAGTTCTACGGCTAAAATAAAAATAATAGACGAATCCCAGGAAGTGGATATTGCCTCCAGCGCGCTTTCGCTTTTGGGAGGAGGTTCCAAGATCAACCTGGAAAATGAGATCGAGATCCTAAAATCCTACCGTATCCTAAGCCAAGTGGTAAAAGAACTTAATTTGGATGTTGCCCACTATGTGGTGGGCAATGTAAAGACCACCCAGATTTGGGCCCCTCCTTTTGAAATCTCTAAACTTATAGCAGCGGATAGTCTTCAAGCCCCAAAACCCTATATCATTATGTTGGACGAGCAGGGCATTAGCATTACGGACGCCAATGAAAAAACATATACGCCAGATCCGAATGCCCCGGAACAGGAAGTGGATAGTCTTCCCTTTAGCATCAAGATGATAGGTGGTGCCGATCCCAGCTTTTATAAGGGCATTACCTATAAGGTGGTCCTTAGTCCACTAAAAAGTACGGTGCTTCAGTTGGCCAAAGATTTACAAGTGCAGGCTACCACAAAGGAAAGTGATATCCTCACCCTCTCCTTGGAAGGTGTAAGTATGGAAAGGAACGAGGCCATCTTGAATACCCTGATAGAAAAGTTTAACCAGGATGGGGTGCTGGACCGCCAATTGGTCTCCCAACGTACACTGAACTTTATAGACGAGCGCTTCCTCTACCTAGGTCAGGAACTGGATTCCATAGAAGGCGGCAAGGAAAGTTTTAAGCGTTCCAACAGCCTCTCCTATATTGAGGCGGACGCTGGGATGAGCCTCCAAAGAAAATCTGAGACCGAGGAACAGGTCATACAATTGGAGAATCAGATCTCCATTTCGGAAATCCTCAAGGAAACAGTGATCAACCAAAGTGATTACGGCCTCTTGCCGGCCAATATCGGGATAGAGAACGCCAGCCTCAACAATTTGGTGGCCGGCTATAACGAAATGGCCCTGGAACGGGAAAAACTAGTGCCCACTGTGGGCAGCAACCACCCTACCCTACAGAATCTTAGTGGCCAATTGGAACGCGCCAAGGTCAACATCATAAAATCCGTCAATATCTACGGTACCCAATTAAAAAACACCCTCAGACAACTGAAACTGGAAGAAAGCAGGGCCGGTTCCGTCTTTTCCAGATTGCCGGAAAAGGAAAAAATGCTGCGCTCTATAGAACGCCAACAGAGCATTAAGGAAAACCTCTTTCTACTGCTGTTGCAAAAAAGGGAGGAAGCCGCCATTAGCTATGCCGTAACCGCGCCTACGGTAAAAGTGGTGGACTACGGACTTACCAATGACATTCCGGTTTCGCCCAAGAAGACCATGGTCTATGCGCTGTCTTTACTGGCGGGAATGTTCCTGCCTTTTGCGGTGCTATACATCCGATTTGCCCTGGACACCAAAATACACGAGCGTAGCGACATTGAAAAGGTAACTACGGATATCCCTGTAGTGGGCGAAATTCCTTTCTTTAAGGACGTAAAAAAGAAATTGGAATTGAACGACCGTTCCATCATGGCAGAATCGTTCCGGATTTTGAGTACCAATGTGAATTATCTTATGGAAGGGAAAGACAAAACTGTGGGGCAAGTGGTCATAGTTACCTCTTCGGTAAAGGGCGAAGGAAAGACCCTAATTGCCCACAACCTGTCCCTGGCCTATGCCAGTCTCAACAAAAAGGTATTGCTGATCGGTGCCGATCTTCGCAATCCACAATTGCACAACTTTTATAATATCAGTGTCAACCGTAAAGGCTTGTCGGATTACCTTAATGATCCCGGAATGAATTGGAAAGATTGCGTGGTACCTAGCGGTTCTGACAATCCTACCCTGGAGGTCTGTTTTGGAGGTAGTATACCACCCAATACGCCCCAACTACTGTCCAGCCCCGCCTTTGAAAAATTCATTACCGCTGCCAAAAAGGAGTTCGATTATATCATTGTGGATACCGCCCCTACTATGTTGGTTACGGATACCCTCCTCATCTCTAAATTCGCCGATGCCACGGTCTTTGTTACCCGCTCCGGCCAAACGGACAAACGCCTCTTGGAGTTCTCCAAAAACCTATTTAAAACCAAAAAGCTCAAAAATATGGCCTTTGTAGTCAACGGTGTGGGCAACGGCAAGGCCAAAGGCTATAACTATGGGTATGGGTATGGGTATGGGGGTGAATAGTGGTCAGTGGACAGTCTTCAGTGAACAGTAGTCAGTCTTGTCTTCAGTGAACAGTAATCAGTGACTGAAACAATTTACAATGAACAATTAGCAATAAACAATGTTAATGGTTCAATGTTATAAAGTTTAATGTTCAATGTTCGAAGCCGAATGCCCGTCACTTCGAGTTTACCCGACCGTCAAGGCGGGCCTGCCTACCGGCAGGTAGGTGGTTTTATGTAGCGCAGCGTAATAAAATTGTATCGAGAAGGAATTTCAGTGAACAGTGGCTGAAACAATTTACAGTGAACAATTATTAGTAAACAGTAGTCAGTATCTTTAGCCAAAAGCCATTAGCCACTATTGTCCGGTCGAGCGGAGTCGAGACCTCATTCTGTGTGCCAGTATTGAGTAGTGACAATTGAGAAACTAGAATCTGGAGACTAGAGACTAGAGACTAGAGACTAGACTAAAGTCTTATGCTGAAAGTCATATAACTAGGTGCTCCTTCCCATAGTTAGGGGAAGGTGGCTTCGACGCAGGAGAAGACGGAAGGGGTAGCCTGGCTGGCAATCTGCTTCTTACAGTGAACAGTGGTCAGTAAACAGTAAACAGTCTTCAGTGGACAGTGGACAGTGGACAGTGAACAGTTTTCAGTGGGCAGTTGACAGTAAACAGTAGTCAGTAGTCAGTAGTCAGTATTGAGAAATAAGATTCTAGAATCTGGAGACTAGATGCTAGAGCCTAAACTAAAGTCTTGTGCTGAAAGTCATATAACTAGGTGCTCCTTCCCATAGTTAGGGGAAGGTGGCTTCGACCTAGGAGAAGACGGAAGGGGTTACCCAGGTGGCAATCTGCTTCTTCCTGTGAAGAGATTGCTTCGTCGCTATCAATCCCTGCCTAGCCAGACAGGTAGACTCGCAATGACGAATATACACTTTGCAAGTCATTGTGGCTTCGACTACGCCCGCCTGAACGGAACGGGCAGGCTCAGCCACCGGGTGAAGTACACAGAGATATAGCCTAACTAACGGCAAACAGGCTCAGCTACCGAAATTCGTACATTTCCAAATTATCAAATCAACCAATCTTCAAATTAATTCATTGGTACATTAAACAATTGCTACATTTTCACATTAATCCATTTTCACATTAATCCATTTTCACATTAACCCATTTTCAAATCAACCAATCACCAAATTAACCCATTACTACATTTCCACATTAACTCATTATCAAAACAACCCATTTCCAAATTATCAAATCAACCAATCTTCAAATTAATACATTGGTACATTAAACAATTGCTACATTTCCCTATTAACTCACTTCCAAATCAACCAATCACCAAATTAATACATTGGTACATTTTCAAATTGGTACATTTCCAAATCATCAAATCAAAAAACCCCCATCAATTACTTGACGGGGGTTTGTTTATAGTAAGGGAAGTTCTTATTTCACTTCCTCGAAATCTACGTCCTCTACGTTATCGGCTTCCTTGCCCTCTCCGTTGGAAGATGCTGTATCAGCGCCACCTGCAGGAGCACCTTGTTGTGCTTCGGCCTGTGCCTTGTACATTTCTTCAGAAGCTACTTTCCAAGCCTCGTTTATCTTATCCAAAGCCGGAGTAATCAAAGCCAAATCTTTGGCTTCATGGGCTTTTTTAAGTTCCGCAAGGGCATCCTCGATAGGCTTCTTCTTATCCGCAGATAATTTATCGCCAAACTCGGTCAATTGCTTCTCGGTCTGGAAGATCATTCCGTCCGCTTCGTTCAATTTATCGGCAGTTTCCTTAGCCACTTTATCAGCTTCCGCATTGGCTTCTGCCTCTGCTTTCATTTTCTTGATCTCTTCCTCTGTTAATCCTGAAGAAGCCTCAATTCTAATGTCCTGCGTTTTGTTGGTAGCCTTATCGGTAGCCGAAACTTTTATAATACCATTGGCATCGATATCAAAGGTAACCTCGATCTGTGGAGTTCCCCTTTGTGCTGGTGGAATACCATCCAAATGGAAACGGCCTATAGTCTTGTTATCCTTTGCCATTGGGCGCTCTCCCTGCAATACGTGGATCTCAACAGAGGGCTGATTGTCAGCAGCTGTAGAGAATACCTGCGATTTTTTGGTAGGGATGGTAGTGTTGGCTTCTATCAATTTGGTCATTACGCTACCCATAGTTTCAATACCTAAGGAAAGTGGTGTAACATCCAATAAAAGAACGTCTTTTACATCTCCTGTCAATACCCCACCTTGTATAGCGGCACCTACGGCAACCACCTCATCAGGGTTAACCCCTTTGGAAGGTTTCTTGCCAAAGAATTTCTCAACCGCATCCTGTACGGCAGGAATCCTGGTAGAACCACCTACCAAAATAATCTCGTCAATATCGCTCTTGCTCAATCCGGCTGCTTTTAGGGCAGTGGCGCAAGGCTCAATAGTACGTTTTACCAAATCGTCTATCAATTGCTCAAACTTGGCTTTGGTCAAGGAACGTACCAAATGCTTAGGTCCTGAAGCCGTAGCAGTAACGTAAGGAAGGTTAATTTCGGTCTGTGCAGAAGATGACAACTCAATTTTTGCCTTTTCTGCAGCCTCTCTCAAACGTTGCAATGCCATAGCATCTTTACGAAGGTCTATCCCTTCTTCCTTGTTGAACTCATCGGCCAACCAGTCGATAATTTTCTGATCCACATCATCACCACCCAAGTGGGTATCCCCATCTGTGGCCAAAACTTCAAAAACACCGTCACCCAATTCCAGGATGGAAACATCATGTGTTCCTCCACCAAAATCGAAAACCACTATTTTCTGGTCCGTATCCTTTTTGTCCATCCCGTAGGCCAAAGAGGCTGCGGTAGGCTCGTTTATAATTCTTTCTACGGTAAGTCCGGCAATTTCACCAGCTTCCTTGGTAGCTTGTCTTTGCGCATCGTTAAAGTAAGCAGGTACGGTAATTACCGCTCTGGTTACGGATTGTCCCAAATAATCCTCGGCAGTTTTCTTCATTTTCTGAAGAATCATGGCCGAAAGTTCTTGGGGAGAATACAAACGTCCGTCTATATCTACCCTTGGGGTATCGTTATCTCCTTTAACCACTTTATAAGGTACCCTTGCGGCCTCCTTACTGGATTCGGAGAATTTATTTCCCATAAAACGTTTTATGGAATAAATGGTTTTGTTTGGATTTGTAACTGCCTGTCTTTTGGCAGGATCCCCAACCTTGATCTCACCACCCTCTACAAAAGCAATGACAGATGGAGTAGTTCTCTTACCTTCTGCGTTTGGGATTACAACAGCTTCGTTACCCTCCATAACCGAAACGCAAGAGTTTGTTGTTCCTAAATCTATTCCAATAATTTTACTCATGTTTATATATTTACTGTGTTGAAAAATCTTTTTAGCACTCGGGTCTATTAAGTCAAGGATTGTGCCATGACAAAAAATATGACAAGCTGTCAGAGCCAAATCTCAAATTGATCAAAAATTGCAGGTTAATCTGCTTTTTTGGGCATTCCCCCTTGGCGAAAATATGCCAAGGGGTCGTGCTTTCCATTGCTAGTCCCAAAAGTGTCCCTCCCAGGTCCCCTTTTGGGAGCTATCCATTTCAATCACTAATGCAATCGTTAGTTGAAGGTTTAATGTTATAAAGTTCAAGGTTATATAGTTCAATGTTCAAAGTTGAAGGTTCAAAGGAGATTGAGCTTGCCCGGCCGTAAGGTGGGCCTGCCCGGCGTCAGACGGGCGGAGTCGAAATCGAAGTAGACGGAAATCAGTTTTCAGTAAACA
>TARA_R110002020_G_scaffold12855_4_pt1 | contig 23186 bp, 13 predicted proteins | sample TARA_R110002020 | Tara Oceans TARA_R110002020 (sample SAMEA4396489) | marine metagenome | biome: Westerlies Biome; feature: [MES] marine water layer (ENVO:01000295) within the mesopelagic zone...; material: water (ENVO:00002006), including particulate matter (ENVO:01000060) such...
GTATTCATCTTCTACCAATTCTGGATGGTTAATTAATAAGTAAGTGTAAATAGCTTCATTCTTACCAACCCTAACTCTTCTAATATAATAATCATTATGCCAAGCGTGAATACCTGATGAAGTTCCTAATGTTAATGAAGTTGTTCCTGCTGGTTTAACTGTTGTACATCTTGCTGATTGGTTTATCCCTATTAACTTTGAAACTCTTGTATTTTCTCTTTTTACTAAACTAGCCGCCTTTGACATATCATAGTTTAATACTTTTCCAGAACCAATTCCGGTCATTGAGACCCCTATTAAAGCGTCTCTTTCAGTTGTTTGTTGCCATATTTCTCTTAGATAGTGGAATGAGGTGTATCCCGCTTGTAGCGTACCTATAAATGCTGCCACTTTAACTCTTTCGTTTAAATCTTCTTGTGATTCTATGTTTGATACGTTTACCTCACATAAATTACAGAATTGGTTTGGTCTTAGTGCTATTTCGCAACAAGGGTTTGTTCCCCAGTCTTTATCATTATTTAAATAAATTCCTGGTTCTCCAGCTCCCGATAACTCCACCCTTTTCCAAAGGTCCATAAAAAATTCTTTTGTAATTTTATGTCTCATCAAACAAGCGGAATTATTTGCTCTACCTCTTTGTGGATTTAATTCCCACCAATTACCAGACTTACAACCAATCATTTGTTCATCATCAGCACTAAATAACGATATAAGTGCTGCACGGCGAATACCACCTGCCAATACCGCATCAGCGATATGACATACGATATCATGTACTTCAATAGTTGTTAGTTGTTCTCCATTTTCTTTTTGGTTTAATAGACCTTCAATTTTTACTAAACATTCTTTTAGTGGTTGAGGTCCTGGTGCTTTTCCACCTGATGTTATTAATCTTGCTCCTTTTGGTCTAATGTCTGAGTAATCAAATTCTACTCTACTTCCACCACCATTCATGTATGATTTCATAAGAACTTTTATAGAATCTGCCCATCCTTCAATCGAGTCTCCTATTAAAAATCTTTTTTTCCTTTTCTGGTATGGTTTTTGTATTACAGGTAATTTGTCTACGTGGTGTCTTTGCACTGAATATCCAACACCGGTACCACCTAATAATAAAAACATTGTTTCACTAAATGAATCAATATGTTCTATAGGTAGGTACGCACAGTTATAGATTCTGTTTGGAGAAATTTCAATTGGTTTACCCCCAAATTGCATACTCCTCATAGATGGTAATACTTTTTTATCATATACTAGTTTGTACTTTTCATTAATCTCATCCTTTAGTTTTGGATATTGTTTAATATGCATATTTTTATTCCTTGTTACTAATTCTTCCCATGTCTCACGTCTATTCATCTCCGGAATATACTTTGCGTATTTCATATAAACTGTAATGTCTGATAATATTTTATTAGATACTTCCATATTTTTAATTTTTTTAAGTTTAGTCGAAATTATTAATAATTTCTTAATTTAATTTATTGTATTGTTTGGTTTCTTCTTTCCATTGCTGCTCGTACTCTTTGAGCGTTTCTTACTTCTCTCTGATTTTCCAAGTCTAAGAGGGTTTGTGATTGTTCTGTATCGATTTCTAAATACTCATTATCGAATTTACAGTTTTCAAACACTATACCGTCTTTACCAATTCGAGATTTAGTAATGGCTATCGTAGCTAAGCCTAATTCTTTTTGTTGTAGACTTTTCGCAACTGATATAATTACGTGACCTACTTGGGCTTTTTTAATGGACCCACCCATCATGTCTGTTGTGACAATATCAGAACTTATTGAAGTTCTATTTCCCTGTGCTGCTGTCCATCCTGCAACATCAAGTTCGTTACACATACTTTCAAATCTTCTCATCACTGAACCTTCACCTTTCCATTCATCATTAAATACTCTATCAGGTAAAAGACAATCAATATAATCTAAAATTATTAAATCTATTTTATTGTCTTCTGCCATTAATTTTCTTACTCGATTTTTAATTTGGTTCATGTTCATAGTGTCAGAAGGTAATTTTTCCAATAATAATTTACCTCTTCCTTGATATTTTTCTAATTTTTCTAGTACTTCATCTTTTCTAGTTGCCTGTTCTTTAGAAGAGATTCCCGTCCAACAAGTTATGTGTTTTCTCTGGATAATTTTAGGGTTATCTTCAAAAAATATTTGTAGAACATTATACCCTAAATTATAAGCTGTGTTAGCTACTTTAGTTAATATAGTACTTTTTCCAACACCTGTTGGTGCTAAAAATACTCCTATTTCACCTTTTGCTAAACCACCATCTAAAAGATTATCTATACCTGTAATCCCTGTAGGTATTGGTTCTCTAAAATCATCTTGTAATACCTCTTCTAATCCACTAAAGACATCTAATAATGTCTGGTCTAACTCACCGACTTGAATTGCCTCTCTAATGTAGGCCTCACATTTGTCATAAGATTCAAAATCACCATCATCTAATATTTTATTAACTTTAGTTATAGCTTTTTTTAATTCTTGTTGTTTACAAAACTTTAAAGATTTTTCTTGTACCCATAGGTGGTCTTCATACCCTGTCTCTTTAATCTCCGCTATCATATCAAATACATTTTGTCTTGCCATTTCAGAAGTTACCTCTAACCTACTAATTTGGTCTAAGGCATCGAAAGATGGTGGTAAGTTATACTTGTCATGATACTCTTTTATCATCTGCATGATAAGTTTAAAATATTGGTTATCAAAATACCTTGCTTCCATAACATCTATGATGCTAGCAGCAAATTTTTTATCAAGAATTAATTGATTTAAAAGTTTTATTTGGAAGTTATATCCTAAATAACCAAAACTGTTTTTTCCGCTCATATTATAAATTTTTTACACATTAATAAATATAGTTAACTTCATCTTAGTACCTCAATTGGTGTCGATTTTCTAAGTGACAATGTGTCACTAAGGTCTGATAATATCTCCGGTATTAATGGTCTGATATCTACAGTGTATCTTACTCGGGTTGGGTACAGGTGAGACGGTAAAATAGTGGCAATTATGTTTTTTCCATTCTCTTTAATTTCAACCTCAAAAACTTCTTGTTCAGAGCCTTCTAGGTCTTGTTCTGACAAATTAACAACGTTAGTGTATTGGTTGTATTGGTCATATAAGTAATCTATACTCCTCTTTTTTAAGTAATGTTTTAATTTGTGTCTTATTGTATCTAGTTGGTCATAGAGTTCTACAGAGGTTAATGTTCTAGAATTATGTTTTCTAACATTAAAATATCTCTGACAAATAATATTTCCATTTATCTTTAATAAAAATTCAAATTTTGAGATTAGTCTTTTATCTATTTTATTTTCCATTTTTTTTCTTTTTAAAATTATACGTTTCTTTTTTTATTAACTCAATAAACGGTTCAAAAAAATCTAACCAGTCGTTGTCTTTTTGTGGTAAAAATTTATTGAGTCCGTCTCTTAGTGTCATTTCAATGACATTTTCTATTCTTCTATCGGTAGGGTCTAAAGGTAATTTAGAGATTAAAGTTATTTCTTCTTTCGCCTCTTTTGTTAAAAAAGGAATAGATAAATCTACTAGTCTTTTGTTAGTCTGGTAAAATTCTAACCCTCTTTCTCCACTTTTAGTAATACCCTCTAGAATATTAGTAATAGCTTTTTTATTTTTTGTTGTAGATTCTTTAAGTTTTTTACTTTTTTCTAAAACAAATTCTAAGTTTATTTCTTTTTCTCCTAATTCTGGAAATAAATTAAATAAAGTTTTTTCACCTAAATAACTTATCCCTTCTATATTGTCACTTTTATCACCAGTTAATAATTTAAATAAAACTATATTACTAACTGGAATACTTTTTTTTCCAATTTTTACCATACTATCATGACTAACATATTCTTTTTTTCTAGGTAGGTATTGGGTTACCTTTTTATTTATAAGTTGTATTAAATCTTTATCCGAACTAATAATAGTTTTTTCTTCTTTAGGTGTGATTTGACAATAGAATGCTATTCCATCATCTGCTTCACAATATTCAAACTGACATTGTCGGATAAATAATTCCTCTAAGTATTCAGAAATTCTATTCTTTTGTTCCATCATGGATTGGAATTTCTCGTCATCCATTCTTTTCTTTCTGTTTTCCTTATAAGCTGGATAAAGTTCTTTTCTAAAGTGATTACTTTTTGGTCCGTCCCAAAAAACAACTACTTTATCATAACTTTTTTCTAATAAATGTTTTTGTAATGTAATAATGAAATGGTATACTGCCCCTAAATGTTTATCTTTGTTATAAACATTTTTTACACCGTGAAAACCAATTTGTAATATACAATTGCCATCAACAACTAAAGTTTTCATATTTTATCATCTTTATAGGGTTAAAAATTCTTTTTAAAATAACTCTCCAGTATCTTCTACAGCTAAATTATAGTCTCCTTCTGAACCTATAAGTTTGCTCCAATACTCAGCGTTTTGTGTTTTGTAATCTAATACTGATTTTTTTTCTTCTGTTTGGTCTTTTCCTTTTAGAAACCCGTGTGGAGTTACTAATATTTTTCCGTCTTCATAACCTAAACCATTAACATGGTTCTTTAAGATAGATATTTTGGTTCTAGTAGCAAACTTAACTTTTCTCTTATCTTTAGTTGCTGTTATTTTACTTACACCAGCATTTTTTTGATTTCCGTATAGAAAAACTAGTGTTGAATTTAACCACAACGATTCACCACCCTTTGCTTTAATTTTAGGTTGGCTAAAAGGATTGTCCGCTAACTCTACCCATGGTTGGTTTACCACCACTAAAGTATTAGTACGGTTAGAAGTGTCTTTTCTACTTCCTGAAATTCTTTGATTTATTCCCATACCAATTTTATCAGCTAAAGCAGCTGCATTATGCATTTTTCCACCTTTACCTTCAAAAGTCATCTTACATGGTACAGAACCAACTGAATCCCACATAAATAATAAATCATATTCTATTTCACCTTTTTCTTGTGCGTCTATTAATTCATTAATATAGTCAGTAATTTGTTCTATATATTGGAAATCATTATTAAATAAGAAAAATCCGTCCCATTCTACCTCACCTGTTTTTGGGTCTACTGTACCTTCACAATCTAAGCCCATTAATTTAGCGTGGTCAAAATCCCATTTTTGTTCCGTAATAATAAAAACTGGTAAAATTCCTTTTCTTTGTGCATCTATTGCGGTTTTAACTAATCCTGTAGTTTTACCCGTGTCGGAATGACCTAAAAACATATTGATGTGTCCCATCGCTGGACCTGGAATGCCAGAAGCATCTAGGAAAGCATCACCTAAATCAAAAAATCTATCTTGTTTAAATGATGCTTTCTTAGAAAATTTTTCCTTTATATCCTTAAAACTTTTTTTCTTTATTGCCATAGTTTTATATTAAAATGGTAAATCTTCGTCCTGTGCTTGATTGGCCTGTGGGTCTACTGATGGTGAAACAACTTTTTCCATATCGATACTACCAGATTCACTATCCGCGTATACGTATTTCTTAAGATTACTATCCCATTCTGGAGTTTCACCTTTTGAAATTGCTTCTAAATATTCAATAGGTTTTTGTGCGTACACATCAGTCCATACTTCACTATTTCCTGTCCATTCTTGTACTTTAGATTCTTCAACACTTAATGGTGCTGGGTCATCCGCCATAATCATACTTACTGAGGTATATGTTCCATTCCCGTTCGGTGTTGGTACAGCTTTTAATATAAGACTTAAGTCTCTTCCTTCGGTAACGTTTGTTACGTCTCCTCTTTTTTGGAATAATGGAATTAATTTATCCATAATACCATCTCCTCTAAAATTGTGTTTGAATCTCCAAAATTTTACACCGTCTTCTTCATTGTTTCTATCTATAACTTTAACAATGTAGAATTTTCTAGAACGATATTGTCTTGCTAAATCTCTATCTTGTTGATTTCCTGTTAACTTTAAAGCATCCTCAACTTCATTTAAAGGACTTCTTTCACCTGAAGGACTCCCATCTGAGTTTTTACCTGGGTCATAAATTTTCATCCATTTTCCTTGTACTTGCATTTCATGGAACCATACTTCTTTAAAAGGTGATGTCCCATCTGCAGTAGGAAGTATTCTAACATTTGATTCACCGTCTGATTGTCCTTTTGGTAAATAAGCCGCGAAATACTTTTTTAATCTGTCTTCGTTACTAACGAATTTCTTTTTTTCTGAGCCAGGTTGTGAATTTTTTTCATACTGACTCAAGATTGCGTCTAAACTACTCATACTATTTTTCTTTTTTGATTAATAATTAATTTTATACATGTAATAGTACAATATATATTCAACTAAGTAAAGTACCATACATTTTATTTTCCTATTAAATATAGATAAAATTAAGGCATAAAAAAAAGCGAAAATCGCTTTTTTTTTTATAATATATTTAAATTAATTATTTGTTAGGATTATTACCCAATACTTTAAATTCTTCTTCTTCTTGTACGTCTTCTTCTTCTTGTTCTTCCGTTGGTGCACCAAAACTATTCTCAATATCTACGTTATTAAAATCTTCTACTTCTGATTGTGTTAATACATATTCAGCTTTTCCTTTTTGATTTTTATTTTCTTCACTTTTTTCTTCCCAATAATCTAATGGTTTTTGAGTATATGGTCCACTATCTAAAGATATCATTTCTAATCTTTCTTCTTGAGTTGGTGGTGCTGAGGCTTCTATTTTTTCACCTAATTCGTCAATAGATTGTGTCATCGTATCTATTGTACTTAGTTGACCTTCTAAATCAGTTAGTTTTGTTAATAAATCATCAATTTTAGTACTTTGTTGGTCTAAGGTGTCTTTAGCTTCTTCTGCTTTTTCTTCAGCTCCTTTAGCTATAGTTACAATATCGGTTACATCTACCTCTGTTGAGTCAGATGTGGTTTCGTCTTCTAGGTCTTCATCACCTAATCCAAAGTCTTCCTCTCCTTCTGTATCACCTTCTACTTCTGTACCCACATCTATTACATCTCCTTCAGTATCTCCTTCTAATTCTTCATCACCAACTTCAATAGGTGCTTCGTCTTCTACCGCTTCTGGGTCGTCTTGTTCTCCGAATGTTGATGGTTGGTTTTTAACAAATCCACTTCCGCTACCTATTCCACCGACCATTTGTTCGGATAAAGATTCTACATATGTACCTATTTGGTTGAATCTTTCTAATTCTTCTTTTAAATTTTCTCTTGTTTTCATTATCCCATTAAAAGTGTACGCCCATCTTCTGTGACCATTCTTTTATTAACTTTTTCAACTAAACCATCTTTACTTCTTAACGTGTAGCATTCTCCCGTTTGCATATCACAAACTTCTTCTTCTTCTGTACCCTCTAAAGAGTTAACTTTTTTGGGGGATGGTTTATTTGTTCCTAAATAACTGTCTAAAGCATTTCCTATATTATTTTCTTTATTTTCCATAATAATGTTGTTTACATATAAATATAACAGATAATGTAAAATTACGACCCTGAATTATAAGATTGTGGTGTTCCGGTAAAATCACCGCTAATAAGTGTAGGTTTTATGGTTAAATTTAATTTTTGACGAATCATGTCCTCAATTAAGTTAGGTTTTATATAACTCATACCGTCTTCTGCAAACCAAGTTGTAGACTGTCCAACATTATTATTTGCAAATGTAAGCAATTCAGGCCATAAGATTTTTAAATAAGTATTTAATTTATCTTTAAGTTTTCCATCTAATGCATTTTGTACTTTAAAACACGGACATTTTTTATTACCAAAATCATTATGCCCTCTTATTATTTGTTTATATGTTTCACCTGCGATTCCCTGTATTGGGTTGTTTATATACTGAGGCCACACTATTTTACCTTGAGGTCCCATTACCGCTAATTGTATTACAGCTGGGGAAACACTATCGTCTTTAGTTATTCTTATTATCCCTAATTTAAATAATTGAAGCATTATAAATTTTTCTAAAGAAGCATTTTGTGCCGAAGTTGAAAGGTCTCCAGAGGTTGACCCATATGGCCTATCACTAGTACAGTTAGAAACCAATGCTATACTTAATGTGTTAGCATTTGCATCTAAGGTGTGGGCTCCTTGGTATATGTCTGGTCTTGCTGTTAATATTGTACCTACATTATCTCTATTAACTAAGTAATGAAAGGCAATACCAGCAAAACCTAAATCTTTATGAGTTATATTAAGTGTCTCAACTGGGTCATTACCTAACTCTATGTTTCCAGTAGAGTGTATAATTATCATAGTTATTTTTCCAGTCATTGGTATGGCTGGTGGGTTTGTTCCCGTATCTTTTTCTATACCCTCTGGCCCAAATCCACTAACTTGAACATCAGTAACTACTTTTCCTTTTACTCTTTCAATAAAAGATTTATTAACTTTAGAAACTATATCTTCTATGTTTGGTAAGTCAAAAAATGGTGACCTAATCCCAGTAAATGAAGTTTCCATATTATTAGGTGTTATATTGTGTTCTACATCAGTAATTAAATAAGGACCTGAAAACATAGGAACATAACGTAAATTAAAATACATTGTAGGTTGTATACATGCATTTCCCATTGAAGTAATTTTAGCTGTGTAGGACCTACTTCTATATATGTTAAATAAATTTAACCCTTGTGTCGATATGGTTTTGTCGTTTGATGAATCAGCTAGTTGTTGTGTTAGTCTAAATGACTCTGCTGTATTTCTAAATTCATTTTGGTCTAAACTTACTCCTTTAAATATTCCTTGGTTTTGTATTCCAAAATCTACATTAAATGCTACTACTTTATTACATTTTGTTGGGTCAGAACAATTAGAAAATAATGGATTATCTGAAGTTCTACCTAAAAGAAAAGAATCTGTATCATATCGATATATATCTGATTGTACATTCATATGTTGTGAAGGTTCTCCCACATACATACATAAGAATTTAGGTGAAGAATCTATGTAGTCTACCTCCATATGACAACCAAATAAAGCACTGGCTTCATCACTAGTATTATATTTAGAAACTTCTTGCCCGTTAATATCGGTAACCCCGTAAAAGTTTATATAACTTGGTAATGGTAAGAATTGAAAATTATTTTCTTTTAGTACTGCACCCACAAACCCTAATAGTGTGGTATTAGCATTACTTTCCATAGTTAACAATTTAAATGGTTCTACATCTATAATCGCTTTATCTCCTATGTCTCTATTGGCTCTATCAAAAAATAAAAAATCTTCAAATAGTGTTTTATCTCCAAATTCTTCCCCCGCGACCCACTTATCATTTAATGTTTTAAATGTTTGGTAGATTTCTAATTTTTGTACATCAGTTTTAAAAATAGGGTCTATGTCATCTATTTGTGACCTTACCGGTACTTTATCAAATACTGTCTTACTTTGTAAAAAAGTTTCATTTATATGTACTGACTGTGCGTCATCTAAACCAGATATTAATTCACTTATTTTTTCTTTAAATTGTGTTACAAACCCTGTCGGTTCTGGATAAGGACTGACGGTATTAGTGTTAACAACAGCACTAGAAACTCTAGTAGAAGAAATAGGTTGTTGTCTTATTCTTTCAGTAACATACATTCTAATTACTTTTCTTAAAAGTCTAATGTTTGTTTGAGTAAAATCTATGTCTAAAGAAATAAAGAAATCTGTTATTTCGGAACCTAAATCATTATAGTGTAACGTGGGTAATTCAGGGTCATCAAAAAATCCAACATGAAGAGCTAAAGTGTCCCATTCTGCGGGATAGTTGGCCTGCGAAACTGCCACTGTAACGTTGGGTGGTAAGTTACCTTGATAACTTCCAAAATCATAATAGTCTTTTTCCCCACTTATTGTACGTAATACTTTTACATTAATGTCGTTTTGATTGTAGAATTTAAAACTTAATTTTTTATTTAGAAAAGTTCTTAGGGTTGTAGTAATTTTATTATTTTGTGCTTTAGCCATACTGACACCAAACTCACTATCATTATTGGCTGGTGTAACTGCATACTGAGGTACTACTAATAATTCTCTTACAATCGATTGGAATGTCATTCCATTAGTGGTGGTTAGATTAGAAGAGTTTAAACTACCTGTACTATTTTCACTATTAAAGTATTCTAACCCGTCTAAGGTATCATCAAAATTATTTTCATTTTCACAAAAGTTTAAAAAGTATTCTTCGAATTTATCTAAAATATCTGGAGAAAATATGTCGAATAGTTCTTCTATACTATTATAACTCCCGTCATTTAATATTGTAAAAGGGTTTTGTGCTGTGTTGGTTGGGTCTATTTTATCAATGTATTGCCATGGTTGGGGTTGAGAACGATTATCATGTTCAAAATATCCATATTGAGACATTGGCCATAAAAATCTTACATTTCCATTATGTGTACTTTTTTTATTTAGATAGTCACCCTCCAATTCATATTCTAGTTGACTTCTTTTCATTCCTCCACTCGAAGGATAAACTATGTAGTTAGGTTCTGTATATCCAGAAGTTGCTAAATCAGCTGTAGTATCATAAAATACATTCCAAAACTCCACACTAAGGTCTTGACCACCTGTTTGTGGGGGTGTTAAAGTAATGTCTGTGTTTTTTTGGACATTTAATGCTCCTCCAACAATATATTGGTTTATCTCTAAACTGGTCACTGGAAACCCAGTAACTGTACTATTATTATATAATAAATCTCCAGTTACAAAATAATGTGTTAAATTAATTAATTCGGGATAAAAACCTAAATTGATTTTTGTGAATCCCCCACCTACTGGTTGTTCAGCTCCGATAGTTATTGCACTATTATTGTCTCCAATGTTAAGATTATAAAGATAAGCCAAACTATTACTACTAGGATTAAATCCTTGTCCTGCATCATAATCTTTCCATACGTTGGTGAGTGTGTCTACACCTGTTTGGACGTGGGTTTTATATCTATTCCATATACTACCATATTTAAGAATCCACGCGTAAGGTAAAGGATGTATAGCAGAAACTTGATTTAGGGTTGCAAACATATAGTCACCATAAACACTTGTTCCATTTTCCACATCAAATAGTGTTTTATCTCTTAAAGAAGCAAGTGGTAAAGAATTTAAAAATAGGTATGCCGCATTGATGTACGGGTTAGGAATATTATTATAATCATTTAAAACCCCTTCTCTAAAAGCATTTACAAAATAAGGAGTGTTTAACATAGATACAATTTGTTTATTATCTGGTGTGATATTACTTTTATCACCCCCATAAGATATTGTACTTTCGGTTAAAAATAATTTGTTATTATTTAATATATCAGATTGTGGTTGTGAAGCACTTTCATAGAAACCACTCCAAGATGGTTTATTATCTATTATAGTTTCATATCTCGTAACCAACATATTATCATATGTGGTAATAAAATTATCTAATAATGGTTTTGGGTCTGAATAAAAAGGTGCTGCACCAAAACTAGAAAGTTCCCCTTCGGTTTTTATTTGTGATGTAAATGTTCTTAAATTATCAGACACTATTAAACTTTTGGATATAGTGTAAAGTTCTTGGAAAGAACTTATTGATGTTCCTCCAGCTAAATTTCTTTTAACCCATGGTACTGAATTACCATTAATACCTTCACTAGAATCAAAATCTCTAAAAGGAAATGTATCTAAAATTAAATTATCACTATCGTTTTTTGGGTAATTTAAATATTCTTTTAATCTAACAATCGCTTTATCGGTTGCAGTATCTTCATTTCCATAATTAGTACTTATTAAATCTATAAAAGGATAAAAGGACGCTCTTGCACCATTTACCATTGTACGGATATAGGGTGTGTTTATTTCGTCTCTTAATAACAATTGCCATTTAGTTAAAGGTGCAAGACTTTGTAAAAAACTTTGACTATTTCCTTCATAACCAGTAGTAGAAAAAGTGTTATATTCTAAATTTTGATTTTTTAACTGTTCTTGTAAATCAAAAGCTCCTGCTGTTTTAGTTTTCATATCTACAGTTTCAATAGTAGACATAGCTTGGAAGGTCGGATAACTAGTATTGTCCATAAATCTAGTATATATTCCCGAATAAAAAGTATGTAGGGTTGACCTATCCCATAACTCATAATAAAAAGGAACATAACTGGTGTCCGCATAAAGTGAGTTTTCTAAAAAGTCCGCGGCTGTAACAGGGGACCACTCCTCTCCTATTGCTGAATTTTCTCCACTTATTTGTGGAAATCTTTCTCTTATAGTCATAGACCGTAAGTATTCTTCTACAAACTCTACTTCCGGCCATACATCAGGTAGGTAAGCTTTTGTTTGACCTAACACCGATGTAGCTCCTGGGTAAGTGGAAACAAAGTTTTGACCACCTTGTTCATTATCTTCTCTAATATAGTATGCTGGCCACGGGTATACGAATTGGTCTTCTTGTAATTGAGCATCCGGTGCTCCTGACCCTTTTAAAGCGTTTAACCTATCGGTATTGTCCCTTAACTCCATAGATTTCAAGTGTGCCTCATTCATTAATCTTAAAAAAGTGTCCGTACCTGCTAATACAATAGCGAATAGATTTCTTATAGTGGGTTTAAACCCTAATCCTTCATTTCCACTAACGACACGATTTATTATAGATGAAAGATTTTTTTCTATTTTTACTTTTTTCTTATTAAACATGGTTTGAATTACCCCTAGTTTTTCTTCAAAAGAATTTCTAGGACCTTTAAATACAAACCATTCGTTGGTACTCTCTGGCATACCCTCTACTTTGTCTGCAATAAAATACTCGTATTTTATATCAACCGGAATAAACTCTTCTTTGTCTTCTCCAAATGTTTTATTTTTTAATAACCCATCATTACCTTCTTTAATGAATTTTTTAAGTGAGTCAATAGCTTCTTGTTTTTTTTCTTCATTTTCTGATACTGCTTTTTTCCATGTGTAAAAAACATAATCAGTACCACCTCTATCAACATACACACCAGTTTGTGATGTATCTAAAAATCTATTTCTCCAACCAGCTTGTCCTAAAATTCTTGTAGTATATTGGTCTAAAAATTTAGAATAAGAATCAATATCGTCTAAAGCTTCTAAATTATAATTTTGTAAAGCATTTTCTATGGCAGTTTCTAAAGTACTAACTTTTGTAACTAGTTCTTTAACTGTCATATCTTTAAAATCTTCATCTATTAGTCCTTTTCGTCTATATGTGTTGAATACTTCGTGTTGTATTTGTGCTCCTCTTGTGGTAGTAATTTTTGAAATTCCCTCATCTTCACTATTTGTTTCATATTGACGTGGATACATATAGGGAGCGTTCATAATTTCTTGAATCGTAATGTCGGCTAATAATGCTGATACCCTTCCAATAAAGTTACACGTTACATTGTAATTACCGGATGTTGGGTCAAAACTAGCACTAAATTTATGCATCATTAGTTGGTATCTTACAGCTTTTCCATAAAATCCTTTAACAGTTAACATAAATAATGGATAAGGTAGTTGGAAGAATGCTGCGTATGGAGAATTTTGTCCTTGTTCAAATAAAGTTTTTCCTCTTACATCTACAAAATTAATAGTGACTGTAGGTATATAAGCAGAATTTAAACTTATCTGTATGTTTTCAATTCCAAAAGATTCTGGGTCTCTTTTGTTAATTATTGTTTCTTGTTGGTGGTCTTTTCCTGTTAATGGGTCGGTTTTAGTAGAGTTTACTTTTTGGTTAAATGGTCCATTTTCGTCTCCACCACCTGTCATTGTATCAGCCCAATCTGTGGTTAAGTAGTCTTTACCACCAGGTTTCATAAAGTTGATATTACCTTCAAAAATATCCACTAAAGCTTCCGTTTCTACACCAGCCCCACTAATTACTTTACTTCTAGGTACAACCCTAGCCTGTAAGTTAACATACATAGTAAGGTTTTCTTGTTTAACTAATCGTTCTTGTGGTTCATCATTTACCAATACCTTATTAGGGTCCACAAGAACAATGTTTTGCTCTGCAAACTCTACTAAAATATTATCTGTACCTGTTATCTCATTTGCCATAATAGAAGAAATAATTATCTGCCCTTTGTTTATAATCTTGTAGTGAAGCTATTAAAGGATACGGCACAGTCAATAGTCTACCATCAGGAATGTCCCATTCTATACTACCAACACCAGGATTAGCCTCCATTATTAACCAACCAAAGTATGGTGAGTTATAGTAAAGTTGACTTAATTTGTCTAATCTACTTTTACCTACCTTATAAATTACTTTTTTATCACTAGGTTTCGAGGGTAATCCTAAAAATGGTACCGTTTTATTTTCTCCATTAATAGTAAACTGTTTATATCTATTATAATACTGTGACATATCTATTCTCTATTAAATTTCCAATTAAAATTATTATCTGGATTATTAGTTTTGTAACTTAACGCTAGTAAGTTAGTTTCACAAGCGGCCACAAAAGGTCCTACAGTTTTTTCATAATACACTTTTCTTTCTTTATCAAGTGAAATGAATTGTGTGGTTAGACTATCACCCGCTGTTGTTAATCCTTCAGTTATTGATTCTTCTGAAACAAATCTATCTTTAATTTGTTTAGATATTGCTTGAAGATTTTTAAGGTAATAATCTTCATTTTTTGCAAAAGCAAGACTTAAGTCCCTTCTTGCATTTACCCACCAAGTTTCATCCGTATCCATATTTAATTTATCGTATATATCTTGAAATAATGGACTACTACCAGTATTTAAATTGTACACATCTTGATAATAGTAGAAATTCTCGGTTGAATCCATATCTATAGCCTCTTTATATATTATTTCTTGATTGAATATTAAATATTCTACAGACATGGTTGTTGGGTCTAACGTTCCTCCGGGTGCAACTTCAAAGGCTGTTGGAGAAGTATATTTTCCTAGTTGGGTTAGACTACCGGATTCAGTAGAACTTAAGCTGCTGGACGCATTTTCACAAGGTAACTCATTTATTGTACAAGTTACTCCCGCATCTCCATTTAACGCATCTACATAATAGTTTAATGTATTAATCATATAAGAATAGTCATTACCCAACTCTTGTAGAGTGTCCGTTGGTGGGGTAGTTTGTTGTGCGGAAGAACTATGTATTTCAGTTAATCCCGTAAGAGCAAAGGAAACTGGTTTTGCACTTTCAACATAACCATCACATGAAAATGCTACAGTATTTAGTTTTTCTATAAAAGGACTAAGTTCCACAACTTTTTCACCTAAATTAGTTGCTACTTCTTCTAATTCATTAGTTAACGCATCTCGTGATTCTTCTAATTTTTGTTTTAATAATCTTCTTAATTTTCTTTTTCTAGCATTAGTTGGGAACGCTTCTACATCATGTTTTCTTTGGATGTATGTATTGTCATTATCTATTTCATTTTTAGCCCAATCGAATAATGCATTAATTCTAGTCGACACATCCGATGGTTGTCCTAACAATTTACCTGGTACATTTGCAAATGCACCTGGAGTTGTAGGGTAATAATATTGTCCTTCCGTCCACTGTCTTTCTGCCATTACTAATTGTAGTAACCCATAATTTCTACTAGTTAACAATAATTCTAATTCAGATAGTGTACCTGTTATGTATACAGCATTTTGTTTTAAATAATCATTAAATGTTGTTTTATATGTTATAAATCCAGTTTCTCCAGAAGCGGTAGTTTGTACCGTAGTTCTATCACCAATAGTTTGTCCATCATTTGCAGAACTGTCTAAGTCGTCAGTTTTTGCAGCTTCTTCTTCAAGATTTGCACCTACTTGATTTATAAGGTCTTGATTTTCTTGTAACCATTTTTGTTCATCTGGGTCATCATCAGTTACTGTAGGTACTGCTCTTGGGTCATACATTTCAGTATTACCATAAAAATTAAATGATAAAGCATTTTGTAATCTTTCTACCGGTCCTTTTAGTCCTTGACCACCTATATAATTAAAAGTAACACTTATAGATGCTATCATTGGTTGTACACCAATACCTTCTGGATTAAAGTCTAGTAAATTATCGTCATAACTAATAGCTAGATTCTGTATTATAATTTTTGTATGGTAAAAATCTCCAATTCTTAAAACACAAACTGGTGGTGCTCCAAATGACGTATTTTTTGCGTCTGATTCGTAATCTAACTCCCCCGTTCCTTTTTTAGTTGGTATTGTAGCTCCTGGTCTTACACATTGATTTAAAAATGTTAATCTACTATTTAAACCTTCTGGTGTAATAGAGTGAAATGCGGGATGAAAATATTTAAATTTATCTTTAAGACTATCATAAATCATAGGGTCTTCTTCTTTTAACATATCAAAGTAATCACACTCTGTAACCATTTCTCTCAACACTTTATTTGCTATTTCCCTTCTAGTGTTCATTTGCTTTTCAGTTTTTTTATTAACTATAGGTGGAGTAGGGTTTGGTCTATCATATCTAAATCCTGTTGCTGTTGGTGGTGTGGTATAGGTTTCCGGAATATCGTCTCCTGGAATTGCTTCGACATCTATTCCTACTAGTGCAACAAATCTACAATTTGCAGCAGCAGCGTTATAAACCGATGCCGCTCTATTTCCCGCATCATCCGAAACACTTTGTACACATTCACTTTCACCTAAAGCGTCACCTTCTGGAAATATTAACAAACCTTTTTCCAAATATTGTATAAATGGTTGTTCACCAGCTACGGAGTAGTTTTGAACCATTTGTCTTACGGAATCTAATCTACGTTGGGAAAGATTTACATTATAATCACTTGGTGCTAAATTACTCGCACCACCCACAAAACTTAACGTTACTCTATTTTTACCATCTTTTAATGCACTATCTAATTCAACCATAAATTGATGGAATCTATCCGCTTCTTCACAACACTGTGAAGTTGCTTCATTAAAAAATGAAACGAGACCTTGTTTTAGTGAGGCGTTAGGTTGTGAGTCTTGGTAGGTTTGTTGATTTGATTCGGAATAGTAAATGTCCGCAAGAGCGTTATAAGGTGATGAAGATGTGGTTTGTCTAGTATTTGGGTCTGGAAAATCGTTTTCAAAATAAAAACTTAACGCTGGGGAAGCAAATGCAACTAAAGGTCCTGAATCGTACGTATCCTCAATGATTTGAGGTTCTGTGGTATTTGTACCGTCACTAATTTCTGATATAGTTTCTTGGTCCACATTTACTGTGTTTATAATTGTTTCAATTTCTTGTATGGTGGTTACACCTAAATTCCATTTTCTTGCTAAATCAAAGATATCATATGTTTTACAACCAGCATGAAAAGCGTTTATAATTCCATTAACTTCTTCGTCGGTAAGTTTATTTAATTCTCTTCTTACCAATATATTTAAAACACTAGCATGGTCAACTACAATTTTAAATCTTAAGGTTCCTGTTCTATCAGTATTGTTGTAACTATATATTGGTTCTGGTCTACCCAAAAAGTTATTTGTTGTCCAATTTGCGGTACTTGCCTCATCTACTTGTAAATCATAAGGTGGAAACCACATTACTCTACCTCCATTTGCTCCTTTTTCACAAGCTGGTAAATCATCATAGGTAAAACCTTTTTCTCTACTTGTTCTCCAAGCTAAATTTTCAAGAGAAAACATATATTTTTTAGCTTTACCATTAACTATATTACTTGACCCACTACCACCTTCATTTGTCCTCCATGGTGCTATATTTAAATTAAAGGGACTATCCAATACTGAATAAGTTTCTTTTCGGTGATTCATTTGAGTTTTTTGAAGTCTTCCGTATGTCCAATATGGTATATCTTTTGTCCATAGTCTACAATATTCTTTTGCTACTTCAACCCCTCTTCCAGATGTTGCGTCTGTATTTTCGTATTTTCTAACTCTTGAACCTTTTGTTAATTCTTTATATCCATCATTAAAAACTTTACTTGCTTGATTAATTGCATGTCCCACATGTTTTAATCTTTTACCACCAACATTAGGAACTGACTCTATTATTTGTTGAGTTGCGTCCATTATACTATTTTCTACATAACTGTAATTTGTAGATTTAGTATCGTTATACTGTGGGGGTATTTCTGTATCCGTATAAACTTTTGTACCCGAAGTGTTACCTTCAGGACCAACTGTAGTTCCTGGCACAATCCCTTCTTTACTACCATACCATGTAAAACCTCCGGCAACTGTTCCTTTATCTATTAACGATTTTCCTTTCAAACCAAATCTATAGTCATTACCATCAAAATCTTTAGCAATTTCATCTGGTCCATAGACAGGTACGTAATTTTCTCCAGCGTATGTATTATCTGGTGGGCTAATCATATCAGAAACTTTATTTCGGTTACTTCCCACATATTGTGGAGGGTTAGGGGGATAGTTACCAGCACCTAATATTCCACCACCTACAAAATCAATTACTTCACCAAAAACAGCACCTACAGCTGTTTGTGCTTGAGCACCTTCTCCGTATTGTGGACCATATGTGTTATATCTAATATGTTTAAATAATTGAGATTTGGTCCCTCCTCCTGTATATTCTAAAAATCTATCTGATGGTGATTGTCTTCTTCTAGGTATTCCTATTAAACTACCTAATATTCCTGTTATGTCGGATATAATTTTTCCACCCATGGAAAGACCTCTAGGCTCTTCCAATTCAAAATAATCTCCTGGAATAGTAGAAAATGGCAATCCCACTCCCGTCAAACGAGAAACAAAATCTAAACCTTTACCTACAAGAGATTTAGGAACGGTAATTTGCCAATCTCTTTCGATTAATGACTCATCACCTCTTAAAATGTCTATAGCTGTATAAGGGTCTTTAAATCCTTCCAATAAATTTAATCTTCCTACTGTTTGTTGTTCTAATTCTTGACCTATCCGATATTGAAACTCTTTTTTTAGTTGTATGGCTCCTATTTGTTGGAGTAAACTATCATCTATTAAGTTAGAGTCTGTTAGTAGTCCTTCAGCTGTTACCCCAAGTAATATTTGACCGGGAGAATAAAGTTGACCTATACTATTATGACTAGTTATTCCCCCACCTTCTGGTTGTATAAAACTTGTAGTGTAAACACCTACATTTGTAGTATCTAAAATAATTGTGTTAATTTCAGTCATGTCATCATAACCACCAACAGGACCGTATTTGTTTGCAAGAAATATTTGGTCTATAAAAAACTCGTTCATATATTCACTAGAAGGTTGGTCTACCACACCCATATCCCTCATTTGACTTATAATCACAGACCCAGGTTTTTCCACTCCCCCCTGATTAATTAAAAGGGTTCCAGTAGGTGTAAACTCATTAGCCACCCCTCCCATAGGGATACTTTCAAGATTTTTTGAAAGAATCTGTTTTCTGAGGTAGTCAGTTGCGGAAAAACTTAATTCACTTGCCATATATTATTTTATATATAAGTATTTTTATTTATCATTATTATGTCATTAATACACCACCACCTTTTTGCATAGATTTATAACCTGGTTTACCATCTAAGGCGGTTTCTTCTAATTTATCTTTTAACCACATTAAGACTAAATTCTTATCTAATAGTTGTTTTGCATCTATATTCATATTAAGACCAGACGCATTTAATGTGGCTGTCCCTCCTAAATTAACATCTACTTTGACAGTACTTGATGTGGCTTGACCACCCTGTCCTTGAATTTGACGACCGAAATTTTCCATGTCTGTCGCTCCAATCGCTCCCGATGGTAAAGCTCTATTTATTTTAGTACTATCGAATGCAGCAATTATATCTGTGGGTTTGGTTTGTACATCTCCTGCAGCGTTAGAAATTATTGTTTTTCCTTCGGTAAAGTAGTCTCCAGTTTCTTTTATACCTGACACACTTGAGTCTCTACTAGAAAAGAATTGTAAAGCTGAATTTAGGTATGTTTGCCATTTGGCTCCAAACGTAGTTTGGAATTGGGTTTCTAGTCCAGTCCTAACTTCTCCAAATGCAGCATTTACATTTGCTTCATTACCCCCTCCAGGTACTACTACTTCTTTTAAGACCTCTCTAATAGTTACAGCACCAGCTTTTAGACTATCTTGGAAGACGTCAACTAGTGGGGTCTGTAATAATTTAATTGTACTTTCTGCTAATTGTTGTCCTTGTGCACCTAATTCCATTTCAAACCCTAACTGTCCCTTAGTTGCTTGTGCTTGGATGGCCTCTAATGCTGTCATAGACCTAAACATTATTTCTTTTTCAGATGATGCGTCTAGTTCTTGTGCTCTCTCTGCGTCACCTTTCATAGATTCTCTTAGAAGTTTTACTTGAGTGTCTTGTAAGTCTTCTAATGCGGTAAATTTACCAGGTTCTAACTCTATCTGATATTTTCCGTCTTTAAATTGTGCCATACTAGCGGCAAACTGTTTTAGTTGTTCTGCATCTTCAGACCCCGCAAACGCTCCTAAGTTCATTTGGGACATTGCTAGTGTTTCTTGTTTGGCCATTTTTACGGAATTAACATATTCTTCATATCCCATTCCTAATTGTTCTGCCATGGCTCTCATTCTCCTCATTTCTGTAGGAGAAATTCCCATCTCACCAGTTTCTTCATTAAAGGTTATTGCTGACTCCCCAGCCTCAATAATAGCGTTTTGTAGACCTTCTAGGTCGGATGTCGCCATATACATTAATTTAAATGGGTCAGCTAAATCTCCTACCGCTCCTCCAATAACTTGTAAATTTGCCGCTAAATCTATTGCTCCTTCTGGGTCAATTACTTTATCCATTAAACCTTTAACACTTTGCATACTAAGACCTAGTCGTTGTGCTTGAGCGGCCATTCGTGTAAATCCTTGTACCCCATCTTTAAAATTGTAGGCATTAACCATAGACATATTTTCCGCCACAGTTTTCATAAATTTACCAACATTAAGACCCATACTTTGTGCAACATCCCTCATCTCCATACCTTTATCTAAGGCGGCATCGACACCCACACCCATTTTGTCAAATCCTTGTACTAATCGTGCTGTAGCGTCAGCTCCTAATTCCGTTGCGTCTGCAAAGACAGCAAGTCTAGCCATTGTATCGTCATCAATAGATAAGTTTCTACCAATTACTTCACTTAAAGTGGACACGGCTCTTAATGTTTCTTCAAAGTCTATACCGTACTCAGACGCTTCAATTGTGGCTGATGCGATATTTTTTTGGTAGGTCGTTTGCATTTGACCCTGCATTCCTAAATTCTTAACAACGGATTTTCTTATTGCTCCTTCTTTTTCTAAAGCACCATTAGACAATCTTAATAAGGCATTAATTCTTTCTTGTCCTGCTGCACCACCCATTATAAGATTACCTATGTCATCATAAAATGCTTTACTCTTACCTAATAATAGGTTGGATGCTGTTTGTAATTCAATTTGTCCACTTACTTCCTTTACAATTTTCTTTTGTGTACCATAAATCTTTTCATATTCCGTTTTTTGTTGCTGGGTTAGGACGGAAAGCTTTTTTTGTTCTAGGTAAACTTGTTTATACAATTTAAGGTCTGCTTCTGATGGACCTGTCTTTTCATCTGCATAGGAAGGTAACGGCATATCAATACCAAACATCTTAGCAAGTTTAATAGAAAGTTTGTTACCTTCTTTACCTTGTTTTAAAATGGAATTTACTCGGGATTGGTGATTTGGTTCGTCTTTTCGGTTAAATATTCCTAATGGAACACCTAATTCAGGATGGGATGCTAGGTATGGTTGCCCACCAGACAATAATTTCTCAATATATAATTGTATTAATAATCTAAACATACCTTTCGTTTAAATATAAATATCTACCTAAAGATTTCTTTTGTTTTTGGCTTTTTCCATGTTCTCTTGTTTTTGTTGTGCCTCTTGTACCATTTTGTCTACAAAAAATCTACGTTCATAAACGGGCATACTTAAACAATCCTGATAGGAAAAATTTGCGTGCTTTACTAAATAATACATTTCCTCGAGTAGTGAAAGCCTATACTCCGAAGAAAGGGCGAAAAAAGGCGACCCCAAATGAAATTCTTGTGCTCACTTGGTTGCCTGAAGGCGCTGTTACGGTTCTTTCTAAATCTAAACCTGGTTTATTTTCTATTATATATTTTCTTAAGGCTTGAGAGTCCTTTATCGGCATTGCTTGGATACGAGTTGCTATCACCCCTAAGTCCTTTTCCCCTTCTATTTCTACAATATGTTTTTCTAGTCTTTTAGTGACTGTAGGTACAATCTGTACACCACTATATTGTTGGGGTAATTCTTGTAACTCACTTTCCTCCTTACCTGTTAAAAATCTAAATTTTATGTTTTTATTAGATGAAGGTAGTGTAAAGTCAAAATAGTGATTACTATCTGGTTTTAAGTTAAATTCTTTAGTACCGACAGTAGATAAATCTACAGTGTGAGTAAAATTAGTACTGTTTGCTGGGTCAACTAATGTAATTTCATACTGAGAACCGTAAGCTGTATTTCTTAAAAATAACAGGACAGCTTCTTTATCACATTCTAACATATCGTTAGTGTGGAAATCTGGTTCTAGTATTTTTCTTCTTAAAAGTACATCTACCATTTCTCCGGACTGTACTAAATTTTGTGACATAATAATATTTTCATCCGCTGCTGTTAAGTAGGAAACTTTAATACTAGATTTTTTATTTTTATAAAACATTCCTTGAGATGGTAATTCAATAACATCGTAAGGGACATTACTTTGAAGGTCTGCTTGTGCTTGTACGTTTGTTGGGTTCATTTTAATTTATATTTTATACAAAGATTCTTTATCTCTTATTATATGTAAACATTTATTACTAGCATAAGTATAGATAGTAACCAAATTTTTACATTTATTGTGTACCTTGTCTCTCTAAAGATAGTTTGTGTATTGGAAAAGAAAATAGTAGCATATAAAAAATCCATACCTTAGATATGGATTTAATATTAAATATATTGTACGGTTTAGTCTAGTAAACTAATATACATCTATCTGGTCTTAAGGTTGCTGCGATGTTCGCAATTCCTTCATCACCGTAAGATAAATCGTTAAAGTTAACATCAGTTAAGAATGTCCCTTGGAGAATCCATTTCTCTACAACCACCCCAGTAGGGTCTAACATTTCTAAGTCGATGTCTTTTTTGTATCCTGCAGCGTATCCCATTCTTCCAGTAACTGACTCAGCATGTAATCTAGCCCATTCCATCAAAGCTTGTGCTGCGGAAGGACCAATAGGGTCTCTAAATGTTACGTTAATTGTATTC
>TARA_R110002020_G_scaffold137434_1_pt1 | contig 23184 bp, 12 predicted proteins | sample TARA_R110002020 | Tara Oceans TARA_R110002020 (sample SAMEA4396489) | marine metagenome | biome: Westerlies Biome; feature: [MES] marine water layer (ENVO:01000295) within the mesopelagic zone...; material: water (ENVO:00002006), including particulate matter (ENVO:01000060) such...
CAGCAAAAAATATGGACCAAGTCCTATTTGGGGGAACAACCATATGGTAGCTGGACCAAATATGACAAAAAGGGGAAAGTTGAAATGACAACTGACTACAATTTCGCGCTCAAATACGGGGAATACATGCCGGAAAAAGCGATTAGATTCAGCGAATTGGGTATCACTATCGAATCGGATCCCAACACCCAAAAAATACAACGTCATATCGTCAACCAATTTAGATACCCCGAAATGGCCCAAGAAGAACGAATCCAAGGAAAGGTAACCGTGCAGTTTACTATTGATGAAAATGGAGACATCGGCAATTTAAGAATATTGGAGGGAGTCCATATTTCCCTGGATACAGAATGCTTCAGAATAATGGATTCCTTAAAAAAATTGGACCCCTATGAAAAAGACGGAAAAAAAGTAATGGTCCATTATACAATGCCCATTACCTTCCGATTGGCCTAGGGTTATGGAAAAATTCAAATGGATTTTTTTATAATCGAATTATAGGCAAAACCAAAAAACAGGCCAAGAACCTTCTTGAGCATATTTGTCTTTTAAGGGAAAAAAAATGAATAAGTTAAAAAAAATAAAGCATGGTACTAACAGTGAAGGATGCGACCTTTTCAGGCGACATTCTTAATAAATTGGAAATAGAGATTGCCAATGAACGGACAACCGTAAAAGAACTCATCGCTGCCCGAGTTGAATCTGAAGTGAAAGCGTATAACGACAAACTCCCGGAATATTTCAATGGACTTGTTCGTCCTACCGAGGCGGAGAAGACTTTAAACGGCTTTCGTATGAGGAATAGGGAAAAGAAAATTGATGCTGAAAAACAAATATTTACGGCGCTCGATGCCTTTCAGAAAAACGGTTATTTTATTTTAATAGACGATAGACAAGCAGAAGATCTGGACCAAGAGGTCCTTGTGAGCAAGGCTTCGGAAATCAACTTTATCAAACTTACGCAACTGGTTGGCGGCTAACACATTTTTAACATGGGAATTAAAAATACGTTGTCCAATATTTTTGGAAAGAAAGAAACAAGTGTCCAAGAGGATGAATACTTTAACGGTATACTGGAAAATCTTATAAAAGAAGCATATGCTGGAAATGAGCGCAATCATTGGCAAACTGTCACTTTTAGTGCACTGGAAACCTATAAGACTTTAAAGGCAAAAAATCTCGAAACCAAGAAAAAACTACTTTTTTATCTTATCCCACATATTAACGGTTATGCCGTGCAATCCCGAAAATCGGGTGCCTTTAAGGGAAGGGAAGAAATATCTCGCAAAAACTACATTTTTCCGGAACTGTTCAGCTTATTGATGCGAAGTAATCTAGAGCTTTCAGATGATGAGATTATCCGTCTTTTGGAAGATTATAAAAAATCCGATGATAAGGCTGGAAGATGGTTCCGGGATTGGCCCATAGGGTTTACCATCCAGCAAGTGGAACGGGCTATAAAGGAGCGCGGACTTTCTGATGTACTGAAAAACCAATTGATAAAAGTTCTGGGATGGCCCCAGTTCAAAGCAAATCGATATCAGTGGGGGTCCGATCTGGAAAAAGTCAGGGTCAAAATCGAAAAAATAGTTTTCGAAAGTGAAAACAATGAGGGCAAAATAGCTCCTTATCAATTACCTGACGACCGTTTATCGGAACTGGTCAATAGCCAGATTATGGAATTCGATCAAATTCAAAGGGATTATTGGTATTCATTGTTCCATATTTTTATGAAAGCAAATGGCGCAAAACCCTCGGCCAATTATTTGAAAAGTACAGGGGCAATAATAGATTCCATTGGATTAAAAAAGTACAAGGATACCGTTTATGATTGGTTGGATTTTGTGAATTCCTTGAAGGAGTTGGAAACGCAGCACCGGCAATCCTATAACGGGCAGGAATATGTGTATAGCAGTTACATTTTCTTGGATCAAAAAAATCTAGTATTCTTAAAGGGGCTTGTTTGGAGCTTATCAAAATTTCATGATTCCAAAACATTGAACCTTGTTGCCAAACTCACCGAGAGGTCGTTCAAGAAAATTCCGGGAGTTGGGCCAGCAGCGGCTGGGTTGGGAAATGCCTGTATTTATACCCTTGGAAACACAAAAGGCCTAGAAGGTATCAGCCATTTATCCAGATTAAGGTTGCAGATCAAGCAAAACAACACCAAAAAGCTCATTGAAAAGTATATTGAGACCGCTTCTGAAAAATTAGGTATTTCGGCTGCTGAAATAGAAGAATTGTCCATTCCCACTTTTGGGCTGGAAGATGGATCTAAAAAGTATGGTTTTGACGATTACTCTTTGGAACTGGGAATAGAGGGTCTGGGGAAAGTTGTTTTAACCTGGATAAAGCCCGATGGTACGGCACAAAAGACTGTCCCGGCATTTATAAATAATTCCGCAAAACACAAACTGTCCCTAAAACGTGCCAAGGACGAAGCTGCCCAGATCAAAAAGTACCTCACCGCCCAAAGGGATAGAATTGATCGTTCTTATTTATATGATAGGATTTGGTCATATGAAAATTTCCTAAAATTTTACTTGAACCATGGATTGATAAGTTTTGTGGCCAAAAATCTTGTATGGGAGTTTGAAAATGGCCAAAAATTTGTGGCCGCTTTTCGAGATGGGACAAAATGGAAAGACATTGATGGCAATGAGTTGAATTGGATCACAGATGGGGCCCGGGTGAGGCTCTGGCATCCGATCAATTCAAAAATGGAGGAGGTATTGGCCTGGAGAAACAAATTGGAGGAACTCCAAATAAAACAATCCCTTAAACAGGTTCATAGGGAGGTTTATATTCTGACCGATGCCGAGGTAAAGACCAAGGGCTATAGTAATAGAATGGCCGGCCACCTTTTAAAGCAACATCAGTTCAATGCACTAACGGGCATAAGGGGATGGCGATATTCTTTGCTCGGAGCGTACGACGACGGAAGGGAAGGGGAAGTGGCAAGGATCCCGCTCAAAGAGCATAATTTGGAAGCCCAGTACTGGATCAATGAAATTCATTCAGAAGACGCATTTAACGAGGCCGGTATCTGGAATTATGTCGCTACCGATCAAGTTCGATTTGTGGATGGGAACGAGATGATAGTGGAGCTTACTGAGATTCCGAAAATTGTGTTTTCAGAAATCATGCGCGATGTGGACCTTTTTGTTGGCGTGGCCAGCGTAGGCAACGATCCGGAATGGCGAGATAATGGCGGACTTCCCCAATATAGGGATTATTGGAGCAGTTATTCCTTTGGCGATCTAACCGAAATGGCCAAAACAAGAAAGGAAATTCTTGAAAAACTCTTGCCGAGATTAAAAATCAAGAAGGTTGCTTCCATCGAAGGTAAATTCCTTAAAGTAAAAGGAACAAAAAGGGTTTATAAAATCCATCTAGGGAGCACAAACATCTTGATGGAACCCAATGACCAGTATCTATGTATCGTTCCGGCACGAGGAAAGGACAAAAATATGGATAATATATTTTTGCCTTTTGAAGGGGATAGGGGGCTTTCCTTGGTCTTGAGCAAAGCATTCTTACTTGCCTCTGATGATAAGATCGATGATGTTACCATCTTGAACCAAATAAATGGATAAAACAAGAATATACTGAAGACTAAGAAGCAAATTCAAGATGGTCATGTAAGATAATAGTCCTTTGTGGTAATAAATGACCAAAAGACAAATCAAAGTCAAATAATGGTGGATAAATACAATTTGCACCTATTTGTAGAGATTTGACATTCATTTCTTATATTTATTGTGCGAAAGCCTCAAAAAGCTGATGAAGATGTCCTTAGCGGTGTCCTTTTTAAAAGCATTCGATATAAAATATTGGTTTACAGAAGGGTAGGAGGGCTTATTCGCATCCTGCCACCCCGACAAATCTAGCAATAGATAAAAAAAGCACTGTTAATCAATTGATTTTCAGTGATTTTTTCGTTTTATGCATTTATTTTATATCATTTGAAACCAAATAGTAGGTGTGCAATTAGGTGTGCAATTCGGTGTACAACCTTTTATTTAAAATGTCCTATCTTTAAAGAGCTTTTGGGCACGATTTGACTTTCTATGAACAATTATTGTTTAGCCAAAGTCATTTTAACATGAAAGCAAAAAACACTTTCGCGGTAGTCTTCTTTACCAGAAAACCAAGGAGCGTTCCAAATCAATTATCCATTTATGTCCGTATTACCGTGGACGGAAAACGCTCAGAGATCAGTCTCAAACGCAACGTTGCCTCAAAGAATTGGGACAATGCCAGAAACCAGGTCAAGGGAAGTTCCCAAACGATCAGGGAACTGAATTCTTACATGGACAGCGTGTACGGAGCATTGTTGGTGTGCCATAAAGAACTTTTGCAAGAGAACCGGGTAATTACCGCAGAGGCTATCAAGTCACATTATCTTGGTGAGGACGATAAGAACAAGACCCTTAGGAATCTTGTCTCATATCACAATGAAAGGATGTCCGTTGCCTTAAATATGGTACCATGAAAAACTACTATACCACTGCACGGTACCTTGACAGGTTTTTATCAAAGGAAAGAAAGGTTGGCGATGTTTATCTCAAGCAATTGAACTATGCCTTTGTCACGGAATTCGAGCACTATCTTAGAAATTACAAAGGCTCGGATAAGAAACTCTCCCTGGGGAACAACTGTGTCATGAAACATCTGGAAAGGTTCAAGAAGATTTTGAACCTTGCCGTAAAATTGGAATGGATGGAAAAGAATCCATTCAATCAGTTCCAGTTGAAGTATAATAAATATGATAGAGCGTTCTTGGATGAAGAGGAATTGCAACACTTGGAATGCTACGAGCTTAAGAATGAACGTTTGGAGAAGATAAGGGATTGCTTTGTGTTTGCCTGTTATACCGGGCTGTTCTATGTGGATGTAAAGGAACTTACCAAGGATAATACTGTCAAGGGTATCGATGGAAACCAATGGATAAGTACGAAACGTGAGAAGACGGACAAACCGGTCAAGGCTCCCTTGATTCCCCAGGCACGGGCGATTTTGGAAAAGTATAATCTGGGTGGGCCGAATGAAGGACTATTGCCCATCAGTTCGAACCAAAAGACAAATGCCTATCTAAAGGAAATTGCCAATGCATGTGGTATTGATAAAAACCTGACCTTCCATGTGGCCAGACATACTTTTGCAACTACGGTAATGCTCTCCAATAATGTTTCCATTGAAACGGTTTCCAAACTCCTGGGACATACCAAACTCTCCACTACACAAATTTACGCCAGGGTAGTGGAGTCCAAGATAAGTGAGGATATCGATAATCTTTTGGTTCGTTTTAAAAGTAAAGAGGTCGAAAGAAATGCTGGGGGGTAAGTTGATGTTTAGATGATGTGCCAAGTTATTTATACAATGGAAGTGGGGAATTCAGATAAGGTTTTTGGAAAATATGGGTTCAACTTTAAGGATTGGAAATTTATCGTTCTATTGAGGAAGTTTCCAACAGATATAATGCTTGATTGAACCACCAAAATCAATGGTAGACTGAGAGTGGAACGTAACCAAATGCGCTTTTGCCAAAAATAATAGGGAAGATGTTATCACAATTAACCGGCCCGATTGGGTATTAATTATGGATGATATCCCTATTCCGAAAAGTAGTGCAAAAGCTCCAAATCTTCAAAGGACCCGTTCGAAAGGGTAGAGATTGGGCCCACACCACAGGACAGGTCTTGTTTATTATGATTTATCGGATGTTTTTATATCCTACTATCTATCGGTTTTAAAACGAAAAGCTTCATTGCTATGGGCGGCCAGCTTTTAAACAATGAATTTGATAATCACAATGCTGGTCTCCGTTCGACGGGCATTTGATCACGGCCCCCGACATCCCATTTTTTGCTACTCAACCCCGTCCTATGTCATGGCTAGCGAGGCCCAGCTTATGGAGACCACCAAGGATACCCAGTTCGGGGCCAACAACACTAATACGGGCTATTATCAAGTACAGTCCTATAAAGCCGAAAACGACAAAGTGAAGTCCATCCTTCTACAGAAGGGCACAACGTAGGTCCGGCCGTTCCTTTGGACTGTGCGATACCTAATGGCGCTTCTTGGCGGATACGCTGAACATCAAGTGATTCTTGATTGGTGGCCTCAGTATGTGGCCGCCTTTGAATTCATGGACGCTAAAACTTAAAGGATTTTTAACCGATCAGAAAGGGAATTTTTGTTTAAATAATTATACCAGTAATTGAATGTTGTAAATGGACTAGTGACCTGAGTGCAGAACTGCCGATCATTTAGAAATGTAACAAAGTTATATTGACATATAGCTTGCCTATTTCTTGGCTTCTTCTATTACATTGAGGCAGAGGATATGTCGCCATCCTTGATATATTCCCTGGGAAAATAAATTCGACCCTGCTCAACAACCTCTAAATACGGAATGAACAGGCCAGATCTTGGTCCCGTGGGTAAATAATTATTTCTTTACCTTTGCGTGTATTTTGGAATTAAAATGTAAATTACCTACTTAAATTTAGCCTTGCTATAGTCAATGACCTCTAAGAAAATCAATCAGAGCATTAAAAAGTTCAGAAAGGAAATTTTGAACGAAGAACTGCAATATGGCCACCTTTTGCCTTCAGAAAAACAATTGGCCGAACAACTACAATTGTCGCGACCTACCGTGTCAAAAATCTATGATACCCTTAGAAATGAAGGACTTATCCAAAAAAAGCAGGGCTTTGGAACCTCTGTTATTTATAGAAAGACGGAGCGAAAATATACATTTGGCCTACTTTTTCCCGGTGCAGGGGAATCCGAGATCTTTGGTAAAATAAGTGATTATTTCCTGGACATCGAATCTAACCACGACGTGCAGTTTCTCTGGGATGGCGCAGTCGCAAATAACGCACAGATAAGGAAAAGTAAAATTCTGGATACGTGTAAAAGCTATTTGGAAAAGAAAGTGGACGGAATTTTTTTCGCCCCTTTGGAGCTGGTCGACAGTGCGGACTCTTTGAACAATCAAATATGTAAGCTAATTGATGGATTCCATACTCCCGTTGTGCTGATAGATAGGGATATCTACAGATTTCCTGAGAGGAGTGAATATACGGTCGTCGGTTTGGATAATTATAAAGCCGGCTATTCGATGACGCAACATTTGATCGATAATGGGTGTACCACCATTTATCTTATTTGCCGACGTGACTCTGCCAGCAGTGTCTATAAAAGAATTGTTGGCTGTAGAAGTTCATGCTTTGACAATGGGATTAATTTTAGTAAGGACAACATCATCATAGGCGATCCAGCGGACAGCGAACTGTTGACCAGGATCCAGGTCGTGTCGGGGAAAACGGGAATATTATGCATAAACGATGCAACGGCCGCGGTCGCTATGTCCACTTTTGATCGATTGGGCATCGTTATCTCAAAAGACATCCTGATCGCAGGTTTTGATGACATGAAATATGCGCGTTTACTACAAATGCCATTGACAAGTTATAAACAGCCGCTATCCGATATTACAAAAATCGCATATGAGACGATGATAAGCAGGGTTACGACCAATAATAGAATAAGGGTCAACCTTGATATAGAGGGAAGGATTATAGCACGCGAATCCACACGGTTTAATAGATAGGGTTCTTCCACCAATTTTCTTGGTCATACAATTGTATGAAATCCTATACGTACAAAGGCATTGAAATCAACGATTTTTTTTGATTTCAATAGTACCTTAGCCAGAAAGGACCCAAAATCGCAAATTGGTTCCATTATGACCCTCATCGATTTCTTCGCAATGAAACCTTTAATATCTAAGATTAGGATATTATGCTGTGTTTCCTGTATGTTATTTAAAACAGGGTCATTGGCAAGGGATTTTCTGATTTTCCAGGAACGCTCATAATCTGATCTCGCACACCGTCAAAAAAATTCCTGACCTACTTCTAGCGGAATTTCTTTAAATTTTCCCTTTCCACATAAGTTATCGGACATAACCTTCTTCCTAACGTGTCCAAGTAATGGTCAAACGACATTTTTGAGATTCAGAAATCATTCCAATCCACTTAAATCTTACATTCAATTATTGATAAGGTAATAGTACTGATCAAAATTTATGCTATCGGAAAATAACAGTACCATATTTAATTGATTCTGTATTTTTTTTACATATAAATTTGTAATTATAAATAATATAATTTACATTTGATTTAATAATGATATTAAATGTAAAGTAAATGTAAAATAGTTGAAGTCTTGTCAGCAGTCAAGGAAATAGGTCGCAAGTTGAAGGTGCATATAAGGATTTAGGAATTTAAGTCGATTCAAAATTAATGGGAAATTTCCAAATGGCTTTAAGAATGAATCGCATCGTCGTGAGTGCAATTGCCAAAGTATTCCAATGAACCTTTCAATGATCCATTTGGATGAATTGTTCCTGTAGCATCAAACCCTTGTATTTATGGGCATTTTCTTTGAAAAATTTATACCCCTATAAAATTAAATTTTTTTTTCCTCCTTTTAATAAGATAATCAAATGAGCGGACCAGTATTTAAGAAGAATAGCGCGATCAAAGCTGCGATGTACGAAAATTTCCCGAACGAGCTTATGCTATATGACGTCCTTGTGAACAAATGCGGTACTCTATTTGTACTTCTTTTCCTAATGGCGTTTGTCAATGTTTTTTCTAATGAAATACAAATAAAAGTAAATAATCATTATTTGAATATTCCGATAGGACGTGATGCCCGTATGAAACTGCTCACCGTTCGAATCGATGGTAAAGTCGATAGGGAAATACCCGTTCAGTTGGCGGAGGATGCCGTTGATTACTGGATATATATCGACATTTCTGAGTATAAGGGCAAATCAATCGGTCTGCATTGCAAGGCAACGGACAATTGGCTGTCAAGAATATATCAAGCGGACCAGATCGAAAATCATGAAATCTTATATAATGAAACGAAACGGCCACAATACCACTTTTCGGTAAAGAGAGGGTGGAGCAATGACATAAACGGCCCCATATACCATAATAATGTATACCACTTGTTCTACCAAAATTTTCCTTTCGGGGTTTCGTGGAATACCGGATTTATGTATTGGGGCCATGCTACTAGCGAGGACCTGGTCAATTGGAAAGAACAGCCGCCGGCGATGAGGCTCGACAGTCTTGGGTCCCCGTGGTCGGGTTCCGCTGTCATCGATAAAAGAAACGATGCCGGGTTCGGGAAGGATGCCATGGTGCTGTTCTACACGGCATTTGATCGCCTTTCCAGAAAGCAGGTGCAGTGCATTGCTTACAGCAACGATAACGGTAATTCCTATCAACGCTATGAAGGCAACCCAATTATCGATAGTAATAGGGAATGGCAAAGTGTGGATACAAGAGATCCCAAGGTTTTTTGGCATGAACCATCCAAACATTGGATTATGGTCCTCTTTGAAAAGGATGGTATGTCCTTTTATAACTCAACGGACATGAAGGACTGGAAAAGACAGAGCCATTTTGAAGGACTTCATGAATGCCCCGATTTTTTCGAACTCCCTGTGGACGGAGATACAAATAATAAGAAATGGATATTGCACGGTGGGTCATCGGATTATTTTATTGGAAGCTTCGACGGCAAAAAGTTCATTTCCGAATCTGATCGATTATCATATGCCGAAGGAAGGGGAGGTATGGATCTGTACGCGGCCCTTACATTTGAGAACATGCCGGACAACAGGAAAGTCCAAATGGCCTGGGGCAGGGATTGGAATGTGGATAACAATATGCCATTTTCCCAGATGGCGCTTTTTCCGACCGAGTTCAAGTTAAGGACGACCGAAAAAGGTCCTCGTCTTATGGCCGAACCTATAGAAGAAATAAAATTACTTTACAAAAGCACCGTCAAAGGTTTTGATATGACCACAGGTCAAGCCAACGAACTGATAAAAAATATACCTTCGGGACCACTTCATTTAAAGGCCGGTTTCACCTTGGAAAAAGGGAGCGAGTTCCGTCTTAGATATAATGGGAACATCCTGATAAACTTAGAAAGGGCGGAATTTTCGAGAGGCCAAAACCATATCGAAATTTTAATCGATAAAACGGTTTCGGAAATTTTTATCAACGGCGGTGAACGTTACATCGTAATCAAATTACCGGAAGACATGGATTCAAGTGGTTTAAGCTTTGAATCTGAAAAGTATGGCCCCATTTTTAATGAGTTGGAAGTGCATGAAATAAACTCGATCTGGAACAATGGAATTACGCGATTGAAAAAATAGCGGTCCTAACGTATAAATAGCGATATAATGAAAAAATTGTCAATGCTTACATTTCTAATGTGCTTCCAGGGCATGTTTTCCCAGCTCAACGTAGATTATAGACCGGAAATACAACCGACCCGGAACATGCAGTATTTCTCCCCAAAAGGAGAAGAGCTATATGTTGGGGACTGTATCCCCTTCAGCCATAACGACACCTACTATCTCTATTGGTTATTGGATTCCAAACACCACTCCGAACTGGGCGGTTTGGGTGGGCATCAGTGGGTAGTGAGCACCACCAAGGATTTAAAGGAATGGAAACATTATCCGGTTGTTTTGGGAATTGATGAGGAATGGGAAAAATCCATCTGTACCGGTTCCGTAGTTTATAAGGATAATAAGTTCTATGCTTTTTATGCCACACGGATGCTTATCGATGGTAAGGTAAATGAACAATTGAGCTATGCGATAAGTGATGATGGGATCCATTTTGAAAAGCAGGAGCCAAATCCATTTTATAGTTCGGCCCCTGGTTATAGCAAAAGGGACTTTAGGGACCCGAAAGCTTTTCTTGACAAGGACGGTAATTTCAATTTGTTCGTATCCAGCAAGGAGAACGCCTCCACGCTACCTAATTTGGACGGTGCGATGGTACATATGGTATCACAGAATTTAAAGGATTGGGAAATTAAGGAGCCAGTCTTGACAGGGCAAGGGTCTGTTCCGGAATGCCCGGACTATTTTAAGTGGAAAGATTGGTACTATTTGATCTATGGCGACAATGGACATACCAACTATTTGAAGTCCAAGAGTCCCTACGGTCCTTGGGAAGAACCAAACTTTCAGGCGCTTTTGGAAGAATGGTCCAATGTTGCCAAAACGGCGGAATTTAAGGGAAATCGCCGAATCGTAGCCGCATGGATCCCGTCTAGACGTGAGAATAAGGATAATACATCAGAAATCTTTGGGGGAAATGCAATTTTTCGGGAACTGACCCAATTATCAAATGGAGACCTGTCCACAAAATTTCCCTTGGAAATGATCCCGGATACCGGGACCCAGCTTAATCTGGATTTTATCAATGATCGCACTGTATCCATGGTGGCCGCGGACGCTTTTACCATTGACTCGCCCAATGGTATCGGGGCCAGCCATTTGGAAAACATTCCAAGTAACTGTAGGATAACCTTTGAAATAGAGCCCCATGGAAGCAACGAGGAATTTGCCCTGTTACTAAGGACCGGAAAGGATGGTGCCGGAGGTTATAAATTAAGTTTTTCGGCCAATAATCAAACGGTAGGGCTACATGACGCAAAAATATACTCCGTTGAGGGACTTGATAAAAAAATAAAAATCGATCTGGTCATGAAAGACGGGATAATCGATGTTGATATCGATAATAGACGGTGCATCATTAACCGTTTGCTCGAACAAAAAGGCAACGATCTGTGGTTTACTGCAAAGCACGGAAAAGTTTCTATTACCAACCTAAAAATAGCACCAACTGTTGAATAATATGGAATTTCTTTTGGGATTTGATATAGGAGGGACAAAATGTTCCATTTCTATCGGCACTATAGTACAAGGGGAAATGACAATCATCGATAAGTTGAGACTGGAGACAAAAAGCCCTGTCGATGAGATGCTGGAATCCCTATTCCTGAAGGCAGAGGAACTAATTTGTCTAAACCATTTGGATATTAAGAATATTCAAGGAATCGGAATCAGTTGTGGGGGTCCTTTAAATAGTCAGCTTGGAACGATCCTGTCACCTCCAAATCTACCAGGTTGGGACAACATTCCAATTGTGCGTATGATGGAGGAAAGGTTCAAGGTGGGTGCCCTCCTTATGAACGATGCCAATGCCTGTGCTATTGCAGAAGGAAAATACGGAGCGGGCAAAGGCTATTCCAATCTCATCTTTCTCACCTTTGGGACCGGCATGGGCGCAGGTTTGATACTTGATGGGAAATTATATTCCGGTACTTCCGGTTTTGCGGGCGAGGTCGGCCGCTTGCGATTAGCGGAAATGGGTCCTGTCGGTTTTGGCAAAGCGGGTTCTTTTGAAGGCTTTTGCAGTGGAGGCGGAATTGCCCAATTGGCTCAAATGAAGGTAAGGGAAAAACTTCAAGTGGGGGAAAAGGTAAGTTTCTGTGCAAGCTTGGAAGATTTGCCGGGCTTGACGGCCAAATTAGTGGCAGAAGCGGCATACAAGGGAGATGGTCTCGCTATTGAAATCTTTAAAATTTGTGGTTTCTATTTGGGTAGGGGCCTTTCATTACTGATCGATATAATTAATCCCGAAGTCATTGTGCTGGGAAGCATATATGGTCGGGCATTGGATTTACTTGAACCCGAAATGAGGGCGGTGATCGACCAAGAAAGCTACAGTAGGTCAAATGGGGACTGCACTATTCTACCTGCTGCTTTAGGAGAACGCATTGGAGATGTTGCAGCACTGACACTTGCCGATATATGTGGCACCAAAAAAATTACCAACCATGGAATTTAGAGAACCGATCCTATTTTTTGCAGCGTCCGACGGGCCATAATCCTAGTGCATACATCGGTATGCAGGTGACAGAAACAAGCTAATCAATAATAACCTCGATAAATTAACATTCATCAAACCGACTTAATTATGAAATATCTATTAATGTTAGTGCTTTTCTTGCCCATTGCAATGATGGCACAGGGAATTACCGTTCAAGGAACGGTCACTTCCGAGGAAGACAATATGCCACTGCCCGGCGTATCCATTCTAGTCGACGGGACCAGTAAAGGGGTCGTTTCGGATTTTGATGGCAACTTCGCCATCGAAAATGTAGATCCAAATGCAATTTTGGTTTTTAGTTATATTGGCTTTTTAAGGGAGTCGGTTCCCCTTAACGGTGAGAACGTCCTTAATGTTTCCTTAAATGAGGATACACAGCAACTGGACGAAGTAATCCTTACTGGATACACATCGGAACGCAAGGCAGATCTTACGGGAGCCGTTACGGTCGTCGAGGTGGACGATATAAAATCCAATACCACAGGTAGTGCCATGAAGGCCCTGCAGGGAAGGGTGGCGGGCCTTTCGGTAACCACCAGTGGCTCGCCCAATCCAAATTCCACTATTAGGATCAGGGGCGAGGGAACGCTTAACAATAACAACCCTCTTTATATAATCGATGGTACACCTACCACCCGCTCATTAGGCGAAATGGCAACCTTGGATATTGAATCGATCCAAGTTTTAAAAGATGCCTCGTCAGCTTCCATTTATGGTTCACGCGCGGCAAATGGTGTGGTCATCATCACGACCAGAAAGGGAAAAACGGGTACTACCGTAAACTTCAGCACCTCCTACACCACGGTGAGCAGTGCCAAACCCTTTGATCTAATGAATACGGAAGAAAGGGGCATTGCCCAATATTGGGCGATCAAGAATGATAATCCGGATGCCGACCCAAATACCGTTGGGATCGCGCAACTGTACCAGTATGAAGATCATCAAGATCCGAACGGGAATTTTGTACTGGACAATGTGACATGGAGGGAATACCTTGACCCAAATGAAAGGACGATGAGGTCCTCCGACACCGATTGGCAGAAAGAGATATTGCGGACAGGGCAGATAAAGCAGTATAATGTATCGCTCTCCACCGGGAACGAAAATGGCCATGCGCTCTTTTCCATTGATTACTATGATAATGAAGGCATCATCAAGGGAAGTTTTTTTAATCGGATCAACGGCCGTGTCAATTCAGATTACTCACTGTTCGATGGGCATTTAAAGGTAGGAGAAAACTTTACCGTCAGCAAGTGGCGGGAAAGTTCAAATATCGGGGACGGTAATTTAAGCTCCACCAAAAGTCTCATGTCCATCGTCCCAGTCCACACTGTCGATGGTGTTGGTTGGGGTGGTCCTATTGGTGGAATGAGCGACCGTCAGAACCCCGTACGCCTTATCGAAGATAATTTGCAGAACCACAGTGACTATCTAAGGTTGTTCGGAAATACATTTTTGGAGGCGCAGATTATAAAGGGGCTTTCATTTCGGACTTCGCTCGGCCTGGATCTTACCGGTAATTGGAACAAAACGATGGACCTGACCTATCAGTCCGGGTTTTTAAGCGAGGACAGGAACAAGACCACCGTCACCTCCAGCTATGATCTTAGTTGGAACAACAGCAATATTTTGCAGTACTCCTTTGATAGGGACAAGATAAAGTTTGATGTGATGATAGGCCAGGAGTCCATTATGCAGAAATACAATTTCCAATGGGGCAGTAGACGGGTGTATGCCCTGGAAACACCGGATTATATGCAACTCGACTCAGGAGAGCAGGAGAGGGACAACGGAGGGAACGAAAGCAAGACCAGCATGAATTCCTATTTTGGAAAAGCGAACGTAAATTTCGATAACCGCTATTTGGCATCGGTTACCCTAAGAAGGGATGCTTCATCCGTTTTTGGTGAGAACAATCGATGGGCGACTTTCCCCGCATTCTCCGTGGGATGGGCATTGGGCAACGAGAAATTTTTTGAAGACGTGCTCTCTGGCTTTTCCCAATTAAAATTACGATATGGTTGGGGACAGAACGGAAATTCCCAGATCGATCCTTATGCAAGCTACCAAATGTACGAATATTTATATGACAGTAACTCGGTCTGGGACTGGAACTGGGGGACTGCTTATGATTTTACGGGGAACGGGGGAGAACTGCCTGCCGGTTTCCGCAGGACGCAAAGGGGCAATCCGGATCTAAAATGGGAGACAACAGCACAACATAATTTTGGAGTGGACCTTAGCATCATGAAATCAAAATTGAGCGTATCATTTGATTATTACCTGAAATCAACAAAGGATATCCTTATGAAACCAGGTACGGTGGCGACATTGGGGGAGGGTGCCAGCAAGTGGCTCAATGGCGCCGATATTGATAACAAGGGCTTTGAAATATCCGTGGATTATAGAACTTCCGTGGGAGAGTTGGGAATCAGTTTAAATGGAGTGGTATCACATAATGAGCAAACTATAGTAAACGTTCCGGCAGATGTTATAAACAACTTTGCAGGTAATGGGGAAGACCAGAATATTCTAGGGCGACCAAGGTATTCCCTTTACGGCTACGTATCGGATGGCCTTTTTCAGTCCCAATCGGAAATTGATGCGGCCGCCACCCAGATCGGGGCGTCCCCGGGAAGGATACGTTATAAGGATCTTAATTCCGATGGCGTGATCGATGACCAGGACAGAACCTGGATCGGCGTCGAAAATCCAGACCTGGAATATGGTTTCACCGTTGGACTGAACTGGAAAAATTTTGATTTTACCACCTTCCTGAACGGGGTGGTCGGAAAAGACCTGAACGTATCCAATTGGAAAACATTTTCGGACTTTTATTCTTTAGGGACCGTCGGGGAAAATTATGGTTCGAGAATGTTGAATGCTTGGACACCCACAAACACTTCCTCCACGATTCCAGCATTGTCGATCAATAATTACAATGACGAAGGTCGATTTTCCACCTATTTTGTAGAAAGTGGCTCCTATATGAAGATCAGGAGTATTGAATTGGGCTATTCCGTTCCAGAGGATATATTGCAGACCATTAAACTTAAGCGTGCGCGACTTTCATTACAGGCCGAAAACTTATTGACGGTCATGAAGACCTCTGGAAACAACGCATACACTGGCCTTGATCCCGAAACGCCGGGAAATGGCTATCCCCGCCCATTTTCAATGACCCTTGGTCTAAATGTAACGTTTTAATCCATCAACCTTAAAAAACTACTTGATATGAAATATTTAAAATTAATCGGTAAATGTGTTTTTTTGGCACTGTTTATCTCCGCTTGTGAAGCCGAGCTGGACCAAGTACCACAAGGGGCGGTCTCGGATATCGATCTCATTACCGCGGATAAGGTGGAGCAAATGGTAAACGCCGCTTATTCATTTTGTGGGCAGAACCACTTTAACAAACAAATGGGCATGCCCTACGAAGAAGGTTCGGTTCGGGGTGGAGAGGCCTATAAAGGTGGCTCGGGAACCAATGATAACGCCGAAAGGAATCTTTGGGAAACTTTTACCTTCATGCAACCTACTACGACGGGAGATCTTGATAACCTATGGTGGGTACATTATGTAGCGGTTGGCCGCATCCATGATGCCCTACGTAGGGTGCAGCAACTGACCGATGCAGAGTATCCGGTAAGGACCGACCGTATAGCGGAACTACGGTTTTTACGGGGGCATATGTACATGTATATGAAACTGAACTTTAAATTTTTTCCTTACATAGACGAAAATACACCTGAAGATCAATATGATAAAGTAAGTAACGACGAATTGTCCGATCAGGAACTTTGGGACAAAATCATCGATGATTTCCGTTTTGGTGTTGCAAACCTTCCCGAATCCCAAGAGGAAGTGGGACGTCCCACAAAATATGCCAGTGAATCTTATTTGGCAAAAGTTCTACTGTTTTCCGCTTATGAGCAGGATGCAAACAATAACGTGATCAACATTAACACGGAAAAGCTGACCGAGGTAGCAAGTTTATGTAAGGATGTTATCGATAATTCGGGCAGAAGCCTGTTTCCGGACTATGCCCAGAATTTCCTATGGGAATATGAGAACGGCCAAGAGTCCATCTGGGCAATCCAACATTCGGCAAATAACGACAATTCGCCCATAGGTAGGGTCAATGCTTGGTTGGTCTCCCCGGTCAATCCTGAATATGGTTGCTGTGGTTTTCTCCAGCCCACGGTCAACGTTATGAACCGCTTTAAAACAGTTGGTGGGGTACCGGATTTTGATAATTTTAATTCCGGTGTCATGTTGACCACCAAGGAAGCGTTCGCAACTACGCCGATGGATCCACGATTACTGCATTCAGCCTGTGTTCCCGAAATGCCATGGAAATATGACCCAGACTTTGTAATGGCGCAAAGTTGGGTGAGATCTCCTGAAGTCTATGGTTATTCCATGAGCCAAAAATTATTGGTACTTCCTGATAGTCCGAGTTTTAGAAAGACAAATCCCTTTATGGGAAGTGGACTGAATTGGGATGTAATCCGCTTGGATGAAGTAATGTTATGGAGGGCAGAGGCCTTGATTCAACTTAATACAAACTTAGATGAAGCCCTATCTTTGATCAATCAAATAAGGACAAGGGCAGCCAATAGCACGGAAAGGTTGAAATTTGCGGACGGTAACCCCACGGGAATCTTCGATGTTGCACCGTATGAACCGGGGGTGAACTGTCCGGCCTGGTCCCCTGATTTTGCTTTTCAGGCATTACAGTGGGAACGCCAGCTGGAGTTTGCTACGGAAGGAAAATGGTTTTATGATCTGGTTCGTTGGGGTATAGCCGCCGAATATATGAACGCTTATTTTGATGTTGAAAAAAGTCGCCGAACCTATTTACAGGATGCTCATTTTACCAAGAACAGGGATGAATATTTTCCCATTCCCCAACAGCAGATAAGTTATGTTAAGGGATTGTACAAACAAAACCCCGGATGGTAATGTAAACTAAATCCTTTAATTTCCTGCTCTAAGTTTGTCACCATTACCCACAGAGGACCATTTTGTTCCGATCGGAAAATAACTGGTTCACAAGGGCGAAATTGCGTTCGTTCGTTTTAATATTGTCAGATTGAACATTTATGGGGGACCATGTAAATGGAATAGTTAAAACGTCTTATCTTCAATTTGGTAGAGGATGAAGGTGTACAAGTTCAGGGGTTTGAATGTCGGCACCTCAAATGAAGATTACCTTCTAAAAAAGCAAACCGAACCAATGACTGGTTGTTAAGATCATAAATAAAGCACTAAATAAAGAATGTTAAAGGAAATACAGAATAAAGATTACAAGCTGACCGGTACTTTGGTCCGTGCCGCCATCGTTTCATCGCTCGGTGGATTACTTTTTGGATTTGATACAGCTGTAATAGCGGGAACCACCACATCGTTGAAAAACCTTTTTCAATTATCCGACTGGGCAATAGGTTTTGTGGTATCATCCGCATTACTGGGAACAATTCTTGGAACATTGCTCAGTTCAAGACCAGGGGATTTCCTGGGCAGGCGAAACTACCTGAAAATATTGGGGGCCCTGTTCTTCATTTCCGCCTTGGGATGTGCACTGGCATGGGATTTTTGGTCGCTTTCAATAGCACGTTTCATAGGTGGGATCGGTGTCGGCGGTGCTTCGGTAATCGCTCCCATCTATATTGCTGAGATTTCACCGGCAAAAATACGGGGACGTCTGGTTATACTCTTCCAGTTCAATATTTGTGTGGGTATTTTAGTGGCCTACCTGTCAAACTCTTTGATCGAATTAATGAACTTGGACGTGCTCGATATGCAGTGGCGAGTAATGTTCGCAGCAGAATGTATTCCTGCGCTTTTCTTTGTTTTGATGTTATTTACGATTCCCCAAAGTCCAAGATGGCTTATTTCCAAAGGAAAGGATGGAGAAGCAAAAAAAGTTCTGCTGAAGATAGGGGAGTTACGACTGGATGATGCCTTGATGGAAATTCAGATGTCATTAAAGAAAAATTCAAAATACGCCAAAGAACGTCTGTTTCAAAAAAAATATGCATACCCCATTTTTTTGGGTATTTCCATTGCGGCATTTAATCAGCTTTCCTTTATCAATGGTTATCTGTATTACCTGAACGATACTTTGGGGGAGATAGGGGCGACATTCGGAGGTAAGTTCCAGCCAATTATCATCGGGGTTGCCAATGTAGTTGCGGTAACCGTCGCTATTTTCACCATTGATAAACTAGGCCGAAAGAAATTGCTCTTAATTGGATCATGGGGATCGGCGCTTCCCCTTGCACTGTGCGGCTACATAGCCTGGACAAGGGAATTGATTGAACTGTTTCCTTGGAGCTTGGCCATGTTCATTCTGTTCTTTTCCTTCTCGCAAGGTGCGGTAATATGGGTGTATATCAGTGAAATATTCCCCAACAGTGTCAGAAGCAAGGGCATGGCGTTGGGAAGTTTTACACATTGGGGATTATGTGCCATAGCGGCGACCGTGTATCCAACGGTTACTTCTATATCGGAAATTGGATATGCCATACCATTTTTATTTGGTGGAGCGATGATGATCCTTCAATTTTTCGTAGTCTATTTTCTTTTTATAGAGACCAATGGTGTTCCCCTTGAATCCATAGAGCTTCAACTAGGCGCTAAAAACGATGATGGTCCCCTTGATTATCCAAAAGATCCCAATTTAAGAATGTAAGAAAACAGGAAATTTGTTATTGAGTAGTATGTTTAGTTAGGTTGGTCGATTGCCAGGTTTTTTTGGACCTGGCAATCTTTCCAAAATTTTCTACTGCCCAAAATGCCAAGTGATAATTTCCGAGGGAAATAATTATTACACAATAGAGTGTTACAGAATTTTTAAACCGATTAATATGAAATTCATGAGAGTGAGACTTTTATTTTTATTATTCACCATTATATCGACCGGCCAAAAGCCACAACAAGGAAAGTCGGGCAACATCCATTTATTGAGCCCCTCCTTTAGTTTTGGGAATAACGTTTCCGATAGTGGCAAATTGGACAAAAACGCTTCAATTGGATCCTTTCGACCCATCGGCCAGGCAAAAGATGGCTTTGCTGTCAGATTTACGGTAGACATTCAAGAATTTAACGGAAAGCGGTCACTCCTAACGATTCCGGGAGTATTGAACGTTGCGCTACTAATGGTGGATCCCGAAGAAGGGGATGGACAGAATTATCGCGCATTTAAAATGGAAGATGGATCGTTGCCCGTTTTGGAAGCGACCATTGCCTTACAATCGGAGGTACAGAAACCCTTTATGCAAGAAATGCGTATTGGCCTACCTATTGCAATACTTAAAAACCCAATAGGAAAGCATGAAGTAATTTTGAACTTCGATGGGCCTAAATGGACCTTGTATGTTGATGGGGAACTTTTTGATAACGATTTTCCAATTGGATATCCAAGATGGGAACGTCATCATGAGTGGGAAATAGACACTGCTTTTGTGGAAGAGGCAAAGATATTTTTCCCCTCCCTAAAGGCCCAGAGAAATACAACCGAGGATAATCAGCCAAGGCCGGAAGTGCAATACTGGACACCAAAAGGACATAATGCCTGGGTAGGTGATGTTGCGACCATTTTTCACAATGGCAGATATCATGTTTTTTATCTTTTTGATCGAAGGCACCATAAAAGTAAATTTGGGGTCGGAGGACATTACTTTGAACATATTTCGACCACCGATTTTATAAATTGGACGGAACACGAGGCCGCTGTGCCAATAGACGAACAGTGGGAGACCATTGGAACCGGAACCCCCTTTGTCCTTAAGGACAGCCTTTATATTTCTTATGGGCTCCATACCTCCAGAATCTATCCCGACTCCTTAACGATGTCGTCGCGTCAAATTGAGTATTATAAGAGGAACGGCAAGACCGGTGATTTCCGTTTTGATCTCCAAGAAGCCTTTCCTTCCGGGTCAACCTACTCCCTAAGTCAAGATAACGTAAGTGAATTCAAAAAAAGCGGTGTGCTGTTCCATTATAGCGAAAACCCCAGTGTGTTCACCACCGATTCCGGAGAATTGAAAATGATGGCCAATTATCGTTCCAAGGGCACCTGGGAGTCCGAGTCCCTTGACAGTGGCTGGCACGCCACAGATCCCGAGTTTCCCCTTGGTGGCGACTGTACTTTTTATTTTGAATGGGGCAAATATGAATATATTATAGGTGGCTTTGTGAATCTATGGAAACGTCCAATCAACTCACCGGATAGCCAATGGGAAGATGTTGTCGCCACAGGAAAGGATTTTTATAACGGGATGAACGTCCCAGCCATATCCCGGATCAATAATGGACGCTATCTGATGGCCGGCTGGATTCCAATTGGCGGATGGGGAGGTACCTTTTTGGTACATGAGCTTATACAGCATAAGAACGGTGTCGTTGGGACGAAGTGGATGAAGGAGTTGACCCCTGTTCCTTTGGACATTAAACTATTGGCCAAGGAAATTAAGGAAGAAACCGTATTCCAATTAGAAGATAGCTCGTTTATCCTCAGTTTTGAGGTAGTGCAAAATAAAATAAAGGACGGTCAGCTCTCATTATCATTTTTTTCGTCAGAGAAGGATAAAATTGGAAAGGGCTGTAATTTTCAATTGGATCTGGCCACATTGACCGCCCAGTACAGCAAGCCCTCCGAAGAGTCTTTTTCTGAACCGGAGAAATCTCTAAGGGAAGGTGGAGCGCCACAAAGTGTGGGCAACTATAAGATTGAAAACTTGACCGGCCTTAACAGAACATTTCCAGTGAAGGTATTGGTGAAAAACAGTCCTAAAATAAATGGGTCTATCATAGATGTTGAAATAGCCGGACAGAATACTATGGTATCTTACAGGGAGGGCCTTACAATTGAAAATGTGGTGTTCGCAATGGACAAGGTAGGTATTCGAAATCTTAAATTTATTAAAATTAAGGAATAGTTTATTTAGTTGAAAATTAAACCGATTTTAAAGAAGTAGATTTTGCGCATCGGAAATATCTTTGAAGTCAGGGCAATGGGAACCACTGACAATACCATTTGCCCACTATTAAAATGCTGTTTTCAAATTGAATAGATTCTTTATATAAAGTGGAAATGTTTTAGGTTGTAATTTTTCCTCGATAGCCAATATCGTATTCCTGCTAATTTTTGAAATCCCAAAACCCCAAGTTTACAGTAGCCACTAAGGTTTGCTAAAAGCAATTTACGATAGAGTAATTGATTCTAGAAATTATGAAGAATCGTTTGAATTATCGAAGTAAAATTCGACCTAAGTCAATTGCTTTTTAAGAACTGACATTGCTGAAAAAGGACTATAACGGATTTTACCAGAATTATGTAGTAAACGACTTATACTTAAATTTGCATGATTTTTTAGTTTTAAATTTTCCTTTTAACATGCGCTTGCGTTTGAAGGACAGGTTCCAATTCTTTACGGTGGGACTCTCCCCATTCCGCAGTAACTGCAATTACGGGTAGTAAACTTCTACCTAGGGAAGTAAGGTTGTATTCTACTCTTGAGGGACGCTGATCATAAGAGGTCTTTTCTAAAATTCCATGATCGACCAACTGTTTTAATTGTGCATCAAGTAACCTGCGTGAAGCTTTGGATACTTCCCCGACATTTCATCAATTCCCCTAATCATCGTATAGCTTCGACATGTTCATTGGCGGGGAATTTTTGCCCCGAAGGAACAAATGAGCGGTGAAGGAACGGCGATCCCGTCGGACGCTGGGCGCTTAATGGCCCCGCCCCGGCGGTGCCACCCTTTGGGACTTATGCCCACCGTGCGCCGATATCGCCGGGGGAAGCGACCGTTCATTTGTCCTTTTCAGGGCAAAAAAAAGCGGTGGCCCTAGGGAGGGTGCGGCGCTTTACGATAACGGGCGGGCATGGAACGCCCCGTTCGGGGAAGTATTCACTGTTTAACCTTTAATCTTTACAAAATGCACAACATCAATTTTAACGACAGAACGGGAACGTACAGCTTTTTCAGCGTACAACGGACCGCATGGCACGGTCTGGGAAAAGTTGTCACCGATTATCCTACCAGCGCCGAGGCCATCCGCTATGCGGGATTGGACTATCAGGTGGAAAAAATGCCCTTGTTTACACATTGGGAACAACGGGAGAATCCCGTCCCGGACCATTTCGCCACCCGTAGGGCGGATACCGGCCAGACCTTTGGGGTGGTGGGGAACAAATACCACATCGTACAGAATACCGATGCCTTTTCCTTTTTTGACGGTATCGTGGGCGGGGGCGATGGGATCCTATACGAGACCGCCGGGGCACTGGGCAAAGGGGAGCGGATCTTCATCACCGCCAAACTGCCCGGTTATATCAGGGTAGGGAAGGGGGAGGACCTTACCGATAAATATATCTTC
>TARA_R110002020_G_scaffold471812_2_pt1 | contig 23176 bp, 19 predicted proteins | sample TARA_R110002020 | Tara Oceans TARA_R110002020 (sample SAMEA4396489) | marine metagenome | biome: Westerlies Biome; feature: [MES] marine water layer (ENVO:01000295) within the mesopelagic zone...; material: water (ENVO:00002006), including particulate matter (ENVO:01000060) such...
GATACGAAAACATACCATGTACAGGGTATTTTTCCAGGAATCAATCCCAGGCAAAGTATGAATACCTTGTTAGCAGAGCTGGATGGGATCGGCAATTTTACCCTTTTATTATTACCAATTTGCAGTTTTACTCTTCAATCCATCCCTTTGATTTAAAAGAGTACTGTTTGTTCTATACTTTTTGTTTCAAAAGTTATAGATGATTGGAGGTTTATGGATTTTAGCCCGTGTAAGTGTGATAAAAATCGGGAAATTACCAAAGCTATAAAGAAGCAATCTGTACAAAATACTTTTAGAATTAGCCTTGCTCCACTAAACAGGCGATTTGGATAAGCAATCTCTATCCGCTTGGTTCACAGATGCTACTTCATTTTACTGAATTTGATTGCTCCAACATTGAGCTGAGCTCAATCTATTTTAACTATTTTTGATTCAGATGATAGTTTGTATTGCAGAAAAACCAAGCGTGGCCCGCGAAATCGCTTCTGTTCTTGGAGCTAATAAAAGACATGATGGGTACTATGAAGGAAATGGATATAGTGTCACCTATACTTTCGGACACTTTTGTACCCTATTTGAGCCTAATGATTATGAAGCCCATTGGAAGAGTTGGAGCCTCAGCCACCTTCCGATGCTTCCCGAAAAGTTCAGAACCAAAGTCGTTGATAACTCAGGGGTTAAGAAGCAGTTTGCGATAGTAAAAAAGCTATTTGACTCAGCCACACTCGTTATCAACTGTGGTGATGCTGGCCAAGAGGGAGAATTGATCCAACGTTGGGTGATGGAGCAGGCGGAGTATAAAGGGGAAGTCAAACGCCTGTGGATATCATCTTTGACCACCGAGGCCATTAAGGAAGGCCTCGAAAAATTGCAACCATCTGCCAAATACGATAATCTCTACTATGCCGGATATTCCCGGGCAATCGGGGATTGGTTGTTAGGAATGAACGCCACCCGACTATATACTGTGAAACATGGTGGGTACAAGCAAGTATTGTCCATCGGAAGAGTCCAAACGCCTACCCTGGCGATGATCGTAAATCGGTTTAAGGAAATCCAAAACTTCCAGCCACAACCTTACTGGGAATTACAGACTCTGTATAGAGAGACAACCTTTAACTGTGAAGAAGGGAAGTTTCTAAAGAAAGAAGACGGGGAAGCTTTTGCCAACGTAGTGAAAGAACATGACTTTGAAGTCGTATCCATTGAAAAGAAAAAAGGGAAGGAATTCGCACCTAAGCTTTTTGACTTAACTGGATTACAGGTGTTTTGCAATACGAAGTTTGGGCTTTCTGCTGACGAAACTCTCAAGATAGCGCAGCAACTTTACGAACAAAAAGTCATCACCTACCCAAGAGTAGACACCACTTTTCTTCCGAACGACATTTACCCCAAAGCTCCGGGAATCCTGGAGAAGCTAACGAATTATACCTCGTTAACTCAACCGATTTTGGGAAAAAAATTAAAAAAATCAACCAAGGTTTTCAATGATAAAAAAGTAACCGATCACCATGCCATCATACCTACAGGTATGCAGAGTAGTTTGCACGGGAATCACCTCAAAGTATATGACATTATCACCAGGCGCTTCATCGCAGTATTCTATGATGAGTGCTCGGTGGCAAACACTACGGTATTAGGAAAAGTGGATACCGTTTCCTTTAAAGCCACAGGAAAGGTAATTTTAGAAAAAGGATGGCGAGTGGTTTTTGAAACTACTGACGGCAAGGATAAAAAGGAAAAAGACGAGCTACCCATTTTTAAAAAAGGAGAAAAAGGGCCACATGAACCTTCTTTTCTGGAGAAAGAAACCAAAGCCCCTAAACACTTCACAGAAGCAACTTTGCTAAGAGCCATGGAAACGGCCGGCAAACAAGTGGACGATGAAGAGTTACGGGACTTAATGAAAGAGAATGGCATCGGCCGTCCTTCTACCCGGGCAAGTATTATTGAAACCCTGTTCCGCCGACACTACATTGAGCGAAATAAAAAGCAAATTCTGCCTACTGAGACTGGAGTACAATTGATTGATATCATTAAGAATGACCTTCTGACCTCTGCAGAACTTACGGGCCAATGGGAGAAGCAATTGAAAGAGATTGAGAAAGGGAAGTTTCATGCGGGTTCTTTTGTGAAAAACATGAAAAAAATGGTGGCCCACCTGGTGTACGATGTGATACGAGAACAGAGTCACACCAAATTATCTCAGGCGACTGAAACGAAGGTACCTGAAAAAGTAAAATCACCAACTGAGCTTGTGGGACAGACTTGTCCAAAATGCATGGAAGGTTCCCTGCTAAAAGGAAAGTCGAGCTACGGATGCAGCGCCTATAAAACCGGATGCGACTTTTTACTCCCTTTTTCTTTTGAAGGCAAGAATATCTCAGAGAATCAGTATTTACGTTTGCTCCAAAAAGGATCTACTGTAAACTTGAAAGGATTTAAAACGGAGACGGGAGTTAAAGAAGGACTTGTGCGCTTCAATGATAAATTTCACCTCGTATTGGAAGAAAAGAAAACAGCCAAAACTTCAGATACTAAAAAAGCTCCGCCGATAATTGCCTGCCCACAGTGCAAGAAGGGCACGATATTAAGAGGGAAAACAGCTTATGGCTGCAGTGCTTACAAAGAAGGATGTGACTTTAGGTACTCTTTTGATGCCCTTCGGGAAAAAGCAAATAAGAAACCATTAACCGTGGAGCTGGTGACGGCTTTATTGAAGGAGAGTGTAGGTGGGTAAAGTTAAGTTTAGAATCATCAATAGTAAGATGGTAAGTTCTCGGATTTAAGTTTGGGGAAAATCTGTAAAAATTAAGGTAGTTACCCGTCAGCATTTGAAACTTGAAACAAGTCAAATTATGGGCAAGTATCCTGAACAGGTTATTGGGATATACTTAATGGGAAAGTTTAAAAGTGATATTGAAATAAAGGACAAGGTATTTCTTACAGTTGAGAAGATTTGGAAAAAGTAAGGATTTCGATGAAGAATTTACGCCATTTTCATTCAAAGCTTCTCCGGCGCTAGGGAGCTCTCTGTAATTTTCCATCGCTCTCCATAGACTGAAGTATAAACAATTTCAAAACTTAACCCTTCCTCATAAAATGAATTTATGATTTCATGAAGTTTTTCTGCGTCAGCTTTTGAGTTGATCACTTCGAAAATTGCAATATCAAATCCGGCAGGAATGAGCATTCCGGGAAAAACATTGGAATGAAATACATTGTTAAGAGCTTGTAACTCTTGAGAGTTCTGAATGAAAAAAGACGCAAGATCCTGGGCAGCCACATCTTCGCCCTTATATCTAATTCTTACATCTTCAATGGTTGCAGGCCCAATCCCGTGGTTGCTAAGTACAAATCTAAAGTTCGGAGTGTAGGACGCTTCATTTCCGATAGAAAGGTGAGGCAGAACTGAGAGTAATTGCTGCTCACGCATCAAAAAAGTTTGATAAGCTATCAAAAGACATGCTGCAAGGCTAACTACAACAGCACTTAACCCTATGATTTTATCTGCATTCCAAATAGATTTTTGTTTAGGAGGCAGTTCTAAATTAGGTTCTTGTTCATCCATTATTAGTGGCAATTTATTCTACCAAAATAACAAGCAGTAAAATTACTTCCTATACATTTTTACGATATACTAGTTTAAAGAGTGAATTCATTACTATCACTAAGCCTCCTTAAGAACCCCGTATATTTAATTCCAAATACTTAAATATCTACAGTGGCTGTAGAAATAACCGACAGAGTTCTCACCAGCGGTTAGCAGATAAATGACTTTAGGTGTTTCGAATAGAGTTTAATTCTTTTAAAGAAAAATGCTATGGACCTATCAAAAAATAAATTCCAAATTCTTTCTGCAATTCTCTTCTTGGGAGTAGCCGCACTTGCAAAAGCACCGGTGGATAAGCGTTATCAACCTATAACAAGAGCCCTTGCTCCAAAAAAAACCTAATCAGACAACGCCTCATTGGAGCATGGTTCTATTTTATTCTACGCTAAAAGTCGCAATTGGAGTTACAGCCGAAATATTTGAGCGGCAATTATTTTCCAAGCAGTGGAGAAAATGGATGGTAAGGTCCCAAGACACTTTAGATAAACACTTATGAAAAATTTTTACTACTAATTTCTGAAAAGGATGACTTGCTATTTTTCACCAACAACCTTATTAATCTCAACTATTTTTTATCCAAGCTTTAACATGGAAAGAAAATTGAGAAACTCACTCATAGGTTAGTGACTTGACAGGATTGATCGTTGCCACTTTAATGGTATGAACACTGACAGTAATTAGTGTGATAATTACCACAGCCAAACTTGGAATAGCAAAAATCCACCAGGACAAAGGAATTCGAGTAGCAAAATCCTGTAACCAGGAATTCATAATCCAAATCGAAAGTGGAACTGAGAAAAGTATTGCAATCAAGATCAAAATAATAAAATCCTTATTAATCAACTGAAGCAAACCCAACATGGAGGCACCCATTACCTTTCGGATTCCGATCTCCTTTGTGCGCTGAATAGTTGTAAGCGAAGACAGACCAAACATACCCAAACTCGCAATAAAAATAGCTAGGGCCGAGAAAATACTGAAGATGGTTCCGAATTGCTGGTCAGACTTGTATTGCTGATCAAAGTGTTCATCCAAAAAGAAGTACTGAAAAGGACTTCCAGGAAAGACTTCCTTCCAATCAGATTCAAGGGTAGCCATTAATTCATTGACTTCACCGGTAGCTACTTTGACTGAGTAATACCCATTCGGAGCATCACTGTATCGAAAGATCAAAGCATCAAATGATTTCTTAAGCGATTCCTGATGATAATCTTTCATTACTCCCACTATGTTAAAGGTATCCCCCCAGAAGAAAATCTCATCATTGATCGCCTCTTCAGGGGAGGCAAATCCCATCAGCTTGGTGGCAGTTTCATTCAGAAGAACATTCTTGTCCTCATTGGCCATATCGTCAGAAAACTCACGTCCGTAAAGCATCTCCAGACCAAAGCTCTGGTTAAAAGACCCATCAGTCATGATGATCCTATATTGGTTTTGCTCATCCTCAGCTTGGCTCAATCTACGGATACCTCCTGCATTCCAGCCAGGTTGACTTCCAGGTACTGAAGTAGAGGCAGTCACAGAAATCACCCCAGTGTGGCTTGAAATATTCTGCTTGAAAACCTGATACTTCTGTTTATAGGTCGAGTCGGTCACACTGGGTGAATTTAAAACCACTGTTTGATCAATAGAAATTCCTAAGTCTTGATTCTGCATAAAAATCAGCTGCTGATAAACTGTAAAAGTTCCTACCATAAGCGTAATGGAAGCGATGAATTGTGTGACCACCATCCCTTTTCTCAACCAAACACCAGCATCAGAATTTTTGAATTTTCCTTTCAAAACTTCCACGGGCTGGAAAGAGGAAAGGACAAATGCCGGATACAGTCCTGAAATAAGTGCTCCGAAGACAATCAAACCAAGTAAAATCAACCAAAAGTCAGGTTGTAAAAACAACTGATAACCGAGTTCCCTTTCGGTAAGACTACTAAACCAAGGTGTAAGTAGAATGGCTAAAGCAGCAGCAAGAATCACTGCCACAAAATTCAAAAACAATGATTCAGTCAAGAATTGCTGGATAAGCTGGGCTCGATACCCTCCCATTACCTTGCGAATACCTACTTCGCGGGCGCGTTCAATAGATTTTGCGGTAGCCAAATTAATGTAATTGATCCAAGCAATGATCATAATCAAGAGAGCTACCACCGACAAAAAATTTACCGACTGCCTATTTCCATTAGCTTTGAACTCCATAATGTAATCTGAATCCAAATGAATATCAGCGACAGGTTGGAGATGGAATTCAATTCCAGCATTGAATTTTTTCAATTCCTCCCCGTGCTTCGACTGAACAAAATCTGGGAATTTCGCTTCCAGAGATTTTGCGTCAGTATTTTCCTCCAAAAGAATATAGGTAAGAAAGCCATCCCAATCCCAAGTCAAAAAAGGATTATCCGATAGTTTCTCCAACGTGACAAATGAAGCCAAAACATCAATTTGCATATGGGTATTTACCGGGAGATCTTCAAAAACTCCAGATACCTCAAATTCTAAGTTTCCGTTTGCCTTCAGAGTTTTACCTACAGGATCCTCCATTCCAAAATACTTTTTGGCCGTAGATTGGGAAACCACCATCTTATTAGGTTCCCTCAATACAAGGGAATCTACTCCTTCGAGAAGTTTTATAGAAAAAATAGTAAAGAAGTCCTCCGATGCGAAATACAAATTATCTTCCTTGAAGAAGGTGTCTCCCGTAGAAAGCGTCGCTCCCCTGTTTGTTAACCGCGTATAGGCTTTCACTTCAGGAAAACTTGACTTTAGGTCAGGTCCTATTCCTGCTGCTCCTGCCGCCCATTGGGTAGAAAGTTCTCCTTTGTCATACCGGTCTTGCTGTATTCTGAAGATCCTATCCTTTTTATCTAAAAAATTATCGTAGCTCAATTCATGCAAGACAAATTGCGTAATCAGAATGCAAGCCAACATTCCTATGGCGAGTCCAGCGATATTGATAAAAGTAAAAACTTTGTTTTTGGAAACATGTCTCCAGAGGGAAGTGAGATAGTTTTGAAACATAGCGTTTTAAAAAGGTGTTTTGAACTTAAGAACCAGAGGCTTATCTCACCAGATCCATACCGAAAATAAAAACTAGTATAGCTAGCTGCAAAGGGATCTTTTCAAAAATAATCCTTCAAATTTTCGGACAGAATTGACCGAATTCGATCAAAAAAAAAAGCCTGTCAGAATAAGGTGTAAAAAAATATATGTTGTGATTAAACGCTTCTTTGCCAGTAAGTTGGCAAAAGCAATATAAAATATGTAGAACTTATAATTTGAGGCAATTTTAACCTTCTGAACTGTTCGATACTTATACAGTTCATAGTTAGATTATACTAAGGATTCTAGTGACTTCGCATATAATCCTCCTTGGCTGAAATTTTTCTCCAAATACAGTTTATCTTAATTCTTGAATATGGAAACATTAGCAGCATTAAAGCAAATCGAAGAGCTGGGAGGCGTACCTGAGGAACAATTAAATTGGTTGATAAGCAAAAGTGATTGCTACGAAATAAAGGAAGGCGAAACACTATTTACTCCTGGAGACCCTATAAACCGTCTATTTATCATTTTAAAAGGGGAGTTTACGCTAAGATTAAAACGAAACAATCAATTTGTAAATGTAGGTCACTTCACCAAAAACAGTATTACAGGAATGCTCCCCTATTCTCGCGCCCAGTCTGCTCAAGCCTACGCAGAAGCTCTTTCAGATGCGACGGTGATCAGTTTAGAAGAAAAATATTTCAAAGAAATGATCCGGGAAAATCATGAACTGACTACTGTGTTTGTCCATACTATGAGCACGCGAATCCGTCAGTTTACCAAACAAGAGCAGCAGGATGATAAAATGATGGCGCTTGGTAAATTATCTGCAGGGCTAGCACATGAACTTAACAACCCTTCTGCTGCAGTAGTAAGAAGCTCACAGGAACTGGCAAAGCATCTAAAGATCACTCCCGAAAAATTCAAGAATGTTATTAAAATAAAGCTTTCTGACCAGGAAATTGATCGTATCAACGAAGTGGTTTTTAGTAAAATGTATGACGTTCAGCTGAAAATGTCATTGATCGAAAAATCAAACTTGGAAGATGAATTAATGGATTGGTTCGATGATCATAAAATAGAAGATTCGGATGATTTAGCGGCAAATTTTGTGGATTTTGGACTGACTGTAGATGACATGGAGTCCATCGCTAAGGATATTCCAGAAGTGCATAGAAACCCAATTTTTAGCTGGCTGAACCAGGTATTAACTACAGAAAAGCTTGTAGATGAAATTCAAGACGCTTCCCAACGTATCAACGATCTGGTCTCCTCAGTGAAAAGCTATACGCATATGGATCAAGCCGTGGAGAAAACTCCGACAGATATCCATGTAGGATTGAACACTACCCTTACTATGCTCAACCATAAACTAAAGTACATAGAAGTAATTAAGAATTACGAGGAAGATTTACCCTTGACGGCGATCCTTCCAAGCCCAATCAATCAAGTATGGACCAATTTGATAGACAATGCGATTGATGCTATGGAGGATCAGGAAACAAAGCAATTAACAATAACAACTACCAAGAAAGGCGAATTTGTGAACATAGAAATAGCTGACACCGGCACTGGAATACCCAAGGATATACAGGATAAAATATTCGATCCTTTCTTCACTACCAAAGCGGTTGGTAAAGGAACCGGTCTGGGACTTGAATTCGTCCAGCAGATTATCAAAGTACAGCATCGCGGGTCTATTTATTTGGAGTCCAAGCCTGGCAAAACCATTTTCACCATATGCCTACCAATCCTCGCATCATAACTAATGAAAAAACCTATCCTATTTCTTATAGACGATGATCCAGCAGTATTGAAATCTATACAGCGGGATGTGAGGAGCGAATTCCGGGACAACTACAGAATCGTGGCCACCCAATCTGCCAAGGAAGCATTGGAGGCATTGATTGATTTCAAAAAGAAAGGAGAAACCGTTGCCCTATTTCTTTCAGATCAGCGAATGCCTGAGATGCTTGGCGTGGAATTTCTAGAAAAAGCCAAAGCCATCTTTCCAGATGCAAAACGAATCCTGCTGACGGCCTATTCCGATACTGAAGCTGCTATTCGAGCCATCAATGAGGTTCAACTCGACTACTACCTGCTAAAGCCTTGGGACCCTCCTGAGGAAAAACTTTACCCAGTCTTGAATGACCAGTTGGATGAGTGGCAAAGTAGCTATATTCCAGATGGTCCAGGTCTAAAAATTGTAGGGCATCAATGGTCTCCAAAGTCCCATCTAATCAAAGATTTCCTTTCGGGAAACCTAGTTCCTTATCAATGGCTCAATATTGAAAACAGTCCCCAAGGAAAAGAGATGATTGAACTCAATGGGATTGAGATCAAAAACCTACCCGCTGTGTTTTTCGAAGATGGAAGTTTCCTGACTAATCCTACCACAGCAGAAGTGGGTGAAAAAGCGGGAATGTCCATCAAAGCAAAGCAAGCAATGTATGATGTAGCGGTGATAGGTGCTGGACCTGCCGGTTTGGCCGCCAGTGTCTACGGAGGTTCTGAAGGATTAAATACACTGCTGATAGAAAAAAGAGCCCCTGGAGGACAGGCAGGGACAAGTTCAAGAATTGAAAATTACCTAGGATTCCCCAAAGGCCTCAGCGGAGCAGAACTTTCAAGAAGAGCAATAACTCAAGCCACGCGATTTGGAATCGAGTTTCTTTCTCCGCAGGAGGTAGTAGACATCAAGGTAAAAGACAACTACAAGATCATTACGCTCAAGAATGGTGAGGTCGTGAATGCCAAAACCATCATCATCTCCACAGGAGTTGATTACAGAAAGCATCCTGCGAAAGGCATTGATGAATTTACCGGAGCAGGCATTTATTATGGCGCTGCGACCACGGAAGCTGTTTCCTGCCAGAATGAAGATATTTATATAGTTGGCGGTGGAAACTCGGCAGGGCAAGCTGCAATGTATCTTTCCAAGTTTGCGAAAATGGTTTACATCGTAGTAAGGAAACCAGACCTGAGCAGTAGTATGTCGCACTATCTAATCGATCAAATCTCTTCCACTTCGAATATTGAGGTTGTGGGAGAGTCAGAAATAACTGAAGTAACAGGCAAAGACAGACTCTCTGAAGTTGTGCTTCTCAACACAAATACCAAGAAGGAAGAAAAGAAGAAAGCTGCTGCACTCTTTATTTTTATCGGAGCCAGACCTATTACTGACTGGTTGCAAATTGATATTCTTAAAGATAAACGAGGCTTCCTTGAAACCGGCCCGGCCCTAACTAGGTATGAAAACTTCCATAAGAATTGGAAGCTGAAGCGCGATCCCCTACTTCTTGAAACCTGCATTCCTGGAATTTTTGCTGCTGGAGATGTGCGCTCTGGGGCCATGAACCGCGTCGCTTCCGCTGTAGGTGAAGGCTCAATGGCCATAAAGTTTGTACATGAATACCTAGCGTCTAACTAAAATTGTCAACTTATGAAAGTTGGAACTTGCGAGCATCTGAAAAATTATGAACAGAAAAAGGCTAAAGCCTACGAATGTGAAGAATGCGTAAAATCTGGAAGTAAATGGGTTCACCTTCGCACCTGCCAGAGCTGTGGTGTAACCCTTTGCTGTGACTCTTCCCCAAACCAACATGCCAGCGCTCATGCCAGACAGCATCTTCACCCAGTGGTAGAATCTGCTGAGCCAGGGGATAATTGGGCATGGTGCTATGTAGATGATACCTTAAAGCCGCTTTGAAATTTGTTTTACATAAGTGAAAATCCCATTATTTCCTTTGTAGCAAAAAACTTGAAAACAGCTCCTGAATCAGCTTTGTAAAGCCGAAGTAAAATTGTTTCTTTTTCCCTACTCAAGGAAATACAATCCACGAAAAGGGTAATGAGTTCTCAACCAGAAATTTGGAATATCACGCTATTGTGCTCAAACGGCCGATTAAGGCTTTGGCATAGATCTGGGATTGTATAGGTCAAATGAATAACTCACTTAACCAACTATCATTATGAACATTACAAATGAATATCAAATCAGTAGCACAGATGTAATCTCCCGTAAAGTTAAAACTGCAAGAGATGAATCAGTAGGATCTATCAAAGACATCGTCTATAACACTACTTCACTTGAGGTAGATTATATCGTATTAAAAGTGGACGAAGGTTTTCTTAATCTAGGTTCCAAATTACTGGCTTTGCCTGCAGAATCCTTCAACTTTCACCCACATCAGGATGATGTGATAATTGTGAAAGAGACTAAAGAAACACTGGAAAATGCACCTGGCTTCGACAGTGATCACTGGCCAGCAGGACCACAGGGCGAATTTCTTCATGCCGTACGAAGCTATTACAGTGCTGAGGATCGCAGTCTTTATGGCCGATATGATCTTGAAAACAGAGTTTATTATACAAGAGATCAATCTGATATGGATTCAAGCCGTATCAGAGATGAGAAATACGGAGATGGATTTTTGGAGACCTCACATCGTGGAGACAGACAGTCTGACGTAAGAAGAGGTGGAAACCCAATTCTCTAATCCCGAATAATTCATAAAGTTAAAAGGCTAATCCAAACTTGGGTTAGCCTTTTATTGCTTTAGAGTAATATACTCATGAATAGCCCCTTAGGTACTACTGTCCCACAAGGCAATCAATTATATTCTATAGGCATCAAATTAAATCACCTACTCTTCCATCAAGAACTGTCTGAAGTAATTGGAATCCGAATGGATGTATGATGGCACCTATGAAAAGGAAAATTTGAGCCCTAGAAAAACATGAAAGACTTATAGCTATGTAATGAGGATTTTACCTGAAGCTAACCTATACTAGTTGAGATTTTTTTTAACCTATCCGACATTTCTCGCAGTGTAGAAAGCTATGATACAACAGGCTTGAATCATTCCACGCTTGCTTTCCCAAATCAATCACAGGGTGTTTTTTGCAAAAAATGGGAAATCATATACCTCCCAAAATGGGGTCATCCAAAGGGTTATAAAAAATTCCAATCAATTATTAGTAGAAGCTTAAAGCTCTCAGATCAACTTTACCTATGCTTTTTGCATCAAGGTCTAGCTAATGAAAGTAGTCCTGCGACTTTTGCGTTCGGCTGGTATATTATTAGATGTAGATGTAAGACCACAAACTAACTAACCTATACAGCTATGAGCAAAAAAAACAACTCCAAAAAAGACAGTCAAAAAATAGAAGATCTTCAGAAAAATTATGAGGAAAGTGAAGGTCAAAAAATGACTACTAATCAAGGGCTAAAGATTAACGACGACACAAATTCGTTGAAGGCCGGAGAAAGAGGTGCAACGCTGCTGGAAGACTTTATCCTTCGAGAAAAAATCACTCATTTTGATCATGAGCGAATTCCTGAGCGAATTGTCCATGCTAGAGGGTCTGGTGCCCACGGTATTTTTAAAGTGTATGACGATTCTCTAAAAAAATACACGAAAGCAAAATTCTTAACTGATCCTAGCCGGGAAACTCCGGTATTCACTCGATTTTCAACAGTAGCTGGCTTTCGTGGATCAGCTGACGTGCCTAGGGATGTTCGAGGTTTTGCTGTGAAATTCTATACTGAGGAAGGAAATTATGATTTGGTGGGAAACAATATGCCTGTTTTTTTTATTCAGGATGCTATTAAGTTTCCAGACTTAATCCACGCGGTAAAGCCTGAACCTGACAACGAAATACCACAAGCGGCCTCAGCACATAATACCTTTTGGGATTTTGTTTCACTCTCTCCAGAGACCATGCACAATGTAATGTGGCTGATGAGTGACAGAGCCATACCAAGAAGCCTAAGGATGATGGAAGGCTTTGGGATTCATACCTTCCGGTTGATCAATGAGAAAGGAGAATCGCATTTTGTGAAATTTCATTGGAAACCACTCCTAGGTACGCATAGCGTAGTATGGGACGAAGCTTTGAAAATAAATGGTCAGGATCCGGATTTCCATCGCCGTGATTTGTATGAAGCCATTGCAGCAGGTTCCTTCCCAGAATGGGAACTGGGTGTGCAGATTGTACCCGAAGCCGATGAACATAAATTTGATTTCGATTTACTCGATCCGACCAAATTAATTCCAGAGGAGATCGTCCCTGTCCAGAGAATCGGAAAAATGACCCTCAATCGTAATCCTGAAAACTTCTTTGCAGAAACAGAGCAAATCGCCTTTCACCCAGGTCACTTGGTACCTGGAATTGACTTCACTAACGACCCACTACTACAAGGAAGATTGTTCTCCTATACAGATACTCAGCTCAGTCGACTTGGAGGCCCTAATTTTCATGAAATCCCAATCAACAGGCCTATAAACACCATTCACAATAACCAAAGAGATGGAATAGCAAGAATGGAGATAAACAGAGGTAAAACGAGCTATCATCCAAATTCTATCAGAGCTGGTTATCCTGAGCAGGCGAAAGAGAGCGAAGGAGGTTTCTCTTCTTACCAGGAACGTGTTGATGCCAATAAGGTAAGAGCAAGAAGCAGAAGCTTTATGGATTTCTTCAGTCAGCCTGCTTTATTCTATAATAGTCTTTCTGAGCCAGAGCAAAATCATGTAGCAGATGCGTTCGCTTTTGAATTAGGAAAAGTAGACATGCCTGAAATTCGTCAACGTGTGGTAGGATTGATCTCTCAGGTAAATTATGAATTAGCAGAAAAGGTGGCTGAAGCATTGTCCCTAGAAGTTAAGGATCCGGAACAGCCTATCAATCACCAATTCGGAGCAGATGCCAATCCTAAGGATTATCAGCCAATTGAGGTAAAACCTAAGCTTGAAAAATCCCCAGCACTAAGCATGGCAAACACAGTCCTGGGCAATATCAAAACTAGGCAAATCGCTTTCTTAACAGCTGACGGCGTGAACGGAGACTCCGTGAATACCATGAAAAAGGCACTGGAAGCAGAAGGTGCTATAGTAAAGATCATAGCTCCAAAATCAGGGATGATAAAAGACAGTTCCGGAAATGAAATTAAGGTAGATCACAGTTTCTTGACTTTCTCATCCGTTCTAGTTGACGCTATCTTTATTCCATCTGGTGACAAAAGTATTGATGCACTAAAGAAAACTCCTAAAGCGATTCACTTTATTGATGAAGCGTTTTTACACTGCAAAGCCATCGCAACTGAAGGCCAAGGGGTTGATTTGGTAAATATGAGTTATGTGAAAAACTACTTGAATGCGAAACCAAAGGACTTAGAGAAAGTAGGACTTCTAACAGGTGAGCATGAAGGGAAAGATCTTTCTGATCGATTCATCAAAGCTATAGGAAAGCATCGCTTCTTCGAAAGGGAAAAAGGTAAAATCCCTGCATAAAACTGAACTTGGGGGATCCTTGCGTTCCCCCTTTAACTTTACAAGCACACAATGAACGAACTAATTGACGCCGCTAGACAAGGGAATACAGAACGTATTAAACAGCTTATTCATGAAGGAGCTGACGTAAACTTCCAAGGAGACAAGGGATTCACTCCGTTGATAATAGCTGCATACAATCATCAAACTGAGGCCACCGAAATACTTTTGCAACATGGAGCAGAAGTCAATCAAAAAGATGATGGTAGCAATACCGCCTTGATGGGCGTATGTTTTAAAGGATATTTGGATATAGCTAAGATTCTAATTGATCATGGTGCGGATTTAGATGCAAAGCATGGCAATGGCGGTACGGCTTTGATGTTTGCCAGCATGTTTGGCAAGGAGGAGCTGGTCAAGCTGTTACTAGCCTCAGGAGCGGATAAAATGATTGTAGACAATAAAGGATTCATGGCAGTGGACCACGCAGGAATGCAGAAAAATCTGGAAATAATTGAGCTACTATCTTAGCAAATACTTCCGCTCCAAACCAATTAAAAATACTAATTGAAGATATATTTGAATTCAAATCTATGAATGTAACGAATCATTTCATTAGCTCCAATCTCATAATTCTCCAGCCATCTATGACTTGAAGTTCCTTCCATGACCCTCTTTCTTTTAGATCTGGGAATTCCTTTTTCTCCTTTGAAATCCAAATTGAATGATCTGCAGCTTTATCCATAATCCAAGTAGAATCCGATTGTAGATTGATCAGGCCGGATTTCCATTGATCATCATGCTGAAACTGGGTCTCCCGATTCAGACTTTCATCTCCGTCATAAATCGAAATCACTTCCAAATCAGAATTAAATAGCACCGAAGGCAATCGCTTATTATAGACTATGATCTCTTTTGTATCAGGTTCATTCTGCATGATCCATTCCGTGACCCGATGTGTATCATTAGTCAATCCAGGATTTTGGCTCATGAAAAAGGTGGACATCCCAGTCAAACCCATCGTGAAAATAAAAGAAGAAATCACATTTCTGTCCATTCTTCGAATATCAACTTTCTGCAAAGTCAAAAGCAGGGAAGCAGTCATAAACCAGAAAAAGTAAAACTTGTAGTTCAACGTAATCTTAGGCTCAATCAAAGTCAATGAAGCCAAGGCAATCATCAGAATCACATGAAAACCCAGCTGCCAACGTTCCCAGATTTTTTGTTGAGAATCGCTCAGTTGCTCCCAATAATAAATCGCGCCAATTGCCAGACCAGAGTAAAGTGGCAAAATATACAGCACCAGTTTGGACTGACTCAGAGAGAAAAAAACCAGCGGTAAAAGCACCCACATCACCAATATTGCTCCTTTTTGGGTAAAATCAGTTCGTTTGACAGGAATTTTCTTCAATAAAATAATTACCCAAGGGAAAGCTGTTCCCAGTAATACCGCTCCGTAAAACCAAAAGGGTTGACCCCTGTGGAAAGTATCTGTAGCGAATCGATCGATAGTATGTTTGAACAGGAAGTAATTCAGAAAGCGATCATCTTCGGACTGCAAGAACACAAACCAACTCAACCCAATTCCGAGCATCAATGCTATTCCAGCGAGGTGAATTTTGAAAGAACCCATCCTCTGTTTCATCACTAACCCTTGATAAATCCAGATCAAAACAGGCACAATCAGAACCACTGGGCCTTTGGTCAGAAATCCAATCCCCAGAAAAACATAGCAAGCAATCAGCAAAATTGCCTTACGTTTTTCCAAATAGGAAAACCAGCAAAACAAAGCCGCTATTACAAACGTGGTCAAAAATGTATCCGTGGTCAGTGCTCTACTTCCTATAATCAAAGCAGGAAATGATGCATATAGCATTGCCGCCAAGAATGCTGAATATGATCGCTTGAAGAAATTTAAAGCAATCTTATACACCAGCCAGATTTGAAGAAGAACTGAAACCTGAAGTAGAAATCTTGTCGAGAATGGAGATATTCCTAATACTTTATAGCTAACTGCTGTCAACCAATAGGTCACTGGCGGCTTATGGTAATGATAAATCCCCATCAGTTGAGGATGAAGCCAATCTCCTGTCAGCACCATTTCCTTTGCAATCTGAGCATAGCGAGCTTCGCTGGATTCTGTGACTGACCAGGCCCCAAGATTGAAAAACAAGACTAAGCTGGTGAAGAGAATTAGTAGTGGCAGCCGTAAGTCTTTCAATCGATCCAAATAGGTCATGTTGGTGGTATTGGCCTTACCGTAATGAATCATCAGATTACGAGCATATACCACAATCCCAAATGCCTGACCAATGAAAAGTACTGAGTCTTTTCTGAATATCGCATAGGACGCAATTAGCACTGCTCCGACTAAACTGATGTACCAGAAACTCAGTGGAAACTGAGACTCTTTGGTCTTTTCGGCATTTACCCACTGCACTAAAAATCTGGCGGTAAAAATCGCCTGTCCTATGGTACCCCAAGTCAGAAGCACGCTTCCTATATCAGGATTGTGTAGCAGTAGCTCAAAATCATACTGTGAATGGAGGATGAGGTAGGCTAGAAAGACTACTGGTAATAAAAGAAAACTCCAGCGAATCCAAGCAGCGAACTGCTTCCACGCAGCTTGAATCTGAAGATTTCTGATGTAAATAAAATAACCTACGAGTTGGCCTCCAACTATCGCAATATCCTGTCTGAATGTCCCATACACCAGCAAAAGAAATGACGCCATCAAGCTCAATTGCCAGAAAATCACTGGGGAAAGGACTTTCCCCGCTTTCTCAGACTTGACCAACTGAATTAGAAAACGAGCAGAAAATAATCCCTGAGCCAGAAACCCAACTCCCAGAAGTGTCCAATTATTCATTCAGCTCAGGATGTTTTTTAAGGATAGAATTCTCGGCAATAGTGTAACCCGATTGGCGCTTTCCGAGCCATCGTACTGCAATAGTATCTTGTAGCGGGGAGAGCAGCCTGTTCCACACATTAAATTTTGATTTGCCTGTAATTCGAGGAAAGTGACTCACTGGTATTTCCATGATTTTTTTTCCCTGAACCAAAGTCAAAGCAGGAAAGAACCGATGTACTCCTTTGAAAAAAGGCATGTTCAACGCCATTTCTCTATTCAGTATTTTCAAGGGACAGCCCGAATCATGTACTCCATCATGAAGCATGGAATCTCTAAACCAATTTGCAATAGTCGAAGATATCTTCTTCACCATACTATCCTTGCGCCCTTCTCTCCTACCTGTGACCAAATCATATTCAGGAACAAATTCCTCCAGTTTCAGGAAATCATTTGGGTCAGTCTGTAAGTCAGCATCTATGTAGCCAACCCATTCAGTACTTGCGGCTTCAAAACCTGCTCTAATAGCAGCACTTAACCCTGCATTTTTCGCAAAAGATATAAAAGCCACATGCTCATAAAAAGCCTTGACCTTTTTGATTTCAGTTAAGCTGTTATCCGTAGATCCGTCATTGACCAATAAAATATTTACTTCGAATTTGGATAGTGCGACGTACGATTCGAAGGCGGGTATAATTCTGGAAATCCCTTCCTCTTCATTGAAAACGGGGATGATAATAGTTAGTTCTTTTGCCTTTCCCTTCATGTGAAACCTCAGTTAAAACTTGTAACTATACCCTACTCGGAACACCTGTGTCTCGTAATAATCCGCGCTGGTATAGCTAAAATCATTTGCATCTATGGTTTTCTTGATCACCATCGTATTCAGCAAGTCAGTCGCATTGAAAAACAGCTCACCATCACCATCTTGAATCACTTTTTTCAATCCCAAATCCAGCGTAAATCTTCCTTCAATTCTTCCCTGAGGAATGACATCAGGTGCCTGATATATCGCTGTCAATTGACCTGTGAAATTTTCAGAAAACTTGAATTTGGAATTCCACTTCACATTACCAGAGAAAATCTCCTGCTTGTCCGCACTGAATGTATGAGGCTTTGGATAGAGATTCTCAACTGAAAATGCATCAATTCGATTGTGGTACCCAACCAAGTTCAAATCAAAGGAATACCAACTCGTCACATCCTGATCCCAGATCATCTCAAAACCAGTATTATAGCTTTTTCCTGCATTTTGGAAAATCGCATAAATCAACTTGCTGTCTCCGAAGGTGGTGGAAATCCTCGTAATCGTCCCATCTACCATGCGGTGATAAAGCGCAGAATAGAGCGATCCGCTTGCCCAGGTAGTTTTCCAACCTAGTTCATAAGAATTGGTGAACTGAGGTTTCAAAGCTGGATTACCAACCTTGATGATTTCTGCATCGTCATACTTCGGGAAGATTCGGATATCCACTTCATTTGGTCTATCTACACGTCTATTGTAAGATACGCTAAGTTTATTCAACGCATTGATTTTATAGAAAAGGCGTGTATTTGGAAAAGGCTGAAAGTAACTATACCCGTCGCTTTTGTAAGTCGGATGATTTGGGTTTACTTCATAATTCAGCTTGATGTATTCAAGTCTCAGCCCGATCTCAGCTTCCAGTTTTTTGGATTCAAAAACATAATTGCCATAAACTGCAGGAATCTTCTCTTTATATGTTGCAGCACCTCCTGCGAGTGAATCTAGGGGAGAATTCCCACTTGGGAAAAACTGCATGTTAGTTGGAATCCATCGTCTTCTGAATTTCATTCCAGTTTCAAATCGACCATTCTTTAGCGGCTTGACATAATCTAGTGTCACATCGATTACATTCTCATCAGAAAGCAATTTGAAGGCTTCATCTCCTGTATAATCTGGAAGAATATTGGTAAAGAAATACTTCTCATCTTCTCTATGGAACGTATAATTGAGGCCCGCAGAAAAGCTGTGCCCTGGGTCAGTGAATTTGTGCTGGAAAGCTGCCGTCCCCATCACGGTAGTTTTGAGCTCATCTTCCAAAAACTGCCAGAGTCTGAATCGCTCGGAATAATCCTCGTTGAAAAATGGTTGATCTCCACGATCTATAATTTTCTCACTTCCAAAGAGTCCGGAAATTGAAAGCGTATTCGACTGATCTATTGACCAATCCATTCCTGCTCGTGTGGTCAAGAAATTAGTATTTCTATTTCTTTTCAATTGCTGATTGATGACTGAGCCATCATCGTAAGTTCGGGTTACGAACTCGTTTTTATTCAGCGTCTGGGTATATAGGTTGTCTGCAGAAAGGAAAAAATTCACATCCTTCTTCCGGTAGTTCAAGGAAAGTGAAGGATTGATTTTCGGAGTGTTTTTGTATTGAGGACGAATGCCTGGAAGGTTTGCTTTCTTCTCCCAATTAGCACCAAGACCTAGAGCCATTCCTACTTTTCCATTGAAACCTTCCTGACTCTCTTTTTTTAGGATGATATTAATAATGCCTGCATTACCATTTGCATCAAATTTCGCCGAGGGATTATTGATGATTTCTATTCGCTCTACAGATGAGGAAGGTAAATTATCCAGTCCTGATTGATTGCCAAATCCTGTTAATGCGGTTTGCTTCCCATCAATCAACACGGCCACGCGGTCATTCCCTCTAATCTGAACCTTCCCATCCTGAATAGAAACTCCAGGCAGATTGGACATGGCCTGAAGGACCGACCCACCACTTTGGCTGATATTCTGACTTAGATCATAGGTTTTCTTATCAAGTTTATTGCTCACCGCTTCTGCCTGCCCTACTACTTCTATAGCTCCTAATTCTTGGATGGAGCTGGACATATCGATCTCCCCAATATTCAAAAATGCTGAGCTAGTACCCACAAAAATATTCTTGCGGACCGTCTCCAGCCCCATAAAACTAGCCTCTAGTTCATAGTCGCCAGGCTTTACATCCACCAGCGTAAAAAGCCCTGATTCATCTGTAATAGCACCAGTAACAAAGCTGGCATCCTTGGCAGTTTTCAATACTACATTTACATAAGACAAGGCCTCCTGAGAAGCCTTGTCCAGTATTTTCCCAGATATGTTTACTTTGGTCTCCTGCGCTAAGAGCGACTGGCAAGTCAGTAGTAACCCAATCAGGAAATAGTTTTTAATCTTCATCGTTTTCTTCTATCGCTTTCTTTTCTATTAATAATCCATGGGCATCAAAGACCAACTCCCATTCTTCCTCCCCTTTTTCCACGGCCAATTCATATACACTGCCAACAGCTGTTTCTGAGATTTCTACTTTTTCAAGTTCATACCCTGAAAAATCCTTCGCAAAGGCTTGCTTGATGGCTTCCGGGACATCAGATTTTTTGATCTCGTGCTCGGTTTCCTGCCATGTTCCATCTGTTAAAAAGTTTGCGGAGTATTCGGTACCTGCCTGCTTAAATTCAGCTTCCCATTCTGTGGCTGACTCCAGGTCCCAGTTTACTTTTTTGGCAGTAGGGAATTTCTGGGAAAAGGCGGTTTTCACAGCTGCTGGCACATCTTTTTCCGAATACTCCTGAGCGCAAGCACTTGCAGAAAATAGACTACCTATAGTTAAAATCGTTAAGTACTTGTTCATGCGAAAGTTGGGTTAGGTAAATTTGATTACCCTAAACTCGCATGAGATTTAGAAGACATTTAGAATTTTCAGAAGCGAATGGAAAAAACATGGAAGGAATCCATAAAACTGTAGCTGATTTGCCAGTTATTTTGCTTGCAAATTTCCTTAACTATTGCCAATCCCAATCCGCTATTGGTAGTCTCCGTGGTGGAAATAGAAAATCGTTTGAAAAGTAAATCCGGATTAAGAGAATCTTTTCCGGTATTCTTAAATGAAAAGCCGCTGGCATCCCAGGATGCAATGATTTCACCATTTTTTGGAGTATGCCTGATCGCATTGGAAAGCAGATTATTCACCAACGTCTCAGCCAAAAACTTACTACATTCAATCCTGCAAACTCCAAGCTGAACTTTTTGGAATTGAAGGGATTTCTCCTCCAAGTAGTCCTGAAGCAACTCCTCGCTCTTTGCTATTTTTATAGAAAAATCCAGCGCCTCCACATCTACAAATTTGCTGTTTTCAATCTTAGCAAGTAATAGCAAGTTCTTATTCACCCGAGTAAGCCGAGCTAAGGGAATCTGTATAGCACTTACTAGTTCGGACTGGGAGGCATCTAGCTTTTCATCCTGAAAAAGCAAATCCAATTTGGACTTTAGCAAAGCAATCGGCGTCTGCAACTCGTGGGAAGCATTGGCTATAAAGGCCTTCTGCTGGTTGTATGTACTGACATTCTCATCGATCAGCTTCACTATGGTCTGATTCAATTCGGTAAATTCCTCGATGTCTGTAGGTTCAAAACTCACCTTACTCCCTTTGCTTATCTCAAAAGACTTCAAGGTATTAAGCGTCTTATCAAATGGCTTCCAGACCTTTTTGGAGATCTTTCTATTGAGTTGAATAAAGCCAAAAACCAGCAGGCCATATAGGACTATCGTCACCAAACCGATAGCAAATATGGTCTCGTAAGATTCCTCCACATTGGTCTCAATATTCAGCAAATAAGGTTTATTGTTGATCTCAATCACTGTCTGAAGTCCTCGAAAACGATCCCACTCCTGCTCGTACTCATTGTACTTGGTTACTTCATAGATACTGTCTGCTTTAGGAAAATCATCCTCGATCGGCACTATTGAGGAGCTTGGTTGTAGGGTATTCCAAGTATTCAGAATCGTCTCCAGATCATGCCCGGACACGTGTGCCTGTTCGAATCTATTTTCGATCCGTTCCATGATAATCTCATGGTTATCATCGATCTCCGTCACCCAGATCCAGTCTACTACCAAAAAATAAAGAGGAATACTAACCAGGAGAATAATCAGGGCGTATATCGTAAAAGCTTTGAGGGGTTTATCGAGCAGTTTGATCATATTTCCCATTTATATCCGGTGCCATACAAGGTTTTCAAATAATTTCCGTACCCCACTTCATTTAGCTTTTTCTTCAGGTTTTTGACATGGGCATAGATGAAATCATGACTATCAAACATATCTGCCAGATCTCCCGACAAGTGTTCCGCCAGTGCACTTTTGGAGAGTACCCTATTTTTATTTCCTATAAAAAATAAGAGCAACTCATATTCTTTTTTGGTTAGGACTACTGCTTTTCCATACACAGTGACAGTTTTGGATAGCAAGTCAATTTGTAATTCCTTCTGCACGATCAGATTTGAATTATCAAATTGCTTTCTGCGAATGATGGAATGAATCCTGGCGGCAAGCTCAGCCTGATGAAATGGCTTGGCTATGTAATCGTCAGCCCCGATATTCAATCCCTTGATCTTATCTTCTAAGGAGTTTTTAGCAGAAATAATAATGACACCATCCTGCTTATTGTGCCTACGCAAATGGGCCAATATCTGTAAGCCATCCCCTCCGGGCAGCATCAGGTCCAGTAAGATGCAATCGTAGTGGTACAGATTGACCTTTTCCATAGCTGTAGCAAAGTCAAAAGCCATCTCACAGCGATAGTTCTCCCCGGAGAGATAGTTTACCATATCGCCCGCCAGTTCCTTTTCATCTTCGATCACCAGTATTTTCATCGTGTGAATAAAGTAGGCAATTTGGAAGGAAATTAGAATTCCCAAGAAAAAATGTTCGATCAGCGATTCTAAAATTCAAAGATGCTAGTCAATCTCCGTCTCGCTGTACCGATGGAAAGGATTAAAACCTCACTCAATCCCCATAACAACTACACGGGGTTCCCCCGAAAGAATTGGAGGAAATCTAATAACGGCGATTTCATTGTGCGCGCTAAGCACGTGACAAAAACCTAGTTGTTGCGAAGTGTTTTCTCCACTAGCAATATAATTCAGAGTTTTTTTCGTGTTTAATCTCATCTCCGTAATATAAATACCAATCTACAATTCGATCGCCAATTCTGTCATAAATATCATCATCGGTATAGGGTTGATATTCTAGATTCAATCTGTCCAAATCGTTGTTTATTTGTGCTATTGTTTTCTTATCAAAAACTTCTGTGTCGTTTAGTTTCTTGCGTAAAAATTCAATTAGGATTCCGTGACACTTTTCATTAAAGTTACCGTTTCCATTTCGGTGAGCTTCGTCTCGTAATTTTTCTATTGCTCTTACTAATTCTCCTTGCACAAATTCCGATTGTCCAGATTTAGGAACAAAATTTTGCCAGATATATTTTCCTTTTTCTAAATATTCCTCTTGAGTCATTTTATTCTGATTTACACAGTTAGTAATTATAATATGTATATCCGCTTTTCTACCAGTACGGTGGCAAAAGCAATGTAAGATCTGTTAGACTTAAGATTTGAGGC
>TARA_R110002020_G_scaffold206021_1_pt1 | contig 23136 bp, 28 predicted proteins | sample TARA_R110002020 | Tara Oceans TARA_R110002020 (sample SAMEA4396489) | marine metagenome | biome: Westerlies Biome; feature: [MES] marine water layer (ENVO:01000295) within the mesopelagic zone...; material: water (ENVO:00002006), including particulate matter (ENVO:01000060) such...
CAGGCTGCGAAGCTCTTCGTCCTCTGGTTTCAGCTGACCTTTGCCCGGGAACGCATCTGGCCCGTTGGATCCAAACTCACGCACCCATCGACGCGGCACGGTTGCATGCACGTCCAGATCTTTGGCCGCTTGCGCGACACTCACTCCGCGAGCTGTCACAAGCTGTGCCGCCTCGCGCGTATATTCTCGGCTGTAAACCCTTCTCGTCACCGCTGATCTCCAATCTCATAAACACCTTATACCGGTGTCCACGAAACCGGCGGCAGCTCATTTTTTCAGAAATAGCTTCGGACCAAGCTCCCTGCGAGCAGAGCCCAGCCATCTGCTACTACAAAGAAAGCAAGCTTGAAGGGAAGGGATACAACTGCGGGCGGAACCATCATCATACCCATGGACATCAGTATCGCGGCCACAACCAGATCGATAATCAGGAATGGCAAAAAGATCAGGAACCCGATCTGGAAAGCGCGCGAAATCTCAGACAGCATAAAGCTAGGGACAAGAACTGATAAAGGGGCATCAGCCGTGGGTAACGCCGCAACGGTGTCGGGTCGGAGTTCCGCCATCGCATAGAATGTCTCAGGATCCAGCCGCGCCGCCATGAACGTTCTGAAGGGCTCCAATGTCAACATAAATGCCTGCTCGACATTAATCTCTTCACGCGTGAGCGGGCCAATACCATTCTCCCAAGCAGCGGTGAAGACCGGCTCCATGATGAAGTAGGTCAAGAACAGTGCGAGGCTTACGATCAGCATGTTCGGCGGCGATTGCTGAAGCCCGATAGCTTGCCTGAGAATCGAAAGCACCGTCACAAGAAATGGGAAGCAGGTCACCATTATGGCTAGACCAGGGGCGAGACTGAGAACCGTGATAAGCGCAAATAACTGGATCGTACGCGCGGATATCGAACCCTCATCACCTAGCGAAATCGAGAGATCCTGCGCAGATGCGACGTTTGGCATTACCAAGCTCAAGGCGACCCACAGCAGCAAGGCGTAACGCATTGTCAAATGCCTTTTTTTATATCAACAATTTCGGTCAACCGGACCATCAATTTGCCGCTTACATCGCCTTCGGCCTCCTCCAGAGTACCGCGCGCGATTAGTCTGTCGCCAACGTATAGCTCGACGGGGTCATCGACGCGGCGGTCCAGCATCAGCACCGCGTTTTCACCCAGCATGACCAAATCACGTACCAATGGTCTTGCTTTACCCACACAGACAGTGACTTCGATTGGCACAGACGTGAAGGGATTGGACATGTCGGTGGCAAGGTTAGTATGATCAGGCATCTGGGCCCTCCGAATGGCTGTGGAAATTAAAGGCGTTCATTGCTGTGGTGATTTCCAGACAGACCGCATCCAAATCTATCTCCCGCTCGAGCACATCGAGAGAAACGAACAATTGATTGGGGGTCAGCTTCTGATCTGGCAGGACAGACACCGGCAGGCCGAGTTCTACTCCTTCCAGCAGCTCTTCCAGCATCAACAGACTGGCGTCTGCGACCCTAAGAGTGATCTTTCCCTTGGTTTGTTGTGCAGAGATCTCGAGCAGTTGCTCGACCACATGTGCGCGTAGGGCCGCGCCGATAGCCCGAGGCAGAAGAGCCGTCATTATCTGGTCAAAAAGTGGCTTTAAACCACGATTAAGCTGGCTCAGTGCCTGTTCGTAGGTGAATGAAAGATCACGCAGCGTATGCAAAAATTCATCACCAATGTTTTTCTGTTCATTGGTGTGGTTCTTATCTGCATCGGTCCAACCCGCCTGATACCCTTCTTCAAAAGCTTGCAGTTTCTGATCTTCTGCTTTCTCCAGCTCGGCAGCATTCGTTGTCACACCATCAACGCATAGAGGACTAAAGTCTGCATAGCGGTGGGCAATTGAGGTCATACTTTTTCCTCCTTGTGCTCAAGCCATCCTCGCAAAATTTCAACAGTTTCTTCTTGGCGGTCTCCGATCATACTGCGTAGCCTCTCGACAGGATCCAATAAGGGCGCATCAACTTGCTCCACGAGTGAAGAAGCGTCTGCTCCCTGAAATGCACCGCGCCTCACGCCATCGCCCAGGTCTTCGGCATCAAGTTCCGGGGTCATACTGTCTGTGCCTAATGCAGCTTCACCTGAAGCCAGCATCTCATTCCGGTTTAACGGTGCCGGTGGCGCAGGCAGCGCGGTCGGCTGGCGTGTCAAAACAGGGCGGATAACAAAAAGCCCGAGAATAAGAGTAACAATAGCAAGCACCAACATTTGGATCGCTGACAGAAGATCGACATCGAACTGGTCGATTAACGATACACTTGCTGCTGTCCCTGATGGCGCAATGCTTTGAAGCGCCATTGATTTGAGAGTTATGATATCGCCCCGCTCTGCATCAAATCCTACAGCAGAGGAAACAAGCTCGCGCAGCGCATCCATCTCTGCCGAATCTCGCGGTTGCGAAATCGGCTGTCCTGTATCGCTCAGTACAACAACCTCATTCACCAAAACAGCCACAGACAGCCGTTTTATGGCACCTGGTGCACGGATGATTTCCCGCTCCGTTTCTGATACTTCGTAGTTTATTCGCTCACGCGTCTCACTATTTTGCGATGTCGATTTGTCGCCCCCATTGCCGCCAGCTTGATCCGGCAAATTGCTGGCAACTGTGACATCGCCCCCGCCCGTACCTTCTGCGGTATTGGTTCGCTCTTCCGTATCGCTACTGATTGCCACCCGTCCGTCGGGATCAAAACTACGCTCTCGGATGGCTTGGCTTTCAGTGACCGTATCAACACTGACTTCAACTACGGCGTTTCCAAAACCTACGCGCGCTTCCAACAAGCGTTGTACGCGGTCACGCAGGACTTGCGCCTTGTCTTCTCCCCCTGTCGTGGGTGCCGCATCTTCGGTTGCACCAATCAGCGAGCCGTTGGCATCAATGACCGCAACATCTTCTGGTGAAAGGCCGGCCACTGCTGACGCAACCAGAAAACGGACAGCCTTTGCCTGCGCACTTGAAATGCTTCCTCCGTTGGGGGTCAGTGAGACCGACGCCTTTGGTGTGACACCCCGCTGGAACGGGTTTGACCCTGTGCTCGCAATATGGACCCGAGCCATCGTAATAGCCGGATTCGCGACAATGGTACGCGCCAACTCGCCCTCTTTTGCGCGCCAGTATGCTGCGTCAAACATCTGGCTTGTTGTGCCAAAACCTGTCAGCTGGTCCAGCAGCTCGTATCCCCGATTACCATTTGCAGGCAGCCCCTCGCTGGCGAGTGTGAGGCGCAATTCATCGCGGGCTTTATTGTCGACGAAAATTGATCCACCACGCACCTCGAAGGCGACTCCACGCTGTTCTAGCGAACGGACGACATCACCAGCCGCACTACTTTCCAGCCCTGCGTAAAGTAAGGTCATACTGGGCGCAGTTGTCATCCGCGCCATTGCAAGAATCGCAAAAAATATCGCTCCAGTTGCCGCGATTACAATGATTTGTCGCTTGAGCCCAAGTTTTATCCAGACATTCAAATATTGCTGCACAATCGCCTCCGTCACACCAAACGTTCTGTCCGGCTTCTTCCAAGACAAATGACCGATCGGCCTTAACAACCCGTTAGTGCAATCGAGTCTATATCGGTTGAAACAGAACAGGATGACAAACGATGGCAGACGACGTGGTCCCGGAAAACGATCCGCCCAAGCAATCCAAGTTGCCTTTAATACTAGGGCTTGTCCTGGCGTTGGTTGGCGGCGGCGGTGGATTTTACGCAACCTGGTCAGGAATGATTCTCGGTTCTGAAGGCAAAAGCCATTTGGAAGACGACGAAGCCGAAGCCAAAGATCCTTTTTCAGATATAGCCTTTGTGGAGATTGATCCGATGGTGATTTCCATTGGGGCAACTGCAGAGCGGCGACTGCTCCGTTTTCGTGCGCAACTGGAAGTGCCGAAAGACTACCAAGAAGACGTGACCAAGGTCCTGCCTCGCGTTGTTGACGTACTTAACAGCTATTTACGCGCGCTAGAAATTTCGGATTTGGAGAACCAAGCCGCTTTGACACGACTGCGCGCGCAAATGCTGCGGCGTATCCAGATTGTTACCGGAGAAGGTCGCGTGAACGACTTTCTGATAATGGAATTTGTACTAACCTGAAGGAGCATGTGATGGAGTTCATTGCAGATATTTTATTGGTCGCGGGCGCAATTGGAGCAGCCATTTACTGTTCCGTTCTGGGTCGCAGACTCAACCGCTTCAATGATCTTGAAAAAGGCGTCGGTGGTGCCGTAGCAGTCCTGTCTGCACAGGTCGATGACCTGAATCGCACTCTTGCCGCCGCGCAGCACACAGCATCCGTATCGGCACAGACGCTCACAGATCTTGCGAAACGCGCAGAGAATATATCGCACAGACTGGAGCTACAAATGGCGTCCATGCATGATCTTCCTTCGGAAGCGGAAAAGCAGGATCAAAAGCCATTGGAATCTAAGACTCCAGACCGGCCCGCAGCACCAATGTTCGCGCGTCGTGCCACAGCGGCCAGTGCTGGAGGTGCAATATGAAACTCTTCAGGAATAAAAGGAAGCTCGCTCCTGCTGGCCGTGGCTCAATCCTCATAATTTCTGCATTTTTGCTCAGCTCTGCAACGCTGCGGGTTATCACAAGTGCAAGCGGAGTTTTTGCGCAAGACAGTCAACTACCAACAACACCTGTAGCAACCGCAAACTCAGCACCAATCCGCGACAAGGTGGCAGAGGCAGGGCCAGGTCAGGTGTCTTCAGGCAGTGCTCTGTCCAAAAATAAAGATGAAATAACAAATTTGATAAAAGCTCTTATAGAACGTGAAACGCAAGTATCAGAGCGTGAAAAACAGTTAGAGGTACGATTGCGTGCGCTTTCAGTCGCAGATGAGGAGATCGAAAAAAGACTCGTGAACTTAGCTGAAACAGAAGAGTCCTTGAGAGCGACCTTGTCGCTCGCTGACGAAGCTTCCGAAAAGGATCTGGCGAGGTTAACGACTGTCTATGAAAGTATGAAGCCAAAGGACGCGGCGCTACTATTCGAGCAGATGGCGCCAAATTTTTCGGCCGGCTTTCTGGGTCGAATGAGGCCCGAAATCGCTGCGGATATAATGGCGGGGCTCTCACCGCAGATCGCTTACTCTATAAGCGTTATATTAGCAGGGCGAAATTCGAGTGCGCCAAAATCCTAGTACACTGCTGAAGGTATTTTAACTATCGCCTGCGACACTGCTCAAAACATGGAATAGGAAATAACATGATTGGCATTATTGGGGTCATTACAATCTTCGTAATGGTATTTGGTGGCTATCTTCTCGCAGGTGGAAAAATGGGGATCATCCTCAAATCCCTCCCTTTCGAGATGATCATGATTTGTGGCGCAGCACTTGGCGCTTTTTTGATCAGCAATGATGGTTCAGCGATAAAACACACCATGAAAGATATGGGCAAGGTGTTTAAGGGACCAAAATGGAAGCACGAAGATTATCGTGATCTACTATGCCTACTCTTCGAGCTTATCCGGCTTGCGCGTCAGAATCCTGTGGCGATTGAAGAGCATATAGAATCGCCCGATGCCTCCACAATCTTCAGCAAATACCCAAGAATTCTAAAAGACAAGGAAGCTATAGCCTTGATCTGTGATACAATGCGTTCGGCATCTATGAATTATGACGACCCGCACCAAGTTGAAGAAGTGCTCGACAAGCGCATGGAAGCGAATCTGGAGCATGCAATGCACTCCAGCCATGCTTTGCAAGTCGTAGCAGACGGCCTGCCCGCTCTAGGGATTGTCGCTGCGGTGCTTGGGGTCATTAAGACTATGGCTTCTATTGACCAGCCCCCAGAAGTGTTGGGAAAATTGATTGGTGGTGCCTTGGTTGGGACCTTTTTAGGTGTCTTTTTAGCTTACGGTCTTGTGGGTCCATTTGCAGCAAAGGTCAGTGATGTTACAAAAGATGAAGCGTATTTTTATCAGCTAATCCGTGAGGTTCTGGTCGCAAATTTGCACAACCACGCAACAAACATCTGCATCGAAGTCGGCCGTCAGAACACGCCTTCTCATTGCAGACCCAGCTATGGTGAACTTGAAGAGGCACTTAAAGCACTCAAGCAGAGTGCAGCATGAGGATCCTATGGATTCTGGCGGCACTCGCCTATGCGACAACCGCAACAGCGCAACAGCTAACAGTTCGTTCAGGCGATCACCCCTCATTCAGTCGGCTTACAATTCCACTTCCTGCGTCCCAAGCTTGGGAGGCGTCACAGGTAGACAGCAATATCGTTGTCAAACTACCTGGTTATTCGGGTGGCTTCGATGTTGACAGTGTTTTCACTCGTATGGGTAGGGGGCGAATTGAAGCGCTAGATAGTGACCAGAACTCAATTACGCTTAAGGTTACCTGTCAGTGCACCTCCAACGCCTTCATCAGTGGATCTTTACTGGTCATTGATGTCGCTGACCAAAGCGTCGAGTTGCCCACTAACCTTATAGAAAAAGACATTGCAAGGCGGCCGCCGATAAATCGCCGAGTTCAAGTGACTGTTGGTTCTCTTCCTTGGATCGGAGGCAATTCACCTTTCAATGAAACACCGGCTGGTATGGAAAAGTTAGTTGCTGAAGGCAGTGCTGGTTCACAGAAAAGAGCAATTGGGAATCGCACAACATACCTGGGAGAAATGCAGCAGACTCTTTTCACGGAAGTTGCAAATGCTGCAAGCAATGGCATACTCAAAAATAGCTACGAACCACTTGGCGCAGCACCGATCATAAATGAAAAAAGTAACAATGGCTCATCGGTGGCTGTGCCTGACATGTTGACAATCGCTAATGGAAGTTCGAGCAATATCCGAATAACAAGCAGTATGGATTTGCCGACAACCACCTTGCATACTCGTGTCAATAGCACGGTTTCTGGAGCTACCTGTCCGGATGACGCGCTTGTCGACGTGGGAACTTGGGGTGGAGAACTTGATTTTTCCGAACAGATCGGTCCAGTTCGAAATAACTTAATGGATGCACGCGACCAACTAGACATCAGCGTGGCTGAAACCTTAGCCCGGATGTATATATACTTCGGTTTTGGAGCCGAGGCGATGGACGTATTGCGGCTTGATCCCAAGCTTGTCGAAAGCCAACCGCAACTTGCAGATATTGCTACCATTCTAGAGCATGGCTACATCGGTTATCATAATTCTTTGTCGGACTACACCGATTGTGCATCAGATGTTGCACTCTGGGCTATTCTCAGTTTTCGAAATGTTCCACCCAGCCTGCAATTAGAAACAAAGGCTGCTCTCAGAGCACTAAACAAGCTACCCATACATTTGAGGTCTGTCGTAGCACCTGGTTTAAGTGATCGACTGCTTCAATCAGGCGACCGCGAGTCTGCTTCGGCGGCGCTTAGAACCATTGAACGGCTGCCAGACGCTTTGGCGCCAAGCGCACAGCTGGCACAGGCAGATCTTGCGGTTGGTTCTGGATCTTCAGCAGATAGACTGCTGCAAAATATCATTGATGCAAACAATTCTGCATCGCCTGAAGCATTGGTGAGACTTGTTCAAGGAAAGCTAGAAAAGGATCAGGCACTTTCTGATGATACTGCAACACTTGTCGAAGCTTATGCGCAAGAACTGCGCAGCACCGAGCTAGGTCATCAATTGCTCCAAACACAGGTTATCGCCCTCAGCCAATCCGAACAATTCGACAAGGCATTCGAAGCACTGAGCCGTATTGAACTATTAATTTCGCCGGTAGAATCTTTAAAGTTGCATCAGGCTGTTTTTGAAGGCTTGGTCCAAAAAGCGCCGGATATACTATTTCTTTCCCACATGTTTGAAAAAGATCAATCTATAATTGCGTCACTTCCAACGCCAACTAAAATTAAGCTTGCAGCGCGACTGATGGATTTGGGTTTTGCTGCGAAGGTTGAAACACTTCTTGCCGATTCCTCAGATACTTCTCGGTCAAAGGAACGCCAAATGCTTGTTGCACGCGCAGCGCTTGCATTGCAAAAACCGTTTCAAGCCCAAGCTGCTTTGATAGGGATTACCGGAGCTGATGCAGAGATGATACTCGCTCAAGCAAAGGAGATGTCAGGAGCTTATGAAGAGGCAGCTCGACTGTTCGAAACAAATAACGCAGAAACGGAAGCGGCAAGGGCAGCATGGCTTTCAGATCAGTGGCGCGATTTGGTTTCACCAAATAATCCAGGCTATAGCGCAATCGCGGCCTTGATGGGTAATCCTACAGACACAATAGAGTCCGGTGTTGGACCACTTGCTCTTGCAAACCAGACCCTGGACGATAGTGAAAGTGCCCGCAAGGCAATAGAAGATTTGTTGCGTGGCAGCTTTACTCAAGCTCCTTAGGAATTTCTTCCAATGTGGTTAGAAAAAATAAACTAAATATATCTAAAATATAATGATCCGCAGATGCTGTTTACGTAAGGGGCGCAACATGCAACGAGACTGGGATGGTATATTTTTCGCTAACGCAGTAACATTATCGAAACAGAAAACGCTCGCGTCAATAATCGCGCGTGTCGTTGATTGTACCGAAAGCAACAGCACCTCCAAAGCAATAGGACTTGATAGCTTTAGCTCTGCTCGAAGTATGTTCTCGTCTGTTTTCCATACGAGGCTGACAAAATGAAATTTTCAGTTCAGGCTCTATATCAGCCCACAGTGCTTCTTGCCGTTGCCTTGATGATGATCATTGTCATGATGATCTTGCCAATGCCGTCATGGATATTGGATGTTGGTCTCGCTGCTTCTTTCGCGCTGGCTATACTGATGTTCACTATCACACTGTTTATTGAACGGCCTTTAGATTTTTCTGCTTTTCCAACGATACTACTCGCGTCGCTTATGCTTCGGCTATCGCTAAACGTGTCATCGACCAAACTCATTATCGGCGAAGGGCACACCGGAACTGACGCCGCCGGGGATGTAATACAGGGATTCGCACAATTCGTCATGGGTGGCTCTGTTTTTCTAGGCTTGGTCGTTTTTTGTGTGCTCTTGATCGTTAATTTTATGGTGATCAACAAGGGCGCGACAAGAATGGCTGAGGTGGGTGCTCGGTTCGCTTTGGATGGGATGCCTGGAAAACAAATGGCAATCGATAGTGACATGTCCGCTGGAGCCATCACACATGAAGAAGCAAAGGAGCGCCGTTGGCGTGAACAGCAAGAAACAACGTTTTTTGGATCCCTTGATGGCGCTTCAAAATTTGTGAAAGGCGATGCTATTGCAGGACTACTAATCACCTTGCTCAATCTTGTGGCTGGTCTGATCATGGGCACCATTGTTCATGGCATGCCAATCTCGAGCGCTTTCGAAACCTACGCGATATTGACCGTGGGTGACGGTTTGGTGTCTCAGATTCCCGCGGTTATTATTTCAATCGCCTCCGCGCTCTTGCTCGCAAGAGGCGGCGCTCAGGGTTCAACAGATCTTGCCGTGTTTTCACAGCTGAGCAAGCACCCTGCTGCGCTGGCGACCGTTTCATGTCTAATGGCGATGTTTGCACTGGTTCCTGGCATGCCTTTCGCTCCATTCATGGCAGGTGCTTCGGCCTTGGGATATCTTTCCTACCTCATGTATCGAAGAGCCCAGATATTGCCTGCAGGCAGTGTTGACGAAGAAGACCAACCTGTGGGCCGAGGCCAACTTTTGGGCGACGTGCTTGAATTGGATGATATTCATGTAGAGTTCGCTCCTGATCTCGTTAGCATGGTACTTGATGCAGGTACCGGTCTCGACGCGCGTATCACGAATATGCGCAACCATGTCGCATCGGCATTCGGCATAATTCTTCCTGAGATTCGGCTGACAGATAATCCTAGTTTGCCACTGGGGACGTACCTGCTGAGGATTCAAGGAGTTGAACAGGCGCGAGCAGTGCTGAAGCCTCATCAGGTGCTTGCTCTCACACCGGATAATCCCGATATGTTGCCTGCCGGTATTGATACCGTAGAACCAGTCTACGGCGCACCTGCGCGATGGATCGATGAAAAGGATCAGGAAGAAGCTGCAATCGCAGGCATTACACTTGTGACTCCTGCAGAAGTCTTGGCTACTCATCTCCTCGAGATGGTCAAACGCAACTTTTCGCGTCTGTTGACCCTCAAATCTCTGCGGCGATTACTTGATGAAATGGTAAATATTTCTTCTCCGGTCCGTGCAGAAGCAAACCGCAAACTGCTTGATGAACTCATCCCGGACAAAGTGCCAATAGACGTGCTTCACTCGGTTCTCCGCCTCCTCCTCGCGGAGCAGGTCTCAATCCGCAACCTACCGTCAATCCTGGAAGCGACAGCTGAGGCCCGTAGCCAAAATGCTCAACCAGAGGCGATTTGCGAAGCGGTTCGCCAAAGGCTTGGCTTTCAACTCGTGGCCGAAATCCGTCGCGCAGACGGAACTTTACCGTTGCTGCAGCTTGCTCCGGAATGGGAAGATACATTCATCTCCTATCAGGTCGACGCTGATCGTGGCCTCGATATTGCTCTGCCGCCTGATCTGTTTAACCAACTCGCCGAAGGCATCACTCAAAAACTGAACGAAGCCAACAAAAACGGAATTTTTCCCGCTCTTGTAACCAACACACGGCGTCGTAGATTCCTGCACACCGTAATGCGTGCAAAGGGGATCAGCTCGCCGGTGCTTTCCTTTGAGGAAATTGGGCTGGATGCGCGCCCATCACTTGTGGGTGTAATCCCGGCATGATGCAGCAAATGGTAGAGCTGATGAACATCACAAGTGTTCTTTTATGGCAGAGTTTTGCTGTATTTCTTCGGGTCAGTGCTTTGGTTAGTCTTCTCCCCGCTTTCGGAGAGCAGGTGATACCTGCCCGGATTAAACTGGGCATTGCTCTCGCATTTACGATGGTCATCGCCCCTGCCGTGGCAATACCTGTCGCAAACAATCGGTTTGATACGATTTTGTGGTTAACACTGACTGAAATTACGGCAGGTTTGTTACTAGGCATCGGTATTCGGATGTTCGTACTTTGCCTACAAACCGCTGGATCAATTGCAGCGCAGTCCACATCGCTTGCCCAAATTCTTGGTGGAGCAATCGCTGAGCCTGTGCCCGCGATGGGGCAAATTCTTGTTATGGGTGGTCTCGCTCTCGCCGTGTTGAGCGGTCTACATGTGCGGGTAGCAGAGCTGGTAATCCTGTCATATGAGATGCTGCCCATGGGTCGCTTTCCAACTGGCGCCGATGTTTCGGAGTGGGGTTTGGACCAAATTCGCCGCGCGTTTAGCCTTGCTTTCACACTTGCTGCTCCTTTCTTGATATTATCGGTCCTGTACAATTTCGCCTTAGGCGTAATCAACAAAGCCATGCCCCAACTCATGGTCGCATTCGTCGGTGCGCCAGTCATTACTGCAGGTGGGCTTTTACTGCTTTGCCTTGCAGCACCGCTTCTCTTGGCAACCTGGCTCGATGCACTCAATAGCTTTGTTTCGAACCCGATGGAGCTGGTTCCTTGAGTGATGAAGAAGACCCCGCAGACAAGAGCTTTGACGCCTCGCCGGAGAAATTGAGAGAAGCAAGAAGAAAAGGTGACATCGCCAAATCCAACGATCTGCTGACAGCCTCATCTTATTTCGGGCTTTTAGTAGCGTTATTCGGCTTCGCGGCAACTGGCATTGAACATTTCGGGACCGCGATGATGATCTTGCTCGGTCAACCGGACAAATTGGCCAGTCTTTTCTTTGATGGCCGTGCTATGGTACCCACGGGAGGGTTATTTCAAGCAGTGATTTGGGGCGTGATGCCAATTTTCATTTTGCCTGCAATCGGCGTTATTCTGGCGCTTTTTGCGCAGCAAGCCTGGGTTTTCTCACCGAGTAAGCTAGAGCCGAAACTCAGCCGTATTTCCATTTTTTCGAATGCAAAAAATAAATTTGGACGAGATGGGCTGTTTGAGTTCTTTAAGAGCTTTGTAAAGCTACTTATTTTTTCCCTTTGCCTTTTTTTATTCATTCGCGCCTGGCTGCCAGAGATGATCGGCGTTCTACAGACAAACCCTCAAACAACCCTCACGCTTTTGGCCAAGATTTGCACTGCGTTTCTCAGTGTGGTCGTCGTGGTGTCAGGCGTAATTGGCGGAGTTGATTCAATCTGGCAGCACGCTTCCCATATGCGCAAGAATCGCATGTCACGCAAAGAAATAACAGACGAGACAAAAAACAGCGAAGGGGATCCACATCTTAAGCAAGAACGACGTCATCGCGCTCTGGCAGCTTCGCGAAATCAGATGATGAAGGATGTGCCCTCGGCAGATGTCATAATCGTCAATCCGACGCATTATGCGGTCGCCTTAAAATGGAGCCGACTGCCTGGGGAGGCACCCGTCTGCGTAGCGAAAGGAGTTGATGAAATCGCGGCAACCATCCGTCGCATCGCGTCTGAGGCTGGTGTGCCAATTCACGCCGACCCTCCCGCCGCAAGGGCATTGCATGCTGCGGTAGATGTCGGCGAACAAATTCGTCATGAGGATTACGCTCCTGTCGCCGCCGCAATCCGGTTTGCAGAGGATATGCGCCGCCGCGCAAAAAGGGGACGAATTTGACTATCAACAATCTTGCAATGATTCAAAAGCTGGTTGAGGTGAAGTACCGAAAGGAACAAGATAGCTTTTTGCGGCTGATAATGCAGGAAAACCGGCTGCGTGCGTCGTTGCGGCAGCTTGACTTACATCTGGAGCAAAGTCGGGAATGCCAAGACGTTGAACTGAAAGCGATCGGAGCTGATGTTGTCTGGCAAGCGTGGGGTGGGCGAAAAAAGAGAGAGTTGAACATGCAGCTTGCTCAAGTGCTGGCAGTGAAAGAGCGTCACATTTCACAAGTGCGAAAATCATACGGAAAAGTATTGGTTTCAGATGCACTGTTCGATGATGCGTGCAAAAAAACAAACAAAAAATGACGCAGTCCCAACTGGACCACGCCCTACTTTCAATAACTCTAGGAAGGGATCAATAATCTTGACGTGCGATTTCCATAATTAGAACATCCTGAATAATCGCCTTTCCCAAGTCTCTTTGAGCGACTTCCCGCAACGCTTTACGCAAACGCCCCAATTCCAATGCACTCGTAAAGTTACCTTCAAAGCCACCAACATTCGCATGGTCAAACAAAACCTGCAAGAAACTGTCGCGCAGCTTTGGTTCGCTCTGGTATACAGCGTCCAGTCTGCCGTTCGGAACCTCAATACTAAGCGCCAGCACAACCAACGCAGTTACTTTGTCATGTGAAATAATCGGAACGACAAACTGGTTGTTCAACTTGGCATATTCACTGCCATGCCGATCGCTTCCAGCACCTCCATCACCGTGGTCACGTGTGACTTCAGCACTGTGATCATCTGCTTCTTCATCATCAGACGTCGTCACAGTTTCAACCTGTTCAGCGGTAGCCGTGTCTTTTGGGTTTTCTGACACGTCCGGACGCAGCAAAATACCTGCGCCGACACCAGCACCCGACCCGATCAGGAGTAGAAAAAGCGGCAGTATTTTTTTCATCTTCAAAGCTCCCAGTCAGAAAGGCAAAACCGCGTCAAGAACCTGCTGGCCGATGCGAGGCTGTTGTACATCGCTGATTTGACCGCGACCGCCATAAGAAACACGCGCAGAAGCTATCTTGTCGTAAGTAATTTCGTTCTGACGAGACACATCTGCGGGCCGGACAAAGCCGGTGACCAACAGTTCTCGCAATTCAAAGTTCACCCGCAGTTCCTGACTTCCGGAAATAGATAGAACACCGTTTGGCAGAACGTCTATAACCGTGGCAGCGATCCGAAGCTCCAGTTTTTCCTTTCGCTTCACCGAACCGTCTCCAGATGAGCTGCTCTGCGAATTGATTCCTACCAATTCGGCTGACGAAGCGCCCTCTGGCAGTTTTGTGTCCAGTCGTTGCGGTAAACCGAAGAGACCGGGCACGCCAAGAGTTTCCGACCCCGACCGGCTTCGGTCCGACGAGTTAGAGATTTCCGCCTTTTCGTCAATTTCAATCACAACAGTCAGAATATCCCCCCGAACAACTGCGCGCCGGTCACCCAGCAGCGACGCACGGGACGGCGACCAGAGAGAAGCCGCATTGACGGGCCGTTGTTGCATTGTCACTATCGGCAACCCCGGTTCGATCATTGCACGGGCTTCGGCAGCTTGTATTACAGGTGTAAAGCTGGGAGGGCTTCCGATGTGATCCGCGCGCGCGCAGGCAAGTGTCAGACTCAAAAGGAAAAAATTTCCTATTTTCAGAGTTGTATGCATAAAGTCAGTTCCCAACTTCAATCGTCCCATCGCCAAGGATTTGGCCAAACAAGGTTGCTCGCGATCCCAGGTTCATCACACGGATTCGGTCGCCTACGGCGCCTCGTTCGAGTGCACGACCTTCAGTAATGATATTGATGCCGCTTGCGGCGTAGATGAGCAGAACTATCTGGTTCCTCGAGATCACAGCAGGCGGGCCGATATCGCCGACGAGCACTGGTCTACCTGCGTAGAGAGCTACACGCGCTTCCTGCCCAATTACGTCTCCAAGCCGTGTAAAGCCACTCTCCAGATCGCCAGTCGTCAACGTCACATCCAATTCGGTGATGATCTGGGTCGCTCTTATTGTGCGGGACGGCACAACAATGTCCGCAAAGACTGGAGCTGCGAGCGCTAGCGAGGCAATTATGATCAGAATCCGCATCAACGGACCTGAGTAGTAGCGCTCATCATCTGGTCAACCGCCGAGATGACTTTTGCATTCATTTCGTATCCTCGCTGTGCTTCGATCAACTCTGTGATTTCGCGCACTGCATCGACGGAACTGTCTTCAAGGTATCCTTGGCGCAGGGTCCCCAAGCCATCCTGTCCGGGTGAGGAGACAAGTGCGGGGCCCGACGCCTCTGTTTCCAGAAACATATTGCTGCCTATTGCTTCCAAACCTTTAGAATTCGTGAATCCGGTCAAGGTGAACTGTCCTAAAAGCTGGCCGGCGGCAGCTTCATCGAAATAAGCGTAAACCTCGCCATCGGCGTTGATGGAGATGCTACGCGCATCTGCCGGAATCGTAATTTCGGGACCAACAGGAAAGCCCTCGGACGTAACGATCAATCCTTCACCAGTGCGCTTGAGCCCACCATCGCGGGTATATGCGGTCTCCCCGCTGGGCAGCGTTACCTCAAGATAGCCTTGCCCCTCAATTGCGACATCTAGATCTCCATTCGTAGCGGACAAGGCGCCCTGCTCAAGCTGCACACTTACGGCTGCAGGGCGCACGCCAAGGCCGAGCTGGATACCCGTCGGCAGAACCGTCCCATCCGACGCATTGACGGATCCTGCCCGCGCCATTTGTTGATAATGTAGGTCAGCAAATTCCGCACGACGGGCATTATAGCCGGTTGTGCTCATGTTCGCGAGGTTGTTGGAAATCGTCTCGACCCGCATCTGCTGGGCGCTCATTCCTGTAGCGGCAATCGTTAAGGCGCGCATTGGCGATCTCCTTTATTGTGAATCAGTCAGGGTTTTGACGGCCGCGCGCACACGCTCGTCTTCAGTTTTGAGAAAACTCTGACCCATCTCATAGGCGCGCTGAACCTCAATCATACGCGACAACTCCAGCAGCGGATTTACGTTGGACCCTTCGACAAATCCTTGCAGGACACGGACATCCTCCGTTGGTTCATCCCCCGCATCCGCGCGGAACATCACACCATCCTCACGGATCATACCAAGCGGATCGACCGGACGGACAAGTGCCATCTGACCGAGCGGTACGCCGTCCATGCTCAGCGTGCCGTCCGACGATACTGCCAAGGTACCAGCTGCAGCCGGAACGAAGAGAGGCGCGCGGCCTGCGTCCAGAACAGGATAGCCGTCGGGTGTCACCAACTGACCGGCCGCATCAGGTGAAAACGCGCCGGCCCGTGTCAGCCGGTCGCCCAGTGGCGTTTGGACCAGAAAGTAGCCATCACCCTCGATCGCAAAATCAAATGTACCGTTTGTTTTTCGCAGACTGCCCTGTTCGAAAGATGTCTTGCCGATGTTTCCCTGCCCCATCGACAACGAAGGTGCGCCGTCCACGGCCTTTACATATTCAGAAAAAACAACGCCCTCCGCACGATAACCGGAGGTGGCAGCATTAGCGATGTTGTTCGCCACCACCTGCATTTCGCGCTGCAAGCCGGACTGGCGCGTTAGAGTAATGTATCCGGTACTTTCCATACTATCCTCCAATAATCAGTGGGATGATCTGAGTTTGAAAAAAGGCCACAAGCGTGTTTGTCATGAAGTGCATCGACATCCAGAAAACGACCGCAATCGCGGCCAGTTTCGGCACAAACGTCAGGGTCATCTCCTGAACCGAAGTGAGCGCTTGAACCAACCCAATCGAAACCCCCGTTACCAAAGCAGCAACGAGGATAGGTAAGGAGATCACAAAAGCGACCCAAAGGCCCTGCCGCATGGTGTCGAAAAACACCACTTCATCCATCATTAGACGGGCATCCTCAGGATTTCCTGATAGGCTTCGACCACCTTGTTGCGGACGCTCACAGCAGTCTCCACCGCGAGCTCTGTCTGCGCCAGCGCCTGCACAAGTGCGTGCGGATCGGCATCGCCCATCATTGTTGACTGAGCAACTTGCTCAGATTTCGCCAAAGTGGATGCGAAGTCGACTGCAATATTCTTGAGCGCGGCAGCGCCGCCACTTTTGCCCTCCACGGGAGTGGTTGCCGGTTTGGCAGAAGTATAGCTTTGGATTGCGGAGATTGATTTCAATTCCATTCTGGAACTCCTTTAAGGTTTAGTGCTCGGCTTTTGGAAAGCGGACGGTGATTAACGACGTAGTAACTGCATCAAGCTGCTCGACATGCTTCTGGCCTGATCAAACATCTTGAGGTTTGCCTCATAGCTGCGCTGCGCCTCGCGCGCGTCCGCAAGTTCGATCAGAAGGTTCACGTTAGAGCCTGAATATTCTCCTAGTCCGTCGGCCAGCGGGTGAGAGGGATCGTAGATTTTGGACAGCTCAGACTGGTCTAGGCGCACACGCCCGACTTCAACTTTCGTTATCTGGTTGCCCTGCCCTAAAACTGATTGGAACGAGACAAGCTTGCGGCGATAGCCGGGGGTATCAGCGTTCGAGATGTTTTCAGACAGATGTCGCAGACGCTGTGCTTGCGCCTGCATGCCGCTTGCCGAAACCGAGCGTGCGGATGAAAAATCTGACATTTTTGGTGCTCCTATCTGGTGCTTGCAACAGTGCGCAGAACATCCAGCGCGGATTTGTAGATTGCGAGAGCGCGATCATGATCACTTTTTGCGTCAGCAGATTTTAGGAGCTCGACCTCAAGCGAAACCGTGTTGCCATTAGGTGAGCCGCCCGCGCGCATTTCCGTCGCACCCAGCTCGTAGCCATCAACACTGCCATTCAAGTGACCTGCTCGTGTCGCACGCTGTGTGCCCACTGAATCGAATGGCGCATAAAGAGTATCAAACGCTGCCAATTCTTTACCCACATACCCGGGCGTGTCCGCATGCGCGACATTTTGTGAAATCAATGCTTGGCGCTGTCCCGCGTGACGCGCCATCGCTGCTGAGGTCTGAAAGACAGTTAAATTTTCGAACATCGGGATTCTCCCTGCTTCTGTTTCATGAAGGCTTAATGGTGATTCCTTTAGAAACAGTGAGCATAAGGAGAAGGAACGCCATGAAAGACGTATCGCTTATCGACGGGCTGATAGCCCACATTGCGGATCTAAACAGCGTGCGGCCAGTTGGGCGGATCAGTCGTGCGGACGGCGCCGCGCTGCATGTTACGGGACTCACTGCCGTTGCCTCCATCGGGGACGGGCTCAGATTATATCGAAAGCGCGGCGCGCCCCTTCGTGGAGAAGTTGTGCAAATCATCGGTGAAACATTGATAATGCTGGCAGAGGCGCCTCCGGAAGGAGTCAGCCTGGGCGACCGAGTGACCTTGTTGCCCCCCGACGCTATCGCGCCTTCAAAAGAATGGCTGGGCCGGATCATTGATCCTTCCGGCCAACCTCTGGACGGCAAACCACTGCTGCGCGGCGCGATTGCGCGGAATCTGCTCTGCCCACCACCTCACGCTGCAGAAAGACGTCCATTCGGCAGGCGTCTAAGCACAGGGCTGGCTGTAACCAACACAATCCTCCCTTTGGCCCAAGGTCAGCGCATTGGGCTTTTTGCCGGCTCTGGCGTCGGAAAATCCAGCCTGCTGGGACAATTTGCACGTCACATGGCCGCTGACGTTGTTGTGATCGCTATGATCGGCGAAAGAGGGCGAGAGTTGCGCCATTTTGTAGACGATGTTCTAGGTGCGAAAGGGTTGGGAAGATCTGTTGTGATCGCCGCTACATCTGACCAATCGCCGCTACTGCGGCGACGCTGTGCATGGACAGCAATGTCTGTGGCGGAACACTTTCGCGATGAAGGTCGATCAGTGCTTTTCTTGGCTGATTCGATCACGCGTTTTGCCGAGGCGCATCGCGAAATATCTGTTGCAGCAGGTGAGGCCCCAGTGCTGCGCGGCTATCCACCTTCAACGACACACCTCATTACGTCGTTATGTGAACGTGCGGGTCCGGGAACAGCCTCACAGGGGGATATTTCAGCTTTGTTCAGCGTGCTCGTCGCAGGGTCCGACATGGACGAACCGATCGCCGACATTCTGCGCGGTGTTCTCGACGGCCATATAGTGCTGGACCGCACAATTGCGGAGCGAGGTAGATTCCCGGCAATAGACGTCCTGCGCTCTGTCTCTCGCAGTCTACCCGCCGCGGCGAACCAGAAAGAGAACGCGATTCTCGGGCTCACCCGTAAAATGCTCGGCCTCTATGATGCAAATGCCATGATGATCCGTGCAGGCCTATATACCCAAGGCTCAGACCCAGAAGTCGACAAAGCGATTCAGCTCCACCCCGAGCTTGAGTCGTTTTGGGCCAAGGCCGAGCCGGAAGACGCAAAACGTAGTTTTAGCCAGCTTGAATTGATATTGCGCAGGGCAGGCGTGAGCCTAGCTTAGCCGCCTCGCAACAACGTCAAGGCAATCGCATTGGACGAAAAGCTCGCATCAAACTGGGCAATCTGGTCACGGACAACAAACTTCTTGATCAGATCCTGAACCACAGTCGGATCACTGAAAATGCTCAAATCGTCAGAGCCGAACTCTTTCTTGGCACGCGCCTTAAAGACGCCAAGCTGTTGCTCCAAATCGATTTGCCCAAATGATGAAGGCAGGTTGAGCGCCTTTTCGAAGATATCTCGCAAAGGCGCCTCACTCATCAAAGTGTACCATTTTGCATCATTGGACATATCGTCTTGTGCCAGAATTGCCATCTGGCGTTCAGCATAGAGTGCATACCGCATCGTTTCATTCTGATCTCCCGCAGCAATTTCGAATTCAATCGCTTCAAAACGGTCAATGATCGCTGCGACGAAAACAGGCTCACCCACTTTGAGGTATTCACCTGGGCCAAAACCAAAAGCCTGCGACATTTCTTTGTACCGTGGATCTGTAAACCGGTTGGCCAACGCGTCATCGCTTACGGTACCTTCTTCAAGTATCTTGCGAATGAAATATCGGTTATTGATATCATCCTGTAACCCAAACGCACCCAGCGCCACAGTCAACAGACGGCGGTCGGCAACCAGTTGCTCGGCGGTCTCGATGCTACCTATATTATCCCGGAAATACTCAGTGTTTCGTTGAAGCTGTGTATTCTGGGTAAATGTCTTGAACTGGCTATCATAAGTCTGCTGGAGAAATCGCCAACCACCCAGCCCACCCATCGGAATGACTGGTTGGAACATCAGCTTGGCCGCACGGCCAAAAGCCGCTCTTCACGCGGGAGCAACCCACGAAGTGCTTTCAGTGTACGGTAATGCTGCTTTTCGATAACCGCCTGACTCGCTTCGGCTAGCATCTGCCGACTGTCCGCATCAGTAAAAACTTGGCTCAGCTCCTCGACCTGTCGCAATAGTGAGAAATGCTCCCGATCTGCATCCTTGTCCCCCGACAACACCAGCTGAACAGCGAACAGTGCCCGTCGGACAGGAGTTTTCGCGTCTTCTGGGTGAATGGCATCCCGAAGGCGCAAAATTTTGGCGTCTGGTGTCATAATTGCTAGGCGACTCCGGCGGTCTCCATTTTCGATCACAGCGCCGTTGATCAGCACTCTTTCTTTTGGACCCAACTTCAAGACAAGACCGCTCATTCTGGATTCCAATCTATTTCAATCCGCGCAAAATCGCGGTGTTAATTTCAACGAGCGGGGTTGCCGATACTTCGCGACGTAGCACTCTACGTGAGTGGTGTTCCGTAAATTCAGCGAGGTATATCAGCCGTGCGCGCAGATCATCCGGCAGTAAATTCTCAGGGCTGGCGACATCAATCGCAAGCTTGCGCCAAAGTGTTCTGTTTTCATGCATGGCATGAATCAGTTTGGGGAAGTCTTTGGCTTCGATGGCAGATCGCAACCGCGATGTAATTCGGGCGATCACGTCATATTCCGCTTTGCGCGCTGACTTCAGGGGTGCAGCATTGGGCGCATATCCGCGCTGGGCAAGTGTTGTTGCGTTCACAGGTATCCCTACTCTTCATGAGATATACTGGGGGGCGCGAGGCATCGAACCCCCCAATCTGTCAAAAACCCGCCCCTTAGCGGAAGAGAGACAGGATTGTCTGTGGCGCCTGGTTGGCGATCGACAGGGCCTGCACACCGAGCTGCTGCTGGGTCTGCAATGCTTGCAGCTTTGCAGAGGCCGCTTCCATGTCTGTATCGACCAGAGAACCGATGCCGGATGTCAGAGCGTCAGACAGTTTGGACACAAAGTTTGCCTGGTCATCCAGCCGCTTGGCAGAGGTACCAAGATTCGCAGCTCCTGTGATGGCTGCGGTCAGCATGGTTTCAAGCTCGGTATAGGTTGTCGCAGCATCTGCAGTATCGGCCGTACCCGTCAAAGTGATATCGGTTACCGATGCTTCAAGATCGGCTGAGGCGACAGCGATCTGGGTTGAAGTGGCTGCACCACTACCGACGCGGTTGATCGACCCGACGACCGTCAGGCCGGTCGCACCATTGCCGTCAGTGTCTGTATTCAGCAGGTTCACACCATTGAACTGCGAGCCGGCGACAATCGAATCCAGCTGCGCTTTCTTGGCGGTCATTTCAGCATCGATCTGCGTGAAGTTCGCACCTTCCGACTGAGCAGAAATCGCAAGTGCTTGCATTTCCTTGATCGTCTCGACGATCAGCTCGGCACCCGCGCTGGCCACTGCAACAGCGGATTGACCAACCGACAGGCTGTCTTGCACCGCATCCAGACCGGATACATCGGATTCCATCACCTTGGAAATCGCCCAAACAGAAGCGTTATCTTTGGCAGAGCTGATATCTTTACCGGTCGAGATCGCATTCTGTGTATTGGACAGGTTGCTGTTAATGGATTTCAGAGTCTGCAGTGCAACCATTGCACTGTTGTTCGTGTTAATGCTCGACATGAAGCATGTTCCTTTTTCGTGTCGGCGCTTTACGCCGGATAACGTCCGCACTGATATGGGACAGGAATGCCATTCTGACCGTTACATCAGCCCCTTTGGGGCAGTGTGCCATCCGGGATCGGATGCACGGACACCTTGCCCCTTGATCGCTTACAAAAGCTTTAACAGGCTGCTGAAATAGTCGACGGAGGAACATATTGTTCTTCAGATTGTATGGATAAACTGTAAGCTGTCTCAGGACAGCACGGTCATCTTAGCTTGACGGCTTGAAGTTCCACGGGTGCAGGTGGTTGCGTCGGCGTTGCGGATGGCCGTTTGCGATCGCTGTGAGAGTGGTCTTGAGACAGGCGAAGGGCTCAATGCCTTTGACCTTGCATGTTTCGATCAGCGAAGCGATGCGGCCCCAGGCGATGCCACCCGCATCGTGACCGGCGAAAAGGGTGTTTTTCGCGGGTCATAGTGGTGGGGTGGATTGGGTTTCCGACGCGGTTATTGACGATCTCGACACAGCCATCGGTCAGGAAGGTTTGAAGCCCGTTCCAGTGATTATGGATGTAATTCAGCTTTTTGCCTAACCGGGATTTTGCGGAGATCTTGCGGCGTTGCGCCTGCAGCCAATCGCCGAAGGCCGCGACCAGTGGCGCACTGCGGGCCTGACGGGCAGACAATCGCTGGCCGGGGGAGATGCAGATCAAGACCCGCTCGGGCCAGGATCTGGCTCTGACGATATTCTGGCATGTGGTCGGCATCTGTGCTGGCCTGTCGCCCGGCGGGCGGTTTGGCAAAGCCAAATCTGCTGAAAGGGGGCTGCGTCGAGACGAGAACCCGTACACGGTTTGATGGGAATATCATGGGCTGGCTTCTAGGCCGCGCTCGACCGACACAATCCGTTCCGCTGAGGCCCCGGCCTCCAGCCGGATCACAACTGTGCCCATAACAATCTCCGGCCGATCCTACACACCAGCTTCACCAAGCGGGGCATCGTCGACAGATCCAACGATCATTGACGCAAATTCAACGGGGCCTTCCGGCGCAGGCAGCACTAACCGTCCGGTCCGCGCCAGCGTGCGCCACGCGGACAGATGGTGCACAGGCACACCATGCCGCGGCGCTACAGCATTCACAGTGCTGCCCGGCAACAGCGTCTCCGCCACAATCCGTGCTTTCAGTTCATCTGGCCATTTACGGTTCCGGCGACCCCGGCCACCAACCGGGAGCACCTCCAATGTAGTCTCTACGGGGAAAATCCAGTCCAATAATCAACAGCGTCCAATGAAATGTTTATGATCACAAGTGGAAGGTGGAGGGCACGAAGCGCTTACGGATCATGGTGCCCTCCATCTTGAGGCGGGCCAAGGTCGCGGCCATCACTTTGCGCGACATTTCCGTTGTCAGCAGTCGGTCGCGGTTCTTGCCGAACACAGTTGCCACCCAAACACAGCCATTTACGTCGAGGCCAACGAAACAATGGAACAGCGAGGTGTACTGCATCTGCTCCATCAGATGACGCTCGGGACGGATCGAAAACAGGATCTGGATCAGACTAGCACGGACCAACCGCGCGGTCGCGATCAAAGAACGGCCGAAATCGGCATAAGGGTGTTCAAAATCACCGTCGAGAC
>TARA_R110002020_G_scaffold260972_1_pt1 | contig 23124 bp, 20 predicted proteins | sample TARA_R110002020 | Tara Oceans TARA_R110002020 (sample SAMEA4396489) | marine metagenome | biome: Westerlies Biome; feature: [MES] marine water layer (ENVO:01000295) within the mesopelagic zone...; material: water (ENVO:00002006), including particulate matter (ENVO:01000060) such...
ATACCCCTAGGCGAAGACGTAAGCGCTTTCTTGGAAGGGACACGCAACATCATGCGCCGCGCCAGTACGACGCTAATGCAAGCCCGCGCAATTGTTGACAAGCTTACAGACGTTCTCATGGGCGTGGATCAGGCAAATGCTGAAAGAACCAAAGCACCTGTTGCCACGATAGAACCTAAAACCACCACCATAAATCAGCCACAACAGAACCTTGATGATACAGCCACAATGACCGCCACAGACGGTCAAAATGTCCGGCACAAAGAACCACAAAAATCATATACAAAAAAAACTACGCCAGATTCAAAAACCGAGTTTTGGAACAGCCTGACGGTCCTGTCTGAGTTTTATCCCAGTACGCCTCGAACAGAGCACGCTATGGTACAAATAATCTTCGAGTTCGGAAAGATGCTTAGAATAGCTCAGGTTACCCTAACGAAGGCAATTTCAACAATAGGTTACGCGAAAACACTAATCGCCCAAAACCAGATTGCCGAAAATGCAGAACAAATCTCCAACCCTGACGCATACCTAACCCGAATTATCTCAGCTATCAAACATACTTTAGTTGGCCATGGCCAACTTTCCAAACCGCCTAGAGGAAGAGAGTGGTTTTGAAGGGTTTGTCGGGTAGTGAGATCGGTAAAGTGGCTTCCGGCGCCTGTAGTGGAGAATATCTGATGACGAAAGCCGTCCAGAAAACCACCATGTGCCCGTCACTAGGTATTCCTTTCGACAAGCTGATGTTGAGCCAGTCCAACGTGCCGCGCATCAAGGCTCGCGGCACCGTCGAAGAACTGACCAGAGATATCGCCCGCCGCGGCCTCTTGCAAAGCCTGAGCGTGCGGCCCGAGTTGGGTACTGATGGGACCGAGACCGGCAAATTCGAGATCCCAGCCGGGGGCTGCCGGTTCAAAGCATTGTCCTTGCTGGTGAAGCAAAAGCGTTTGGCGAAGACCACGCTCATTTCTTGCATCGTGCGGAATGCGGAGTCCGCGATCCTCGCCGAGGACGATTCCCTTGAAGAAAACATGCAGCCCGTCCCCCTGCACCCTCTCGAGCAGTTCCGCGCATTTATGTCCGTTCTCGAGAAAGGTCAGAGCGATGCAGAGATTGCTGCCGCCTTCTTCGTGACGCCGCAGATCGTGAAGCAGCGCTTAAAACTCGCCTCCGTCACCCCTGCCCTACCTGAGGTCTATGCCGAGGATGACATGACACTGGAACGGCTCATGGCCGTCACCGTAAACCCCGATCACGCTCGTCAGGTTCAGGTTTGGGATGTGATCCATTCTTCCTGGAACAAGGCGCCATTCCAGATCCGACGCATGCTGGCCTTGCTGGCGCATTGCCTCAGCTTCAGCGTCAACGCGCTGTACGAGAAGGTGAGCCCCTACGGGGCCGGCATCTATGCTGGCGGTCTGACCCGGCGGATGGCGCATTCCGATCTCGTGGCGCGCGCGACAGGTCCCGATATGGTCGAGGCGGGCTGGGAGCCGACTGTCGACACCTATCTCAACCGCGGGCCCTGGGCACGCATCCTCGAGGTCGTGCGCGAGGCGAAAGGGGAGGGGACTGCCCAACTCCTCGATCACCTGAAGAAGGGCGAGATGGCCAGTGAAGCCGAGCGCTTGCTGAAGGGCAGGGGCTGGTTGCCCGTGGTCCTGCGCCGGAACGATCTCGTGGCGCTGGACGGTTAGGATTATGCCGAAGGGCAGGGGGCGGATGTCGATACCGGAATGACTGACAGCGTCAGTGAAGCTGAGCGCAGAGCTTGCTGTATCGCCTTGAGTTTCGCGGCCTTCTTGCCGCCCTTCGCTGGGCGTGTCGCATACAAACCGTTGGGGCGTAAGAGAACGGGCGACCATCGCTTCCATTCTGGCGCCGCGTCTTCGGGCTCTTCGAGATCCAATAGATGCCCCGCCGCGGGGAGGATGGTTCCAAAGCTTGAGCCAACGGCCGCCCGAACATCTTTTGCCTGGCCGGATTTTTCAGTGATGACGATTTGGTCGACCACTACGCGCCACCTGCAGCTGATCTCGAGCCTATGCTCGCAAAGAACATAGAGCGAACATACGAAATTCGCAATTAAAATCCCTATGCTGTGCTTTTTAAACGTGAACGGCCCTAACCAGACATTCAATCGCTGACCCAATGCAGCGATTTAGCCTGGCAGAGCGGCCATTCGTGCATCCTGCAACAATTTTGGCTATCAAAGGGCAGCAATGCCGGAAAAGAAGCTGTAGAAGCTGTTTCGGTCGATCAGTCAGACTTCGGGAGCCGCGGGATCGGGAATTACGCTTTCAACCTTATCAACTTTGGTCGTAACTGCCCAGCATGTTGGATTGAGGATTTTGGTTGACTGATCCGGTTCGTTCTGAATCAACGGGTATATGGCTCAAGGTATAAAGCTTCCGTTTCTTCCCATTTCAGAGATTGCTGGCCGCGCCGCCTATTTTGAGGCCGCTTATTTGAAGCAGATCGAAGTAATCGCGGCACTCGAGCAGCGGATCGATGTTCTGGAACGACAGGCTGCCCTCAACAGTAAGACAAGCAACCGCCCACCTTCAAGTGACGGCTTGAAGAAGCCCCCTGCACAGAAGCGGACGCAAAGCTTGAGGAGTAAATCCGACCGCAAATCCGGCGGCCAGCATGGCCATAAGGGTAAGACGCTGCGACAGACTGCGACACCTGAGCATGTTATCAACCACTACCCAGAGATTTGTGGCGCTTGCGGCGCGCCACTCCTAGCCAGCATGGCAGAGAAGACGGCTGCACGTCAGGTGGTTGATTTGCCAGTTCCGCCGCCGCCCGAGGTAACCGAGCACCGGGTACATCAGTGTAGGTGCGGCCAGTGTGATGCTGTCACGCGCAGCGTTTTCCCCGAGGGTGTTTCGGGGTCCGTTCAATACGGCCCTCGGATAGCAGGTATCGCCAGCTACCTGCAGACCTATCATTGCATCCCGCAAGACCGCCTCTCCCTTGTTCTGTCTGATCTGTTTGGCCTCTCCGCCGTTCCAGCCACCTTGGCCCAGCTTATCGGGCGCACAGCTGATCGCCTTATACCCTTCGCAGCGGCTGTATGTGAACGGCTGAGCGGGTCGCAAGTGGCAGTCAAGCATCTGGATGAGACCGGCTTGCGCGTGGAAGGTAAAACGCAATGGCTACATGTGATCTGTTCACCGCTCCTGAGCCACTTCCGGGTCTCGTCCCGCAGGGGCGAGCTCTTGACGGGGGTCTGCGGGCTTGTTGTGCACGATCACTGGGGCCCGTATTTCACAATCGAAGGTGTCCAACATGCTCTGTGCAATGCGCATCATCTTCGTGAACTCCAAGCATTGATCGTGATTGAGAAAGAACCGTGGGCCACCGACATGAAAGCCTTTCTGCTTGAGGCCAAAGCCTTGGCAGACAGCAGAACCGATGATCGCATACTTGACACAAACGTCATGCATGAACTTCTGCAGCGCTATGATGAAATCCTCGCCAAGGCGGTTGCCTTTCATGAGGCTCAACCACCTGTGCAAGCCATTTCTAAAGCCGGAAAGCGCCGAGGCCGTCCCAAACGCAGAACTGGTCATAACCTTGCGCTGCGCCTGCAAAAGCGCAAAACTGAGGTCATCCGCTTTCTGGTGGAAACCAACGTGCCCTTCACAAACAATGAGGCTGAACGAGATTTGCGTATGGGCAAAGTCAGGCAAAAAGTATCAGGCTGTTTCCGCGCCATGAGTGGCGCAGAGGTGTTCTGCACATTACGCACTGTGACATGTACCGCCCGCAAACAGGGTTGGTCGGTCATCGAAACCTTGATGAAACCGTCAGATCAGTTGATTGCACAACTGCGCCTCGGCTGAATACTCGAATTACGCCAACAGGGCACCCAAACATGCTGGGCAGTTACCTTTGGTCGCGTCCAAGTTTGGATCCTGCCGTTTTATGCGGCGCGAAATGGCATAGCTTGCTGGCCAGCTCAGGGTCATACCGAGAGCCGCTGCTCCTCCAATCGCAGACCAAGAACGCCAGCCAAGCAACAAAACAACAGTGACGAGGTCTCCAGTGATCATCGCACCAGCGTCGTGATCACAACCAACCTCAGTTTCAGCGAATGGGCCACGGTCTTTGGCGACGCCAAGATGATAACTGCCTTGTTTGATCGCCTGACCCACCGCTGTCACGTCCTTGAAACCGGAAACGACCGCTTCCGCTTCAAAGCAAGCTCAGCTGCGGCATCGGCGGCAAAGAAGAAGGAAACAACGCACACAGCTTGACCCCAACATGAACCAAAATCCATAATCAGAGGCGGCTCACTTCTCGGTGAAAAAAACGGGGGTGTGTACAAAAACTTGGACTGTTTTCACGGCATGAGGCCGAGGCTTTTACGTTATTCGATTGGGCTTCTGCCACCAAGGGCGACAAGCGGCGGATGCATGATGGCATGGTCCTGACTGTGGAGCCGTTCCTATCACGGGGCAGTCGAAGGGCAACGTCACGCGACGATGATGACTGGACCCTATTCAGCGCGCCAGTCGCGCCAGTTTTGCAATACGAACATACTGTCGTGGCGACCCGTCGCGGCGCAATCATCGTCACGTTGCCAGGCTGACGCATTTCCGATGGGGTTGGGCACAAAGTTGACTTGCGGTGTGGCAGTGCCGCGGTAGGTGCTCCTCTCAAATATGTTCATGAGCAATCCAACAAATGCGCGTCCCATATCCCAGACCTGACGGCACGTCTCACATGATCCAGCAGAACCTCTTGGATTGCCTCGGTTGCGAAGGTCGGCGGGCGCGATGCGAGGCGACAAAGGTAGAGCGTTCGCGACAGCTCCGGTGCAGTTATGGCGCGGGCGTGGACAGCGCCACTTTGCAGTTGATCGTGCATGAACAGGCGTGTGCCGATGACGCAGCCCAACCCCGCTTCTATCGATCCTGCAATGGCCTGGACGGAGTTCATCTGCAGAATCGCTTTGGCCTCGATCTTCTTCAGCAAAGTTACGTCATCAACGATTGCGCGAGCTGACACACCTTGTCGCAGAAGGATCATCGGCAAATCCAGCAAGTCGGCGAATGAAATGGGCGCATCGGTATCTCCAATGATGTCCCTGCGACCTACGCAGAACAACCTTTCCTCCAGTACCGGACGGGTTTCGAAAGTGGGATCGGTAGGCGGATTGTAGATGAGTGCCATGTCCACCTCCGAAGCCAACAGGTAAGGCAACGCCGCGCCGGAAAGACTTTCGGTCAGCGCCAATTGCACCTTCGGAAATTCGCGCACCACCTGCGTGATGAAGTCCACCCCGATCGCTTTTACACCCGAAAAGGACATGCCGACCGACACGGGTCCCGAGATGATATTTTTCGCGTCCTTGAGGTCGGTTTCGGCGGCATTCATCGCCCGCAGGATTGAGCGTGCATGGCCATAAAGTCTGTGTCCTGCCGCCGTTGGCTCCATTCCGCGCGGCTTTCGACGGAACAGCGGCGTAGAGAACCGCGCCTCCATCTGGGCCAGGTGATGGCTCAGCGCCGATGATGCGATGCGCAAGGTGGCCGAGGCGTGCGCCAGCGATCCATGTTCGTAAATTGCTGCAAAATATAGGAGTTGACGTGTATCAAGCATTCTGGATTCCAGAAGGGTTCTATCTAAACATTATAATATTCAGTGGTTGCACCTTTCGCTATGGTTTGTCGAGGGAGGATATTTCATGACCACTGACATCAGGCCGCTGGCTGGGTACCGTGTTATCGAAATGACGCATATGATCATGGGGCCGTCCTGCGGCATGTTCCTTGGCATGCTTGGCGCAGAGGTGATCAAGGTTGAACCTCCGGAAGGTGACAAGACCCGTGCTCTCACGGGTATGGGGCGTGGCTTCTACCCGACCTTCAATCGCGGCAAGAAAAGCGTCACACTTGATCTCAAATCGGACGCGGGCCAAGACGCCTTGCACCGGCTGCTTGAGGGGGCAGACGTTTTCGTCGAGAATTTCCGCGACCAGTCTCTCGCCAAGATGGGGTTTGCGCCAGAGGTGTTGAAAGCGCGTTATCCAAGTCTAATCGTATCGTCACTCAAGGGCTTTTTGAAGGGGCCCTATGAAAACCGGACAGCGATGGACGAGGTCGTGCAGATGATGACTGGCATGGCCTATATGACAGGTCCGACCGGTCGCCCGCTGCGTATCGGGTCTTCAGCGAATGATATCATGGGAGGGCTTTTCGGCGCGTTCGCAGTTCTCGCGGCCTTGCTGCAGCGGGAGAAGGACGGCGAGGGCCACGTCGTGCGCACCGGCCTCTTCGAAAACTGTCTCTTCCTTGTGGCTCAGCACATGGTCCAGTTTGACATAGAGGGGCGCGAGGCACCGCCGATGCCGGAGCGCGAGTTCTCCTGGCCTGTGTATGATATTTTCGAGACCTCCGAGGGCCGTCAGATATTCATCGGGGCCGTGACCGAGGGGCAATGGGTAACCCTTTGCAACATACTGGGACTTCAGGAGCTTTTGGCCGATCCTGCCCTCCAGACCCGTATGAACCAGATCAATGCCCGCGACCGGACGATACCTGTGGTCACAGAGGCTGTAGGCAGCCGCTCGTTTGATGACCTTATTACTGCTTTTGAAGATGCGGGGATACCGTTCTCGCCGATCCATCGCCCAGCAGAAATGTATGATGACCCACATGTGACGCGTCCTGGTGGGCTCTTTACGTCGTCCTTGCCGGATGGAACAACCTACCGCGCGCCCGCCATGCCGTTCGAGATAGACGACCAAACTCTCGTTGGGGACAATCTCGACATCGTCGAGAGTGGGGCGGATACTCACTCTGTGCTGTCCAGGGTCGGCTTGACCGAAACCGAGATCGCCGCGGCCAGTGGCATGGAAACGGCAGCATGAGCCGCGCGAATGTCATCTATCCTGCCGACCGCGTCACCTTGCGTGAGGTTGGCCTCCGTGATGGATTGCAGATTGCAAAATCACAACCCACGACCGAGGCCAAGATCGCCTGGCTGGAAGCAGAACGCGCTGCCGGTGTGCGCCACTACGAGATCGGATCATTTCTTCCCGCAAACCGCTTTCCTCAGTTTGCCGACATTAACGCAATGATCGCAGCAGGGGAACGCCTGGACATCCACTCTGCTGCGCTGACGCTGAATGAACGTGGCGCGCAAGCTGCACTTCAGACCGCGATCCGCGAAATGGGCTGCGTTGTTTCCGCCACGGAAGAACACAGTCAGGCCAACATGCACCGTTCGCGCGAGGCGGCTGTCGAACTGGTTGGCAAGATCGTCGCGATGCGCGATGCGCAGGCCCCCGACAAACTTGTGAACGCCGGCATAGCGATGGCGCTTGGCTGTTCAATATCCGGCAATGTCGACCCCGAAGAGGTCGTCCGTTTGGCGGCTGCCTGTCTGGAAGCAGGTGCCGATATTGTCGGTATCGCAGATACGGTTGGCTACGCCGGTCCGAAGGCCGTTGGCGCGCTTTGTGCCCGGATGGAAAAGCTGTGCGGCCGTCAGCCGTTCATCATCCATCTGCATGACACGCGGGGAATGGGCGTCGCCAACGCCTTAGCCGCGCTGGATAACGGGGCTCGTGTGATTGATGCATCGCTTGGCGGATTGGGTGGATGCCCCTTTGCGCCCGGTGCGACCGGCAACGTCGTGTTCGAAGATATCGTTTTCCTGTCTGAGTCCATGGGTTTCAAAACCGGCATTGACCTGGACAGGTTGAAAGACGTCCGGCGCATCGCGGAGGAGGCGATGCCTTGTGACGAGTTCCATGGGGCCCTGCATCGCGCGGGTCCACCAAAGAACGCAGATTGGCAGGCCAAATCATTGGTTTGAGTTAAACTTGGGAGGAGAAACCAAAATGAAATACATCGTATCTGCGGCCCTCGGCGCGGCCATCTTCGCAGTATCAGCACCGGCTTCACAGGCCGCCACAGAAATGCGCTGCAGTCACCAATTGCCCCCGTCGCACCACATCGCCAAGGTTGTCGATCGCTGGGCCGCCGAGGTCGAGACCCTTTCCGAAGGTGAGATCGACGTGCAGGTTTTTGGCGCAGACAGCCTTGTCGGTGCGCGCGAGAACATCGTAGCGACAGCCAAAGGCGACATCGAATGTGCGTTCTCGCTGAATTTTCAGTGGGGCAAAACACTGCCGATCATGAACGTGACCGTGGCGCCTTTTGCCTTTGGCGATATCGAAATCTGGAAGAAATGGCCAACTTCCGAAGCTGCGGCATTCCTTGAGGAAAAGCTGCTTGAGAAAGGGGTCCGGAATGTCGCTTGGCTGTTCCAGACCAACACCTCCGTATTCACCACGAACGGCGAGCCCCTGGTAACACCTGAGGATTTCGAAGGTCTGAAAATGCGTGGCCTGACACCGCCCTTTGACGCCTCTCTCGCAGCACTCGGGGCCACGCCCACTGCAATGCCCGGCTCTGAGGTATATCAGGCGCTCGCGACGGGCATCATCGATGGTGCCATCACCGACGTAGCCGCCGCCGTCTCGCGGAAATACTACGAGGTGCAGGACGCCTTTACCGTCGTGCCGGTGCTATCCGCCTATCTGCATGGCTATCTGAACCCTGATTTCTACAACGGGCTGTCGGACAAGTCCAAGGACGCACTCAGGGAAGCGGGCCTCAAGGCGTCGGGATGGGCCATCGAAGCCTCGACCGAAGCGGGTGCCGCCGGTCCCGCTCAGCTTGAGGAAAAAGGTGTTACGGTTCATATCGCCACACCCGAAGAGATCGCGGCACTTGAAGCGGTCATGCGGCCTGCTTTCGACAAGTCTTTTGGGGAAGGCAATGCCGACAGCCAGAAGCTTCTCGACCTCATCGGCAAGATGTGAGCGGGCATTCGCATGATTGACCACAAAGAGAGGGGGGCGGCAAACGCTCCTCTCTTCCCCGACCGCATTGTCACCTGGCTTGTCCGTTTTTGCGGCGCACTGAGCACGGCGTTGATCCTGGTGATTTTCGCCCAGATCGTTGTTGCCGTAATCCGGCGCTATCTCTTGGATAGCCCCCTGCAATGGAGTGATGAGATGATTGGCTATCTGCTTGTTACGCTTGTCATGCTCGGCTCTGCCGAGGCGCTGCGGCGGGGCGACCATATTGCAATTGACCTTGTGTCGGCCCGATTGCGCCCCCGAACGGCGCGTCTCCAACTGGCCTTTGCGAACCTGTCGGTCATGGCGTTCGCCGTCATAGTCGGCCTGTCCATCTGGGACAGCATCTCCTTTGCGTATAGTTTCGGCTCCTACTCTGTCGGCTATATCGAGATCGCGACTTGGATTCCGCAGGCCCCGATCGTTCTTGGCATGGCCTTGCTGTTTCTGACCGCAGGGCTTGGCTTTTACCGTTCCGTCAGAGGGTTGCCTCAATGACCTTGGTACTCGTGTTCGCGGGCCTGATCCTGCTTTTGCTTACAGGCATTCCGATCTTTTCAGCGTTGGGCCTGACCGCCGGCGCCATCATGATGCTTGCTGAAGGTGATATTGACGGATTGGGCAAGGCTGTCTTTGCCCATCTGGACAAGCCAATCCTGAGCACCATTCCCCTGTTCGTCTTCATGGCGCATGTGATGATCCGCGCCAAGGTGATCGAAGACCTCTACACTTTTGCGCATACCGTCATCGGTCATGTAAAAGGTGGGCTGGGTGTCGCCACGGTTCTTGCCTGCACAATTTTCGCCGCCATCTCCGGCTCGTCCGTCGCAACAGCCCTTTCCATCGGCTCCAGCGCCATCCCGCAGATGAAACGTTTCGGCTATCCGGAGCGCGATGCATTGGGCGTCGTGGCGGCTGGCGGCACGCTGGGCATCCTGATCCCGCCATCCGGACCAATGATCCTTTATGCCATCGTGTCAGAGGCCTCCATCGGCGCGTTGTTTCTGGCCGGGATCGTACCGGGAATGCTCTTGGCGCTGATGTTCTCTGCCTATTGTATGATCCAGGCGCGCGGGCGCAACGGGATCGAGACACCAGATTGGGCGGGCTGGACCGCTGCGGTCTCGGCCTTCCGCCGTTCGGTCTGGGCGTTGTTGGCCCCGCCCGTTGTCATGGGCGGCATCTACTTCGGTATCTTTACGGCATCCGAAGCCGCTGCTGCGGGGTGCTTGTACGCCTTGTTGGTCGCCGTGCTGGTCTATCGCAATTTCGGGCTGCGTGATCTATGGGCGTGCGCCTATTCCACGATGCGGACCTCCATGATGGTTTTCATGATTATCGCCGGGGCGGCCATGTTCGGACATGCCATTACGCTGGTCCGTCTTCCGGTCGGTGTGACGGAAGCCGTGACAAGCCTCGGCCTTGGTCCAATCGCGTTTATTCTGGTGGTGATGTGTTTGATCTTCGTGTTGGGCATGTTTCTTGAATCTATCGCAATCATTCTGATCACCACACCGATCTTGTTGCCCACTATGACCGCCCTTGACATCGATCCGATCTGGTACGGCGTCCTCTTGATGATCAATCTCGAATTGGCGATGATCACCCCGCCTGTCGGAATGAACCTTTTCGTCATAAAAGGCATCACCGACGCGCCACTGGGAACCATCGTGCGTGGGGCCGCCCCGTTCGTTGGCATCATGCTCTTTGGCCTCGCGCTGTTAATTGTGATGCCAGGGCTTGCGACATGGTTGCCAACCGCTGCAGGTTTTGGTCGGTGATCTAATAAGCGCTCGTTCCAAGAGAAAACTGCTGGTCGAGGCCGCGCTCCAAGGATTCAAGAAGCTCTGAGCTCGCCCTGAATTCGTGTGTGTGTAGTCCAATGTCACATCCTGTTCGGGGCCATTTTGGCCCGCCATGCCCGGATGCAGCGTTCCATCTGCGCTTGATGCCCACGCAAAGTTCCGGATGACCCCGCAAGATCTCATCGAAAACCGCAACAGGACGCAGCCCCGGCGCTTCTTGCAGGAGCGGCACAACCTCGGCGCCAAAGATGTCCTTGAGTGGATCAAGCCGCCACCGCGCGCGCATCGTCACTTTCTGTGACAGAAGCCGTGGGTCCTGTGCCATGCGAAAGCCAATCTTACCCTGTTTGCCGCGCTGCAATGGAAGCATTAAATTTGGCAGAAGGTCTGACTTAGGCTGAGCAGGGTTAATAGAACAGGAACAGGGCGCAACTTTGCCATTGGTGCCTCAGTATACTTTACACTTATGACTGCTGGAGTATGGGGCTCCGACCCTGTCTCCTGAATGGCCGCTCTCACGTCATTGACTGGGTGCCTTCGCACCTGCAGCGAATGTCTGCATTCCGCCCGACATGTCATATGCTGCGCGGGCAAACGTCATGAATCCGACCGTCGGTACATAGGTTGGGGCTTACTATTTGATGCGCCGGTGGTGCGAACGGCCGATAAGCGTGAAAAGATGCCTTCTTAATACTGTGGAAGGACTAAGCCGCTCCGCAGCATTGGCGCGCTTGGCTTGCGGTGCGCGCGGCCCGTAGCGCAGTTCATTTTGTGATCTGGCCCATGCGCCGATTTGGGCGTTGTCTCGTGTCCGGGTTTGGCTGATTATCAAAGACGTGATGATCGAAGCCAAGATTGCCGATGGTGCGTACAGGAGTCCAAAAGGCTTGCGGCATGGGTTCGGTGTCAACGCTGCCGTAAATGGCATTCCATTGCACATGCTGCAAAGGTGGATGGGTCATGCGCAGCTGTCGACAACGACCATCTACGCCGACGCCATCGGCAAAGAGGAGCAGGACATCGCTGCGAAGATGTGGAAATGAACAAAGACGCCAAAGCTATGCAATCCTATTTAGAAAAACATGACCCCGCGAGAAACCAAGCGCGGTTTTACAATCTGCTTCTGCTGCCAAACCTGTTTGGTGAATGGACGCTCTACCGGGAGTGGGGCCGCATAGGGCAAGGCGGCAAGGTGCGCATGGAATGGTTTGACAGCGAGGATAAGGCCAGTGCCGCTCTGGTCGCGCTTGAAACGGCCAAAAGACGGCGGGGCTATTGGCTGCGCCCCGAACAGTTACCCATGCTTTAGTTTAGACGAATGCATCCCTTTGCGAGATTCTTGAGATGGTCAAATTTGAAATAACCGAAGACTGCCCTGAGCTGTACAATTCCCCCATGTTTAGGGCGGCGCAGGCAACGCTCACTTACGTTGCTGAACATGGCGAGATCAGCCTGACCGCAGCAAAGGGATCCAAGCGCACATTTGTGCATTCGGCAACTGAAGCATTCGACTGGCCGAGCATGCCCCCGATGACGCAGAACCCGATTGGATGACTTTGACCAAGGCAGGTGCTGAAATTGAAAAGTTGCGCGCGCAGTCTGCCGCCGATTCCGACTTTCTGGATGCTATCGCAGAGTTTGTGAATTACTGGGACGGGACCGGCCGCTGAGAACGTGCGTGATATTGGTGAGGCGTTAATAAAGCTGGCATAGGATCATGGCCGTTGCGTTATTTTCCTTTCAGAATCGCGGCAATGATGAGGCCAATTGGACCCAGAAGGGCGCCCCAGATGGCCCCCTTCCCGCCATCGATAAAGAACCCGATGAGCCCGAAGACAATCGCGCCGATGATGATGAATTCCATGATGTGTCCCTTTCAGGTGACTGCGCAGAGGGGGCATCCCTCTGCACTTTGGATTAGCTGGTTGGCTGTTTTGATTTATTGGCCAGGCTGTAAGCCGAGCGCTTTCAATGTTGCTCTGTCCGGTGCGCCGGTTGTCGGGAGCCCGTTTTGTTCTTGGAATGTGCGCATGGCCTTGCGTGAACCGTTGCCCCACACGCCATCAGGTGTGCCGGCATCGAAGCCGCCTGCGTTCAATAAAGTTTGGATGGCGCGATAATCATCTCGCGAAAGATCAAGCGTGGACCATCCGCAGGCCGCAGCCACGGCTTCGGTCGTCTCCTGAACGCCTGCGAGATCAAACTCTGCATCATGGCTTTGTCCGTTTCCGTCGGTCAGGCGGATGAAGAAGTTTTCTGCATTGTAGAGACCGCGTAAGAAGTCTTCAGATCCAGACCCAAAAAGGCCAGCGCCTTTGTTGCTGGTCAATTCGCTCCAGCGGGAGGATCGCGCAGGTGCGCTGTCGATCCGGTAAGTGATGTCGAAAGAGTCTCGCCGGCTCGCGCTTATCAGGTAGTCGTCCTGCACAAATACAATTGAGGTCGTGCCTTCGCGGCATTGGGCGAGTAGCGCCGTCAGACCGCCATAGCTGCGCGCGTCATAGTCGGAGTAATTTATCGCGATTACGGTTGGGCTGTCGTCGATCGCCGCCCGTTCTTCATTGATCACCCACCAGCCAGAAATCTGATCACCCTCGTCATGTGCCCGCTCGAAAGGGACGAGACTATAATCGATGTCAGGATGATCTGGGTCTGCCCAAGGTAATGCCGCACCCGCGACATCGTCACCTTCGGTGGTCGCCACAGGGGCCGTGGTCTCCGAACTTGGCGGTGCTGATGCTGTTACGTTAGGAGACACCGGGAATGCAATCCCATAGCGGGCCTGAAGATAAGCCATTTGCAGTTGGGCAAGAGTGAGCTTCTCAGTCTCGACCCGGCTGAGGGCCAGGGCTTGGATCAATCCGCCGGCTGAAGCGGCTTCGCGTTGCGCTGCCTCAACGAGCTGTTGCTGGGCGACCATTTCTCCGAGCAGCTGTTCGGCGCGCTCGGGGTCTGGCTCAACGGCGGGCACGGTTATCTCGATGGTTGCACTGCCAGCCTCGGCCTGCTGTCGGCTCTGGACAACCGTACGCAAGAGAAGGAGGGCTTCTCTGCGGCTTTGAGCCAGTGCCAGGATTAACCCGCCGTCATAGTTGGCGATTGTTGCCTCGACTTCGGTGATCTGGCTTTCGATCGCAGCGATTTCCGCGTCCAGCGCCGCGCCATCTTGCGCGAGAACGGCTCCGCCTAGACAGGTGCTCAGCATCAGAGCTGTGGTGAGCGTGCGTAATTTGGTCATGTTGAAAATCCTCTCTGCTTGCAGCCTAGCCGCGACCGATGTCATTCAAGATCTTGTGACCGCGGTCCGCCATGCAACGGTCAACAATCCGGCGCGGACCAAATTTAACGAGGTCTTGGGTGTATTCGTTACTCGCAGCACCTGCGGCCATGCCGCTTGCCGCGCCATAGGCAACGAGGTCGCTTTGATAGTTGGAGCCGCTGCCCACGACCGCGCCGGTGAGTGCGCCGACCACCAGCCCGGTCAGCAGGTTTGCACCGAGCTGTTCTTGCTGGCGCTTCTTGTAGTCGGCCTCGACCTGAATTGCGACAGCCCGGCATTCATCGAGGTCACTTTCAAAGCGGACCTGGTCCGTGCGTCCTGGGTCAATGACAGGACGGTATTCAGCCAGGGGTTCCAGTTCGGTACAGCCTGAAACTGCGATTGCGATCGTGAGGCCCACGGCAGCGGCTTTGGAGAAAGTTTGCATGAATATTCCTTATTCCCTTCCCGTGAGCAAACCGGGAGGGTTATATTGGGGTGAGCCCCTAGGTTTGTGATACGTCTACTAACGTGACAGGCTCATCACGAATCGGCAATTTTGCTCTTTTAGGGTTATTTAGTCCGATTTGTGAGTCAATATAAAAACTGGACGCATGTAATTGCATTGCATATGAGTGGAATGAGAAAGTGACTCGTAAAAAGGGTAAGCAGCTGAACTGGAGTGTCGAGCGACGGTACGAATTTATCGAGTTCCGCCTGTTTTGGCAGGGGCGGATTAATCGAGTGGATTTGATGGATGCGTTTGGCGTTTCAACACAGCAGGCATCAATTGACTTGAACGCCTATATTGATCAGGCGAAGCGCAACCTTGTCTACGACAAGCGGCTGCGGACCTATTTGCGTGGGAAACATTTCAAGCCGAAGTACCTCAAGCCGGATGCTGAGGAATATTTTGCGCAGATACGTGCTGTCGATCAAGGGCTGGTGAGTGCTGCGCAAAGCTGGATCAGTTATTTCCCGGGTTTTGGTGCCACGCCAACGCCTGCCCGGGGTGTTGCGGCGGAAACTCTGCGCGATGTGCTGGCGGCTATTCACGACTGTTCTGCCCTACAGATCACATATCAATCGATGTCGCGGCCTGAGCCTGGCGCGCGTTGGATCGAACCCCATGCCATCGCGTTTGATGGGTTTCGCTGGCACGCACGGGCGTTTTGCCAAAATGACGCTGTATTCAAAGATTTCTTGCTGTCGCGGATTGTCGAGGTGGGCGAAACACAGCCTGCGACGGCAGATCCGAACTCGGATGAAGCTTGGCACACGGAAGTGGTGCTTGAGATTGGCCCGCATCCGGAGCTTTCCGACACGCAGCGCCGTGCCATTGAGATGGATTATGGCATGGAGGAGGGCAGGGCGCAGATCCCTGTCCGTCGTGCGCTGCTGTTTTATGCTCTCAAGCGTCTCGGCCTTGATACAGGACCAACGGTTCGGCCACCAAATGAACAGCAAATCGTTCTAACCAATGCGGATGATGTGTTTGCAGCCCTTGGGAGACCCGTACCTTGGTGAGCAGAGACCCGCGTCCTTACAAAATGTCATTCTCGACTGGCGGCCTGTTCTTGAATGAGAGCATCGAGGTTGCACGCTTACATGGTCCTGTGGACTCTTGGGATGACACGATCCTGCGTGCGCTGGCTGAAGGGACCGTCTCCCTGCCAAAAACCGCATCGCAACAAAGGACGCTGCGGGAAATCGTCAACCGCATCTCGACCCTGACGGGCGATGAACTGGCGCTCTTGATCGAGACGGATGATCGCACCGAGCAACAGGCCCTTTTGTGGCTGGCAGCCTGCCGCGCGTATCGGTTTGTCGCAGAATTTGCTGTTCAGGTTCTCCGGGACCGGCACCTGTCCTATCGGCTGGATTTGCCTTTGGAGGCATTTGACATGTTTTGGGATGAAAAAGCCGAATGGCATCCTGAGCTGGGTGAGATGAGCAACTCGACCCGGTTGAAGCTGCGCCAGGTGTTGTTTCGCATGATGCGCGAAGCGGAAATTCTATCGACAGATGGAACCATTCAAACCGCCTATCTGACGCCGCGCGTCAAATCGCTGATTGCGCAAACCAGACCGGCTGATCTGGCTGTGTTTCCCGGGGTGTCACTTGAGGAGGCCATTGTATGAGTGATGTGATGACCCCGAAGGAACGATCCGAGCATCTGTTTCGCGTCGTGACCAGTGAACGCTTTCTGACCAAGCAAGGCCTTGGCAATGAGGTGCCATTTTTCATCTGTCCCTATCCCGCGCAGGAAGGGCTATCGATGGTTGAGGACCGCAAGGCTCTCGTGACCCGTATAGAACATGCCGGGGTCAAGGTATTGGATCTCAACCTGTATGATCTGGCTTTCGACATTCTGCGTGACCGGGGCATTCTTGATGAAATTCTCGACATTGAGGCCGAGACGGACAAGGGCGAAATCAAGGAACTCCTGCAAAGCGTTCTCGATCCCCAGGCACATTTGATCCCAAGGATTGGCGATGCGATTGCCGCGACCCCGCACGACGTGATCTTCTTGTCAGGCGTCGGCGAGGTCTATCCCTTCATCCGGTCCCACAATGTGCTGAACAACCTGCAAAGCACGGCCAAGGATCGCCCGACACTCTTGTTCTTCCCTGGCAGCTATACTCATGCCCTTGCCACCGGCGCATCTCTCGATCTCTTTGGTCGGTTGCATGACGACAAATATTATCGCGCATTTAACATTTTGAATTACGAGGTCTGATCCATGTCCATTGCACTGCGGGAAATCTTCGAAAAACCGGTCGACCGGGCCATTGATGGCGTGATCAAGGCTGATGATGAAGCAAGCCTGCGCATTGAGCTTGATGAATATGTGATCACGGGCGAGATCGGTCAGCGGCTTGGGCAGTTCCTGGACGCCTATAACAATTATGACACGGCCAATGGCGTGTGGATTTCCGGCTTCTTCGGGTCAGGCAAGTCGCACCTGCTGAAAATGCTGGCGCTGCTTTTAGAAAACCGTGAGGTTGATGGATCGACGGCTTTTGACATCTTCGATGACAAACTCAAGGGGGATCCGATGTTGCTGGGCGCGCTGCGCAAGGCGGTGGCGATCCCTTCAAAATCGATCCTGTTCAATATCGACCAGAAGGCGGACGTGATTTCCAAGACGGACACGGATGCTCTGCTTTCGGTGTTCCAAAAAGTCTTTGACGAGATGTGCGGCTACTATGGCAAGATCCCGCATATTGCCCAATTCGAGCGTGATCTTGACCAGATCGGCCAATTCGCCACGTTCAAAGAGCGCTATGCGGAGATCGCAGGCGAGCCTTGGGAGGCCGGGCGCGAAATCGCCAAGCTCCGGGGGGGGAAGATCGCTGAGGCTTATGCCAGTGCCACGCAGAGTGATCCCGCAGACGTGAAAGGCATTCTCGACAGATACCGCACAGATACGAAGATCTCGATCGAAGACTTCGCAAAAACGGTCAAAGCTTGGATTGACAGGCAGGTGCCAAACTTCCGGCTGAACTTCTTTGTCGATGAAGTGGGCCAGTATGTGGCGGATAACGTCAAGCTGATGACGAACCTGCAGACCGTGGCCGAAAGCCTCAACACGAAGTGCAATGGTCAGGCTTGGGTGATTGTCACGGCGCAGCAAGCTCTGACAGATGTGGTCGGCGATCTTACAGCACAACAGGAGAACGACTTCTCCAAGATCCAGGCGCGGTTTTCCAATCGCATGCCTTTGAACTCTGCCGATGTCGCCGAAGTCATCCAGAAGCGCCTCTTGTCCAAAACGCAGGATGGCCAGATCCGGCTCGGCACGCTGCATGACCGTGAAGAAAACAACTTCAAGACATTGTTCGATTTTACGGATGGGTCGCAGAAATTGAAGAATTACCGTGACCGGGATCACTTCATCGCAAGTTACCCGTTTCCGGCCTACCAATTCGATCTGTTCCAGATGGCCATCACATCGCTCTCCCAGCACAACGCCTTTGAGGGCAAACACAGCTCTGTGGGTGAGCGGTCCATGCTGGGCGTTTTCCAGGAAGTAGCCAAGAATCTGGCCGATCAGGAGGTTGGCGGGTTGGCCACTTTCGATCTGATGTTTGAGGGCATTCGCACCGCGCTCAAATCCTCGGTCCAGCAATCGATCCAGATTGCCGAGCGCAATCTCGATGATCCGTTTGCGGTTCGGGTCCTGAAGTCGCTGTTTCTGGTCAAATACGTCAAAGGCTTCAAGCCGACTGTCCGCAATATCGCGATCTTGCTGCTACCCGATTTTGCAGCGGATCAAACCAAACAAAAGCGCAAGATCGAAGAAGCGCTGTCTGTGCTTGAGCGCAATACGTTGATCCAGCGCAATGGCGAGACATTCGAATTCCTGACCGATGAAGAAAAGGATGTGGAAGCCGAGATCAAGGCACAGGACATTGATCCCTCCGAGCTCAGCAAGGAGCTGGAAACCCTCACCTTTGATACCATTCTCAAGCATCGCAAGATCAAGCATCTGGCGACGGGCCACGAATATGCCTTCAGCCGCAAGCTTGATGATCACCTTTTGGGCCGGGAATACGAGCTGGCGATCAATACCATCACACCATTCAATGAAGAGGCTGCAGCGCCCGAGGCTATGCGCATGCGCAGCATGACCCGCGAAGAGCTGATTGTAGTCTTGGCCCCCGATGTCCGCTTTATTCGCGATCTGAGGCTGTTCAAACAGACGGATAAGTACATCCGTCAAGCCCGCTCCGGCACCGGCCAGCCGGGAAAGGACCGGATTGTTTCCGAGAAGGGCGAACAAAATGGACGCCGGGCCAAAGATCTCGAGATGCGCCTCCGCATCCTGATGGGTGAAGCGCGGATGTTTGTGCGCGGCGATGAGCTTGAGATCGGAGGTGAGGATGCGCAGGACCGGGTTCTGAAGGGCTTCCAGATCCTGATCGACAAGGTTTACGTCAACCTGCCCATGTTGCGCGGTGTGACCTATACCGAAGCCGAGATCGGCAAGGCCGCCAGCGCCAAGGGCGGGCTTTTTGGCGGCGATGATGCCGGAGGCATGAGTGAGCCGGAACAGGAAATCTTGAACTACGTCCAGGCGCAGGCCCGGATTGGCGTCAGTGCTTCAGTAAAGACCCTGATCGATCGGTTTGGAACAAAACCGTATGGTTGGCCGTCTGTGGCCACGCTGTGCATTGCGGCAGGCCTGACGGCCAAAGGTAAGCTGGAAGCCCGGTCCGACAGCACGGTTCTCGAAGGGGATGAGCTGGCCAAGACCCTGCGGAACTCGCATGTATTGGGTAACATCCTGTTGACGCCGCAGACGGAATACACCGCCGGGCAGCAACGCGCGGCCAAGGATCTTTACCGTGAGCTCTTTGGCACCCCTGCGGGTGGTACGGATGCCCGCAGCCTTGGCACCGAATGGGCTGCGGCGATCCGTGATTTGGACCGGGACCTGGACCGCCTTCTTGGTCAGCGGACGCAATACCCGTTCATGGAGGCTCTTGTACCCCTGCGGGACACGGTTGCGGCAATGTTGGACAAACAGCCGGGCTGGTACATGACCGAACCTGCCAAGCAGGAAGATGTGTTGCTTGATGCGAAAGAAGACGTATTGGACAAGATCCGCAGCTTCATGGCGGGTCATCAGCGCGCGATCTATGATGACGCCCGGGCCTTTTTGACAAGCCAGGATGCCAACCTTGCCTATATCGATCCCGACGCCTGCGCCCGGATCCGCGCGGTTCTCGACGATCCGGCCTGTTTCAAGGGCACCGCGATCCAGGACCTGAAATCCGATCTGCTGTCCCTCAAGGAAAAAGTGGACTTGAAGGTTCTAGATGAGCGCAAATCCGTCTCGGAGGCCATTGATGATGTGCGCCAGAAGATTGTGAGCACAGATGAATTCCAGGGGCTTTCGGACGAGGATCAGACGAAGATCCAGACCCGGATCGATCGTCACGCGGATGGCCTTGCTCAAGTCAGTGGCATTGCCGTGTTACGCGATCGGGCCAATGGGGTGCGACGCAGCCTGATGCCGGAGATGCTGTCGGAAATCGCGGCCCTCGCACGGCCAGTTGCTCCCGTGGCGGATGATCGCGGGCGCGTCCTTGGAGAAACGCCGCAGGTGCCCGTCCAGGCCCCTGTGAGCTATGTGAATGCATCCGAGATCAGGAATGGCTACAGCCAACCCTATATTGCCGATGAGGCCGATCTGGACCGCTATCTCGAAGAACTCAAAAAGACCCTGCTGGTGGAACTCCGCGCGGGCAAGAAAGTGATTGTCTGATGGATACCAACGCGCTGAAGAAGTTCGCCCAGGCGGCCCGCAACCTGCTGATTGATCAGGTGACCTCCAAACTTGATCTGGTGCTTGTCGATGGCAGTGCGGCGCGCCGCCAACATCCACAGGCGATGAAGGATCTGGACACAGCGATTGCCCACAATGGCAAAAGCCAAGTCATCGAACAGGTCGCCTATACCTGGTTCAACCGCTTTACCGCTCTGCGCTTCATGGATGCTAATAGTTATACGGCTGTCGGTATCGTGTCTCCTGCCGAAGGGCAGACCCGGCCCGAGGTTTTGGCCGAAGCCATGGCGGGCAACCTGCCTGAGGGGGCCCCTGTGGAAGTGGCGGCGCTGCTCGATGGCCGCACACCATCGTCCGATCCGCAGGCCGAAGCTTACCGGCAACTGCTGGTCCATGCCTGCAACCAATGGCACGGGTCGATGCCCTTCCTATTTGAGGAAATCGACGATTACACCGAACTGCTGATGCCCGAGGATCTGCTGTCGCAGTCCTCCATTCTGTCCGAGACGCGCAAGGTGATGACCGCAGACGCCTGTCAGGATGTCGAGATCATTGGCTGGCTTTACCAGTTCTACATCTCGGAGAAGAAGGATCAGGTCTTCGCGGGCCTCAAGAAGAACCAGAAGATCACTGCCGAGAACATCCCCGCTGCGACGCAACTGTTCACGCCGCACTGGATCGTCCGCTATCTGGTGGAGAACTCGCTGGGGCGGCTGTGGCTGCTGAACCGGCCCCAAAGCCGTCTGGCTGAGCGGATGGATTACTACATCGCGCCGGAAGAGCCCGAGACGGACTTCCTCCGCATCTCCCGCCCCGAAGACATCCGCATCTGCGATCCCGCCGCCGGGTCGGGGCACATGCTGACCTATGCCTTTGACCTGCTCTATGCCATTTATGAGGAAGAGGGCTATGACGCGACAGAGATCCCCACGCTGATCCTGACGCATAACCTGACTGGGGTGGAGATTGACGACCGCGCGGGGGCGCTGGCCGCCTTTGCGCTGGCGATGAAAGCGGCGGCCAAGCTGGGGCGGCGGCGGTTCTTGCGGATGGAGGCAAAGCCCGACATCTGCGTATTGCAGAACGTGACCTTTACGGATGCCGAGGTTGTCCGGGATGTGGCCGCCGTGGTGGGCAAGGATCTATTCACCGATGAACTGCGCGAAACACTGGGCCAGTTCGAGCAAGCCAAGAACTTCGGCTCGCTGATCGTGCCGAAACTGCGCGATCCGGCCGAGACGCTGCGGGTGGTCGAGGCGCGGGATTTCCGCGGCGACCTACTGCTGAAAGAGGTGCAGGCGCGCGTCATCGCCGTGCTGCGCATGGCCGAGGCGCTGTCGCCAAAGTATCACGTGGTGGTGGCCAACCCGCCGTATGCAGGCGCAAAAGGCCTTAATGGAAATCTTGGAGTTTTTGCGAAAGAAAACTATCCACTAAGTAATGCAGATCTCTTTTCAATGTTCATTGAGAGATCAGAAAGACTGGCTGTCTCAGGCGGGCATTTTTCCCTTATTGTTTTACCGTCATGGATGTTCTTGTCTTCTTTTGAATCGCTAAGAGCAGCCATGCTGCGTAATAACAGCCTTCTTAGTCTGTGCCATATGGGGCGAGGGATATTTGGCATTGATTGGGGTTCCAGTGCTTTCTGCTTTTCAAAGGGCAAGAAACCAAGCCGTAAGACAGATTTCTTCCGCCCACACAAACGAAATTTTCAGTACATCCCTCCGGAGAAGATCCGCGACATCTTCCTTGCCGCAAAGAAAAATCATGACTATCATTTTGACTTCTCAACCATCGGAAACGAGCCTGACTGCGAAGAGGAAACAACGGGTCAAAGGATATACCATCAGATAGATTCTGATAAATTCTTGCTCATTCCCGGTTCTCCATTCGCATACTGGCTTGGCGAACGATTCTTGACTCTATTTCAGAGAACAAAATCAGTTGGATCAGTAGCAGAACCGAAAGCTGGGCTTTCCACCGGGGACAACCCACGTTTTCAAAGGTCTTGGCACGAGGTGTCCCTTTCTAATATTGGTTTTGACTGCTCTTCATCTGAAGAGACGCTTGAGCGTTTAGAGCAATGGTACCCATGCAACAGCGGTGGAGATTTCAGGAAATGGTATGGAAACAACGAAATAATCGTCAATTGGGAGAATGATGGACGAGAACTGCGAAGCTTCAAGGATGATAACGGTAAGCTTCGTTCAAGGCCGCAAAATATAAGATTCTTTTTTAAGCCTGGAGTAACTTGGAATAAAATTAGCGCTGGAAGTTTTGCCGCGAGGGTTAAAGATGCTGGCTATATTTTCGATGACACGGGTCGATCTGCCTTTTGCAACACTGCATCTGAAAGAAAAACTCTTTTGGCGGCGATGTGCTCATCCATTACTAATTCAGTTTTGCGGGTTCTAAATCCATCCATGAGTTTTACAAGTGGGGACGTTGCCAATATCCCATTCCCTTTAGAGCCTCTGGCTGCGCTTGATGGAATTGTCGATAGAGCAATCGGACTGACTAAATCCGACTGGGACGCCTACGAAACCTCTTGGGATTTTACCACGCTCCCGCTGCTCCAACCCGACCATCGCGCCGATACGCTGGAGGGCACCTACACCACCCTTCGCACCCATTGGCAGGGCATAACGGACGAAATGCAGACCTTGGAGGAAGAGAACAACCGCATCTTCATCGACGCTTACGGCTTGGCTGACGAGCTGACCCCCGAGGTGCCGCTGAACGAGATCACCCTCACCTGCAACCCCGCCTATCGCTATGGCATCAAGAATGACGCCGAGGCTAACGAGGCCCGCCTGCGCGCCGACACCATGGCCGAGTTCCTCTCCTACGCCGTGGGCTGCATGTTCGGCCGCTACAGCCT
>TARA_R110002020_G_scaffold360517_1_pt1 | contig 23108 bp, 22 predicted proteins | sample TARA_R110002020 | Tara Oceans TARA_R110002020 (sample SAMEA4396489) | marine metagenome | biome: Westerlies Biome; feature: [MES] marine water layer (ENVO:01000295) within the mesopelagic zone...; material: water (ENVO:00002006), including particulate matter (ENVO:01000060) such...
CAGGAAAGGCTAGCCGAGTAATCGACTAGCCTTTTAAACTATCTACTTTTGAGACAGCCTCTTTGTACATTTGGTTACGAAAATTGACCTTAGGATTTCTTCTCCTTTTCATCAGATTTCAAATCGTCTCTGTCCTTTAATTTTTTGTCTTCCACATTCTTATTGAGAAACTCATTGATTTTGTCAATAGAAAAGGAAGAGGAAATCTCACCAAAGGAATTTATGTTCATCTTAAAGCCGTTCAAGTCTTCATGAACTTTTGGGTCTTCGTTTTTCTTTTTCTTCTTTGTCATAGCTTGTGTATTTAGCCGATTACTTCTAGAGTAGCTAACGCAAATCTGATTCGCTTGGCCACTTCTTCAGTCCCTAAAATAGCAAAAATCTCCATCAAATCAGGACCTGCACCTACACCTGTCACAGCCAAGCGAACCGCTTGCATTGATTTTCCTAATTTTAGTTCTTTTGCTTCGGCAGTTTCTCCAAGCAAAGCTTTAGCTTTTTCTGCATCGAAATCACCAGTGTGCCCTTCTAGTGTCTCTGCATAAGCAGTAAGGATTGTCACCGCATCAGCATTCCATCTTTTGCCTGCAATATCCTGATCAAATTTCGTAGGAGCTTCCACCACGAATCTACTTCCTTGCCAAATTTCTGCGGGGAAAGTCACGCGCTCCTTCATTAATGCTACCAAAGCTTCGGCTGTGTCCTGAATAATAGTTACTCCTTCTTTAGCGGCATCTGCTATCACATAGGGTGCTAAGTCTGCATTTGATTTTGCTCTCAAATACTGCTCATTGAACCACTTTGCTTTCGCGATATCAAACTTAGTCCCTGACTTACCGATTCGCTCTACCGAGAAAGCTTCGATCAATTCTTCCAAAGAGAAAATTTCCCGCTCATCGCCTGGATTCCAGCCAAGGAATGCCAAGAAATTCAAAAAGGCATCTGACAAATAACCTTGCTCACGGAAGCCAGCTGCCGTATCGCCATCTACCTTGTTTTCCCAATTCAGTGGGAAGACAGGAAATCCTAGCTTATCACCATCACGCTTGGAAAGCTTGCCGTTTCCGTCTGGCTTTAGCAAAAGAGGCAAGTGAGCAAATTCAGGCATGGTATCTTCCCAGCCAAAGAACTTGTAAAGCAATACGTGTAAAGGAGCTGAAGGGAGCCATTCTTCTCCGCGAATCACGTGTGTAATATTCATCAGATGATCATCGACGATATTTGCCAGATGGTAAGTTGGCATCCCGTCAGATTTCATCAATACTTTGTCATCTAGCGTAGCAGACTGCACCATCACCCAGCCACGGATCATGTCATTGAGTCGAACTTCTTCCTTGCGTGGGATCTTTACACGGATCACATAGGGTTCTCCTGATGCCAATCTTGCCTTCACTTCTTCTTCAGGAAGTGTGAGCGAGTTTTTCATCTGAGTTCTTGTGATGCTGTTGTATTGTGGTTGAACTACGCGCGCAGCGGTCAATCGCTCACGCATAGCTTCCAGTTCTTCAGAGGTGTCAAACGCATAATAGGCATGTCCAGCTTCTACCAAGTCCAGTGCATATTGCATATAGCTTGGCTTGCGCTCAGATTGTCGGTATGGTGCACATTCGCCAGGATTCCAAGGGCTTTCGTCAGGAGAAATCCCTAGCCATTCCAATGATTCTTTAATGTAATCTTCCGCTCCAGGTACAAATCGAGTTTGATCTGTGTCTTCGATTCTTAATAGGAATTTTCCGCCCATTTTGCGGGCAAAAAGGTAATTGTAAAGCGCGGTACGTACACCGCCAATATGTAAAGGCCCCGTCGGTGATGGAGCGAATCTTACGCGAACTTCTCTACTCATGGATTTTTATGTCAATACCCTCAATAGTAAAGCAGAGGGCTTGTTTTAGTTTACAGTCGGGGTGCAAAGATAGGGAATTGTAGTGGAAGCGGACCGTATTCACATATGTTACTAAGTTAAAAAAGCGTCTACTTAACCATATTTTCCTCAATGATATTTTATATAATTGCTACTAATCACTCATACTTCTTTCCACTTGAAGACTAATTAGCCATTTGAGATAAGAAACTACTTCAAATCGAGTTGTACTTTTTATTCTGAACTCTTATTGACTTCAGATGTTAATTAGCAGGGAAAAGCTGCTTTATATCAATCGTTGGAAATCATAAAGCACTAACTTTACCCCACCAACCTAGTATTAAAATCACAAGCTTTTGGATCGTCAGGATTTTCTTTCCATTTACCAATCAGACCCTATTTTTCAAACTATCGCCCATGAGATATCAAGTGGCGATAAGCTTACTCACCAGATAAAAGGACTATCTGGGAGTTTGGATATGGTGTTGTTTTCAGCACTTTATCAGGCCAAGGGTGGTTTTCATTTGATCGTGGCTCAGGATAAAGAGGAAGCTGCATACCTCAATTCGGATCTTCAGAATTTGCTGAATACGGAAGAGCACATGATCTTTCCTTCCAGTTTCAAGCGCGCATATCAATACGAGGAAATCGACAATGCCAATGTGCTGATGCGCTCGGAGATTCTGAATCTGGTGTTGGAGGAAAAGGGAAAATCACGCATCATCATTACTTATCCAGAGGCAATCTATGAGCGGGTAATCAACAAGAGATCACTCTTGGAGAATACCTTTTCTGCTAAAGTCGGGGAGCAAGTGGATATGGAATTTGTATCGGAAATTCTTGCCAGCTATGATTTTGAGCGGACTGAGTTTGTCTATGAACCTGGGCAATTTGCTATCCGGGGTGGGATTTTGGATGTTTTTTCATTCTCAAATGAAAATCCATACCGCTTGGAGCTTTTTGGAAAAGAGATTGAAAGCATCCGAACTTTCGATCCGGAATCGCAACTCTCTATTGCTAGCGTAGATCAAATTGCTTTGATTCCAAATGTTCAAACCAAACTTCTTCAGGAAGTAAGGCAGTCTTTTTTGGGATTTTTGCCTGAGCAGACGATTATCTGGATCAAAGATTATCAGCTGACACTTGATGTAATGGACGAATGTTTTCACAAAGCTTCTCTAGCTTTTGATCAGATCGTCAAAAAAACAAATAATACAAAAACAGTTCTCGGTCCTGGGGACTTATTTGATAAAGGAGCCGACTTTGCTACGCTTTCCACCAATTTCTCGCGAGTGGAATTTGGTAAGCAGTTTTACCTAAAGAATGCTAAGCAAACCACTTGGGAGTCGCAGCCGCAGGCTTCATTCAACAAGAATTTTGATTTGCTTGTCACCCAACTTTCAGAAAATGAAAAGAAGGGTTTTGTCAATGTTTTGACCGCTGAAAATGCCAAGCAAATCGATAGGTTGCTCGGTATTTTCAAAGAGTTGGATCCGACTTTACAAGTCCAAAGTATGCTTCTTGGCTTGCGCGAGGGATTTGATGATAAACAATCAAAAATAGCCTGTTTCACAGATCATCAGCTTTTTGAGCGTTTTCATCGCTATAAAACCCGAGATAAAGCCAGTAAATCCAAAGCCCTTACTATCAAAGAGCTGAAAGCACTACATCCTGGAGACTACATTGTTCATGTTGATTATGGTGTAGGTCGATTTGCAGGTTTGGAGAAAGTGGATGTAGCAGGCAAAATGCAGGAAGCGGTTCGCTTGATCTTCAGAGATGATGATTTGCTTTATGTGAATATTCACTCTTTGCACAAAATCTCAAAGTTTTCCGGGCAAGAGGGTACAGTACCTTCTATGTCTAAGCTTGGATCTCCGGATTGGGAAAACAAGAAATCCAGAGCCAAAAAGCAGGTCAAAGACATTGCAAAGGACCTGATTGCGCTTTATGCCAAAAGAAGGTCAGCGGCAGGATTTGCTTTTAGTCAAGATTCTGTTCTGCAAATTGAGTTGGAATCTTCTTTTATCTATGAGGATACACCTGATCAGGCTTCCGCTACACAAGATGTAAAATCGGATATGGAAAAATCTTATCCTATGGATCGCTTGGTTTGTGGAGATGTGGGATTTGGAAAAACTGAAGTAGCTATAAGAGCAGCTTTCAAAGCTGTAAATGATAGAAAGCAAGTTGCCATTTTGGTCCCAACGACCATTCTTGCCATGCAGCATTATCAAACTTTTAGTGAGCGATTGGAGAATTTCCCTGTGAAAGTGGAGTATATCAACCGCTTTCGCACTGCAAAAGAAATCAAGGAAATCATCGCTCAAGTAAAAACCGGAGAGATAGACATCCTTGTAGGTACTCATAGGATTGTCAATAAGGATATTGAGTTCAAGGATTTGGGTTTGTTGGTGATTGATGAAGAGCAGAAGTTTGGAGTGAAAGTGAAAGATCAGTTGAAAAATCTACGCTTGAATGTGGATGTTTTGACTTTAACAGCCACGCCAATTCCTAGGACATTACATTTTTCCCTCATGGGAGCAAGAGATTTGTCTGTGATCGCAACACCTCCTCCAAATCGTCAACCCGTCACCACCGAAGTTCAAACCTTTCAGGAAGAAGTGATACGGGATGCTGTTTCGTATGAACTGAGACGTGGTGGGCAAGTTTTCTTTGTTCATAATCGAGTGGGAGAAATTGATTCCATTGCCAATCTGATCATGAAATTAGTGCCTGATTCCAGAGTAGTTGGTGCTCATGGTCAGATGGATGGGAAAAAACTGGAAAAGGTCATGGTGGATTTTATTCACCACGAATACGATGTGCTGGTGTCTACTAACATCATCGAATCAGGTTTGGATATCCCTAATGCCAATACGATTATTATCAACCGAGCTCATATGTTTGGCATGAGTGATTTACACCAGATGCGCGGACGAGTTGGACGTAGTAATAAGAAAGCATTCTGCTATCTGCTAACGAAGCCTATGTCTGGCTTGACCGCAGAAGCAAGGAAACGTATGCAGACGCTGGAAGAATTCTCGGATCTTGGAGATGGATTTAAGGTGGCTATGAAGGATTTGGATATTCGAGGAGCAGGCAACTTGCTAGGAGCCGAACAAAGTGGATTTATCACCGATTTAGGGTTTGAAATGTATCATAAAATCCTCGATGAAGCTGTTCAGGAGTTGAAGGAAAATGAGTTTGCAGCTTTATTTGAAACCGATCTTTCGGAGAAGGTGAAGGTGTTGGTTCAGGACTGTACGATTGAGACAGATTTGGAATTACTGATTCCTGAAGAATACGTTGGAAATATCAGTGAAAGATTGGGGCTTTATTCGAAACTTGATGCGATCAAGAATGAAGAAGAGCTGAGTAAATTTTCCGCTATGCTGCTGGATCGATTCGGACCTTTGCCGGAATCTGTGGAGGATTTGATGGAAACGGTAAGATTGAGGTGGAAAGCGGAAAAACTTGGTATTGAGAAACTTGTGTTGAAAGGAAACCTGATGAAGTGTCACCTTCTTCCTTCTACCCGAGATGATTACTATTCCTCCGATATTTTCCAAAAAGTTATGCGATTTGCTCAGATGAATAGTAAACTTTGCAAAATAAAGGAGTACAAGAATCGTTTGATTCTTACATTATCGAATGTTTCTACGATTTCCAAAGCGCAGATCAAGCTAAAAGAAATGAATGAAGCCTGATTTTGAAATATTTTAATGGCATAAAAATTGCAGATTTGCCTACCGATTTTGTTGATTTTCTGGGATTTTGGTGGTTTTTTGCCAAATGGAATAAAAGGACTTCAACTCAAATCATTGGAAGTGCTTTACATTGCAATTATATTAGCACACTGAAAAAGACCTAAAACAATTAGAAATATGCGTCTGAGTAACAAATCATGGGGAATGTGGGTAGCAGCATTAGCGATAGCTGGAAGCTCTATTTTAACCTCTTGTAATAAAACTCCTGGCTATGGCAGAAGAACTGCAGATAAGCCTGGCAAAAAAAGTGCTACCACCGGAGCAGAGTTTAGTTTTGATGAAAACGATTCTACTCAATTTTTTGTAGCCAAAAATGCTGAGCAAATCCCAGGTCCAAACTTGAAGTTTATCCAAGGTGGTAGAGCCGTATTAGGTTCTCAGGAAGAGGATGTGATGGCTTTCCGTGATAATCAGGAAAGAACTGTAACCCTTGCCAACTTCTATCTGGATGAGACAGAAGTTACCAATAACGATTATAGAGAGTATCTTTTCGATATGGGTAAAAAAGTAAGTGCAGATTCACTTCTTAAACTTGAGCCTAAAGATAATGTATGGGCCGGCGGAGAAATGAGTTTCAATGACATGTACCAGTCATACTACTTCAGATTCCCAGGTTTCAACTTCTATCCTGTTGCAGGTGTTTCTTGGGTTCAGGCAAATGCCTACTCAAAGTGGAGAACTGAATATGTACAGGAAATAATCAGAAAAGAGAGAGAGATAGACTCCACATTTACTAAAAATCAGCTTATCGAAAGAGGTGTAGCCCTTGCGGATTATAGACTTCCAACAGAAGCTGAATGGGAATACGCCGCCAAAGCGATGATAGGTACTCAATACTTGGATGAAAATCAGGAATTCGGCCGAATCTATCCATGGGACGGAAGGGGTGTTAGAAATCCTTATAACGTAAAAAGAAAAGGTAAGCAAGGTGATTTCCTTGCCAACTTCAAAAGAGGTAGAGGTGATTACGGCGGAATCTCAGGTGGGCAAAGAAATGATGGAGACATTATTCCTACCAACGTCTACGATATGGCGCCGAATGATTTCGGATTGTACCATATGGCTGGTAACATGAACGAATGGGTTCAGGATATTTACCGTCCGCTATCCTATCAAGATGTAGATGATCTTAACCCGGTTAGAAATACAGGTATCGGTGATGAAGAAGATACCTACATGACTTCAATGCTTACAGATGAGTTGAGAGTTTATAAAGGAGGATCTTGGAGAGATGTAGCTTATTGGTTAGCTCCAGGTACAAGAAGATTTATGCATCAAGACTCAGCTACCAATCATATTGGTTTTAGATGTGCGATGATCTCCATCGGAGAGAAAGGCAACTAAGAAATAACGAATTCACGAAAAGCCCCACCAATTGATTTTGGTGGGGCTTTTTTCATGTAAATTCATTAATGCTCTATTTCGCTGGCTTCATCACGCCAGCATTGATTGCCACAGATATGTCATTTTCCTTTGGAGGAATAGGGCAGGCATATCCAGTTGCATACGCACAGAAGGGATTATAAGCCTTGTTGAAGTCCAGTTCTATTGTGGTGCCTGTAGGTATTCTCAGATCCATGTATCTTCCACCACCATATGTTTCTGCGCCATTGCTTTGGTCAGTAAACGGCAAGAAAAGATAGTCTATGTATTTTTCCTGAGTCCTGAGCTGATGACTTTGATAGATGTTTAATTGGTACTCTTTTCCATCCAAGGTAAAAGTTGCTATTCCATAGATATCGTAGTCTTTGATGGAATTGGCGGTTGTTTTCATTTGAAAGAGACTGGCTGGAGGAAGTTTTTCAAACTTAGCGGTCACATGATATTTCTGATCAATCGGAAAAAAATGATGTCCTTCGAACGCCTTTCTTTCCTGTGCTGTCAAAGGAGATTCTTCTGGGTTTTTAAACTCCTCATTCAGCTCATGCTGAAATTCGAGGATGGATTTCTCATACTCATTTTGAGCAAACAGACGGAGAGAAATTAGAAAAAGAGAACATGTGAAGAGAAGAAATGCTTTCATATAATGAAGTTCTTAGAAACTGTTGCAAAATATCAATAAGTTTTCAGAGTAATAAAGAAACTTACCAAAGTGAAATTTCAATTAGACTTAATGAGAAATTACAAGCTCTTCATTTTCAATGATTAATCTATTCTCGTTAAATTGATATCTAGAATTGATCACTTTTAACCTAGATACGAGTATGGAAAGCAAACATGGATTTTTGAAAATGAGTATTGCTGAATTTATCCCTTGGATTCAGTCTCAGCGTATTGCCCGAACCATTCTGACAGTTCAGCAACATCACACCTGGAGTCCTAACTATACCCATTTCAATGGGGAAAATCATTTCGATCGGCAGCTGGCTATGAAAAATCACCATGTGAGAAATAATGGCTGGAGCGATATAGGTCAGCATTTCACTACTTTTCCAGATGGTACTATTGTCACAGGAAGATCTCTGGAAGCTACTCCTGCATGCATTTTTGGTGCGAATAGAGATTCCATTTGTATTGAACATTTAGGCAATTTTGATAAGGATGGTGATAGGATGACTAATGAGCATAGAGAAACCATTGTCCAGATGACAGCGGCTCTTTGTGATAAATTCAGACTTCCAGTCAATACTTTGAGTATCATTTATCACCATTGGTTTGAACTCAGTACAGGAAAAAGAAACAATGGAATGGGCGGCAATAAATCCTGTCCAGGTACTAATTTTTTTGGTGGAAATAAGGTGGATGACTGCATGACTTTTTTCCTTCCTCTGGTGCATCAGGCGATTCAGGGTTCTCATCTCACTACCTCTCCTCCCGAAATCGAAAAATATGTAGCAGTGACAGCCAACTTGCTTAATGTCCGAACCGGACCTAGTGGGTCTGCTTCCAAAGCTCCAGATAGAGAAGCTGCTCAGCTGGGCGCAATTCTGAGAATATACGAGGAGTCCAATGGTTGGCTGAAAATATCAAATAGTCAATCGCACTGGGTTTATGGAAGATACACAACTGAGGTTCTAAGAGCTACTATCAATGCCAATGTGCTTCGGGTTAGGAGCGGTCCTGGGACAGAGTATCCAATCGTAGACAACCTGATGAAATCAGAAGAAGTCTTCATTTCCAAAGAATCAGATGGCTGGTGCAAAATGAGTTTGGAAGAAAAATGGCTAAGTAAAAGTTATTTGGATTTCAACTAATCTGGGTAAACCTTCCATCTAACTTTCCCGATATGTGAGTTGTTTTCTCATTTCGTGGAACTTCTTAAGTTGCTTTTGCTACCTAAACCCGTCTATCTAACAGTAAGACGGGTTTCCTTTTTTTGGAACATTCTTAGCTTCTATATAAGTGCTTCCAAACCGAAGCTGCTTTCTGGCAAAGAGAGTAATTGCCAACTTAACCACTAAAACTATGAGTTTATTAAAAGATGTAAGAGTAGCAATATTAGCTACGAATGGATTTGAAGAATCAGAATTAGTAGAGCCAAAACGTGCCCTTGAAAAAGAAGGTGCTGAAGTATTAATTATATCGCCGGAAAATGATGAAATCAAAGGCTGGAAGAATGGAAATTGGAGTGAGGCGATTAAAGTAGACGCACGGGTTGATCAAGTAAGCGCTACTGACTTTGATTCTTTGTTACTTCCAGGTGGAGTAATTAATCCGGATCTATTGAGAAGAGATATGGCTTCCGTGGAATTTGTAAAGAGTTTTTTTGCAGATCATAAGCCAGTAGCTGCCATCTGCCACGGTCCGCAGATGCTCATAGAAGCTGAAGTGACCAACGGCCGTACCTTGACTTCATTTGCCTCAGTGAGGAAAGACCTAGAAAATTCAGGAGCACATTGGGTAGATGAAGAAGTAGTCGTAGATAGCGGCTTAGTCACGTCTAGGAGTCCAAAAGATTTGCCCGCCTTCAATAAAAAGATGGTTGAGGAATTCCGGGAAGGAAAACACGCTGGACAAACAGCTTAATATACAAGAGCCCGAGTTATCGGGCTTTTTTTATTGGATGCTTTTCGTATTCAGGTAAAAGAAAACTATTAATACATCTGTTTTGAAATCTTAACATCGGAATTGTGAACACAGCATTTCAGAAAGCGTACTATTATTACGTTATTCATAGTTAAACTGCATTTATATGAAAAGACTTTCCTTTGCCCTACTGTTTTCTTTGTTCACCATGCTTGCTTATTCGCAGGAGATCAAGGAAACTTCTTTTAAATCCGAAATCCAAGAAGTCACGGTATTTCTCTCAGGTGCGCAGATTTTTGAAACAGCCTCTGGGCAAATTTCTGCAGGCGAATCATTTATTTTAATTAAGGGACTTTCTCCCTATGTGGATGAAAAGAGTATTCAAGTCAAAGGAATGGGTGATTTTACCATTCAGGCAGTTAATAAGCGCTTGGATTACCTCTCTGAGCAACAAACAGGGGAGAAAGTGAAAATGCTTCAGGATTCTATTTTGGCAATCCAAAGAAACCAAAGTATAGAAATGGCGCGCCTGGAAGTGCTAAAGGAAAAAACCAGTTTGCTAAATGCAAATAAGAATATCGGTGGAACTCAGAATGGATCGACTCTGACAGAATTGAAGCAGGCGATGGATTTTTATGATACTGAGCTGATGAAAATCAAAGCTGAGGAATTGAAAATACAAGCGAATCTTCAAAAGGAAAATGAGGAGATGAATAAGCTCAGCAATCAAATTGCTGCAATGCAGGAATCCGGTAATGAATCAACCTCCGAAATCAGAATTAGAGTGAAAACAGATCGAGCAGGTGTTGCCAACTTTGAAATCAATTACCTGGTTGCTAATGCAGGATGGTACCCAAAATACGATGTGCGGGTGAAGAATGTGAGTTCTCCTCTCTCGCTTATCTACAAAGCAGAAGTTTATCAAAATACCGGAGTTGACTGGAAGGACGTGAAACTGAGATTTTCCAACGGTAACCCAAACCAAGGCGGACAAATCCCTGATTTAGAAAAATGGGAATTGAATTTTGCCAGATTGACCACTTTCAATCCTAGGACTCAAAACTTCGGGTCAGTTTCTGGGAAAGTTGTTGATGCAGGTGACGGGGAAGGGATTCCTGGTGCAACTGTAATGGTGCGGGGCACAACAATTGGTACCGTCACAGATATAGATGGTAATTACTCACTTACCTTACCTTCTGGAGCCAGTCAATTAAGTGTTTCCTTTATTGGTTATCAGCCTAGGGATATAGCGATTAATTCCTCTAGAGTGAATGTATCACTTCAAGAAGATACTATGATGTTGGAGGAAGTTGTAGTGACTGGATATGGAACTCAGCAAAAAAAATCAATCACAGGAAGTGTTGCGACTGTTCGAATTCGTGGCACAAATTCAATGGATGCCATGGAAGCAAGCCCGCTACAGACTTCCGTAGTAGAAAACCAAACCACAGTAGAAATCGAAGTTGCAGAGCCTTATTCAATCAAATCCAATGGAGAGAAAACCTTGGTGGATCTGAAGAATTACCAAGTGGAAGCTTCTTATAGGTACTCGGTTGTTCCTAAGCTCGATAATGATGCATTCCTGATTGCTGAGATTGCCGATTGGAGTCAATACAGTTTGCTGGAAGGAGAAAGCAATCTATACTTTGAAGATGGCTATGTAGGCAGATCAATATTGAATGGGTCTTCATTGCAGGATACCTTGGAAATTTCAATGGGGCGGGATAGAAGCATTGTGATCCAACGGGAGAAAAATGATGAATTTTCCAAAAAGCGGGCAATTGGGTCTAATATCACTGAGAGTCGCGAGTACAAAATCACTGTGAAAAACAATAAGTCTCAGCCCGTGACGATCAATGTAGAGGATCAAATTCCTGTTTCTGTCAATTCTGATATTACCGTCGAGGCATTAGGACTTTCTGGGGGGAAATTAGATCCGAATACTGGATTAGTCACTTGGACGATAACTTTGCAGCCGGGGGCTCAGCAAGAGCTCAAACTTCAGTACGAAGTGAAATATCCAAAGCGGGAAAAAGTGATTTTGGATTAAGGTTGATGCTTTGGTAAATAGCTAAAAAGGGCTTAAACAATTAAGTTTAACCCCTTTTTTTAATGGTCAGAAATGAATGAACTCCTTATTTCACTATCCAATAATTCAGATAGCCAGATGGGGTTTCCAGTACCACTTTGAATATGTCGGACTGTGTCCCATTAAGGGAAAATGACTTCTTCTCATCGGCTAAATTGATCTCATCGACTAGCCAGTAATTATCTATGCCGCCAGTCTTGAAGTTATTTGTTGTTGATACCCAAACTCTTCCTTTTTCGCCTGTTGAAAGTGATTTCCAGGTCATTGAGATTTCTCCATTTTTCGATTCAGCTTTCAGTCCACTTGCGTCCACTGTTCCAATAAATGGTGTTCCGTCTAATTCCATTGCGATCTTCTTAGGGATGCTGAGTTCTAAATGATTTGCTATAGAAGGCAGAATGTCCACCATCTCTGGTGTTTCCTCAAAATGTGAATTGGTGTTTTTTGAATTGGTGACTATCCATGTGGCACGTTCTCTGGCGCTATGACCTCCGTGATCAAAACCATCATCAGTTCTTCCATGATCTGTAGTGATGACTATTAGCCAATCTTCTCCAAAGGTTTCTTCTCTGTATTGAATTGCTTCCCAAACACGTCCGATTTGGATATCTGCTTTTTTGACTCCGTCAATCATTTCAGGACTATTGCCAAAGCCATGTCCCATATCATCGGAATATTCCAAATACATCCAGGATAAATCTGGAGCTTCCTCAGAAATATAGCGGGCAGCTTCTTTGGAAACTGCTTCGTCTATTCTATGGATGTAAAATTTATCATCGTCATGAGGGAAATTCAAGCTATCCAGCTCCATTCCATCAAAATAATAATCAAACACAAAGTTTCCTGTTTGCGGTAAATTGGCTCCCACCAGTTTAGTTCTATTGTCTAGCCAAGTAGAGAAAATGGCCGTTTTCTTAGTTGGGTTAGCTTCTTTTAGTATTCTGAAAATTGTCCAGTAGTTATAATTCGGCGCCTTGATACTGTTTCCCCATACATTATGCTTATTCGCCCAAACTCCAGTTAATAAGGAATTATATCCCACTGCAGAAATAGTAGGCGTCTCAGAATATCCACCTACTTCACCTCCCATACTAGCTTTAGTAAATCCTCCAATTGCACTAATCTTGTCCATATTTGGAGTAGCAACTGAATCGATCACATCTGCAGGGATTCCATCTAGGATTACGAATAACACTTTTTTGGAGTTGGTTTGAGCAAAACTGTGAGATGCAAACAAGGCAACGGCTGCAAGCGTTAAAATTCTTTTCATTCTTGGCTATTTCTAAGAGATTCTAAAGTTACTCCCTAAAGTTAAAAATGAAATGGAATAGGTTTTTAGCTCCCCTGCTACTTCCGGTCCAATGTCATCTCCAAGAAGGTGTACCAGGTATCTCCTTGGTTGAATTCGCCGATTTCAAACCATTGACCTTTCTCATTTATTTTGATAATGTACCTGACCGATTCTGCAGGATACCAATAATATACATCCTCTTTTATTTCAGATTTGAAAGTCCCTTTTTGTCCAGATGGAAGGAATGATTGAAAATCAAACTGATTTTCTGCTCCGGAAGATGTGATGATGGCTAGCGCATTGTGAACAATTTATCCATCTGATTTACCTAATCCTTCAATTAGAATTGCTGTAGAATCTAGTTTGAACTGAATTTTTTCAGTTTGCTCAAATGTGTGCCTAACTCTATCCTGGCCAACCATCCAACCGGATCCCGACCATTCACCGACTAGGAAAGAAAGCTTTTTGACTTCAGTTTGAGCAGCTTTATCTGTCTCACTGCTTTGTGCAATTGATAGGTTTGTGATAACCGAAAGAGCGAGTATTAGAATTGTTGATTTTTTCATAATTTCTATAAATTGGTTTATGATATAAACTGTTGGGTCAAATTTTTTTAAGTGATATAATTCTTAAGATTTTCCACATAACTCTCGAATGCCTTCACACCAGTTTGGGTTATCGCACAGGTAGTTAGCGGACGTTTTCCTTTGAAGGACTTGGTGATCTTAAGGTAACCTGCCTTATCAAGCTTGTCCAACTGTACGCTCAGGTTTCCCGCAGTTGATTCCGTTTTCTCCTTTAAAAAAGTGAATTCGGCTGATTCCAAGCTGATCAGTAAAGACATGACTGCCAGGCGTAACTGTGAATGTAATAAGGGATCTAAAGGCTTAAACTCGCTCACGATAGGTGTTTTTCATGTAATAACCGGGCACAAGATATCCCAAAACCATGGCAATGCCAGCAACTAAATACTGCTCTGATACAGGTACGAGGAAAGCTACAATCGCTCCAATGGCTAAGACCAATGCGCCCATCTTGATAATGGATACCCGGATCAAACTCCCCGTAGCGAACATTCCCACGGCTGCCAAAATCAAAATCACCGGATTGTGATTAAAACCCAATACGGGCATAAATCCAAGTATAATTAGAATGGCAACAAATACACCAATCCAGACTTGGTTGAGGACCTGATCTAGATGAGTTCGGACTTTAGCATTTATTCGTTTTCTGTATCCCCAAAAGAAGCTGAAGAAAGTAGCTGGAAGAATCAGGATCCAAATGTAGTAAGGATGTTCATAGTTCGCTTTTTCAAGTGCATAATGCCCCAGACTGCATACTGCAATCACCCAGCCCCAAAGTAATATGTGGAAACTTCCATCTCCCGCTGCTTCTTTTTTAGCCTTAGCAATCATATCTGTGATGATGGCTAGAGACTCATTACTTGTTAGTTTTTGTTCCATAAGTATCTGTGCTAAAATTTGAATTTTATAAATGTAAATAAGTTTATAATATAAACCTAATTTTCTTTTTAGCTCCAATTTGATTCTTGAAACATATAAAACGTCAACGAACCCTTTGAAAAATTAGTGATCCTTTGAAAATTCATTTTTGAGTTCAAATTCTTATCTTCAATTTTCATCCTATTGATAATAAGCCATGAAGAATATTTTTCATCCTCAGATCGTTCAGGAACTGATCGATAGAATAAATGAGCTGACTCCGGAGACCACGCCTCGTTGGGGGATCATGCGTGTGGATCAAATGATGGCCCATTGCTCTGTTGCCTATGAGATGGTTTATACTGATAAGCACCCCAAGCCGAATGCATTTATGCGCTTCATTTTAAAGACGTTTGTGAAAAATGGAGTGGTTAATGACAAGCCATATCCCAAAAATGCAAGGACGGCACCTGCTTTTATTATTGCAGAGCGAAAAGATTTCGAGACTGAAAAAGCCCGTTTGATTGGCTATTTGGAAAAGACAAGAGACTTGGGGATTCCCCACTTTGAGGGATTGGAGTCTCTTTCCTTTGGACCTCTTACTGCTCAGGAATGGAATTCCCTTTTCTATAAGCACCTCGATCACCATCTAACTCAATTTGGCGTATGATACATCCTGCAAAGTCTATTCGGACTTTTCTTGGCTCCAAAAATTACAAAGAGAGTATTCGGTTTTACCAGGTGTTGGGATTTGAGGTGAAACCTCTTGACCCCAAGATGTCTTTGGTGAGAGTTAATGATTCTCTTGCATTCTATTTGCAAGATTATTATTTAAAGTCTTGGTGCGAAAACTCCATGATTTTTCTGGAAATAGAAAGTGATCTCGAGTCCTATTGGGAAGCAGTCAAAGTCTTAGGTTTGCCAGACAAATTCCCAGGCACAAAACTCAGTACCATTAAGCACAACGATTGGGGTAATGAATTTTTCCTTCATGATCCAGCTGGAGTGTTATGGCATTTTGGAATCTTCCATTGATACTACAATTTCGAACCTGAAGTTAAAAAGTGTCAGAATTTAACTGAAAACTAACTTCTTGGAACATGTTTCTTGTTTACTCCGTTCATAGTCAGTAGATTAAATTCTTTAACACTTTAACCAAAATGCATCATGAAAAAGTTACCTGGATTATTTTTGCTTCTATTCCTCCTAAGTATGAGTAGCGTCTTTGCTCAGACTACTGATTCTCGTAGTGAGATGAATAGATTGCTCTCAAAGAATTTGAAATACCCTACTGAATTGCGTCAATCGGATACCCAAGGGACGGTGGTTATTTCTATTGAAGTTGATGCGAGAGGCATCATGACTGGGGAATATGAGCTTCTGTCAGGTGATTTGGCTTTTCAGGAGGAGATAGAAAGAAACGTCAAACTGCTAAAAGAAAACTGGGATCCTTCTTATCTAATAGGGAAAAGTCATGGTCAGGAGTATTTGATGAGTTTTGAATTTAAGCTTTCAAAAGGGGGCGCATTTCCTCCAAATCCTTTTTTAACATCATCTCAGAAAACAAAGGAGATATCACCATTGGAGGCGGTCAGCCTAGCATTAGTAGAAAATCCATATTCCCCAAAATTATATACAAACAGAGCTGAATTATTGGAGAATGAAGGTCAGCAACTCCGTGCAGAAATGGATTTGAATCAGGCCGAATTTCTTAAGGACAAAATGTTGACAGAAATAGTGATTGTGGGATATGCAGCACAGGGCCCAAAATCTCTTTGAATTGCTTAAAAAATCAGGAAATACTGGAGAGGGCTTAGGCTCTCTTTTTTTTATATTGAAAGATGGCAATCTACTGCTTCCTTAATAGAAAAGCTCTAAAACTTAAGCTAGAGACATCTTTCGGTCTGATTCTTGATCTTTTTTGCAAAAATGATTACCTGAATATGAATAAAAACCTGATCCTACTAGGGCTTTTTGCATCCTTGGCACTTACCACTTCCTGCTCCAATTCCGAATCAGTTGCTGAAGAGGAAACTGAAATTAATTCAACAGAACAGGCTTTATATAGCGGTGACAATTCGGCCACTGCACTAGACTGGAATGGTACTTACAAAGGAACTGTTCCCTGCGCCAGCTGTGAGGGAATAGAGACCACCCTTACGCTCAATATCGACCGCACCTATAAATTATCAACCCATTATTTTGGTAGAAATGACGCCTTAGAAGAAGATGACATGGGTACATTTACCTGGGACGAAACAGGATCGATTATCACACTAGAGCAGGTAAGTAACGGACCTAGCCAATATAAAGTGGGTGAAAACCGCCTTTGGCAGCTTGATATGGAAGGAAAAATGATCACCGGAGATCTTGCAGATCATTACATACTGACCAAGCAATAAATCTTACTTAAACCTCACAATTTTTCCATGAGCTTTGGAAGTCATCTCCTGAGGAATAGAACTCGTAATCTCTTTGAATAGAAGCTCGACAAGCTTTTGTTTGAGGAAACTTCGATTCAGGATAATGCTCACTTCCCGAGTAGGGGCTAGGCCGGCGAAGGGTCTCAATCTTGTTTTTTCTTCATCAGAGAGTTCCAAAGTTGCCAGTTCAGGTAATAGCGTAACTCCTTTGTATCGGTTAACCATGTTCTTCAACCCTTCAAGAGATCCGCTTTCGTAGTGAAAATTCTTTGGGCCGCTTAGACTTTGATCACAAAGATTGATCACCTGATCCCGGAAGCAATGACCTTGCTGAAGCACCCATAAATCTTCTTGGGCAACTTTCTCCGGATGGAATACATCTTCCTTGAGCAAAGGATGATCCTTAGATAAATAGGCATAAAACTTTTCATAGAACATCGGCTTTTCCACTACCCCGGATTCCAGCAAAGGAGTGACTACAATTCCCAAATCCAATTCATCATTTTTGAGCTTTTTCACAACTTCCTCTGTGACCATTTCTTGTACTTCCAGTTTTACGTGGGGGTAATTCTCGAGGAATTTTCGTATAAAAAGGTGAAGTAAATAAGGAGCCAACGTAGGAATAATTCCCAATTTGATCACACCGGAAATATCTCCCTTCATCTGAGCGACCAACTCAAATATCCCTTTACTTTCAGAAACAACCTTTTTGGCCTGCTCGATGATCTGCACACCCATTTCTGTAGGGATCACAGGCATTTTACTTCGATCAAAAAGTATCACACCAAGGTCTCGCTCCAGCTTACTTAGCTGGGCGCTAAGCGTAGGTTGGGTAACAAAGCAGCTTTCGGCTGCATGGCCAAAGTGTCTGTGCTTGTCGACAGCGATGAGGTACTCGAGTTGTTGGATTGTCATAGGAAAAGGGCTCTGTTAGTCAAAAGTATAAATTTCAGAAAAGAGTTTCCTGTCTCCATCTTTTCTAAAATACTCCATTGATCAAATTGCCATCTATTTATTTTTCTATGGTGAAGAAAATCAGTACTTTATTTCACCTAAAACAAATAACCCTCAATTAACCTCACTAACTCTTGATATGAGCAAATCATATTTTTCCCGAAGGAAATTTCTCAGTGCATCGCTACTCAGCACAATGGGCTTTTCAGCTATTCCCAATCTAAGTTTTGGCACGAATATGCGTACTGCCGACACCTCTAAAATTCGCATAGGATTCATAGGAGTAGGGCGGCAAGCAATGGGCTTGCTTGGCAACATGATGAAAAATCCACTTGTGGATGTTGTAGCTGGTGCTGATGTCTATGAGATTAAATTGGATAGATTTAAAAAGCGAGTTGCTAAGCTATACAAGGATGAGAAAAAGCAAGCTCCAGCACTCAAGGTTTATGCCGATTACAAACAGTTACTAGCAAATCCAGAAGTGGACGCGGTGGTGATCGCCTCTCCAGATCATTGGCATGCGATGATGGCAATAGATGCCTGTCATGCCGGAAAAGACATTTATTTGGAAAAGCCTCTCACGTTCACAATTCGAGAAGGACAAGAATTAGTTAAAGCAGTGCGCTCCAATGGAACCGTGCTTGCAGTAGGAAGCATGCAGCGATCGGGGGCTAATTTTCAACATGCAGCCAGAATGGTCCAAAAAGGAATGCTTGGAAATATCAAAAAAGTTCTGGTCAATGTCGGGACTCCACCACATCCCAAACCTTATGATTTACCTGCTCAATCAGTTCCGGCAGGATTGGATTGGAAAACTTGGGTTGGACCACTTCCCGACATTCATTACAATGAAGAACTAGATCCACCTATTTCCCTCAAACCAGAGCAAAATGAGAAAGTGTGGGGAGCATGGAGATGGTATAAGGAAACGGGCGGCGGGTTAATGACCGATTGGGGAGCTCACATGATAGACATAGCCCAGTGGGGACTTGGTATGGATAGAAGTGGTCCTGTTGAAATAATCCCTGCTACTGATTCTACGCCGCTGAAATACATTTACTCAAATGGAGTGCCCATGATTATTGAGCCTTTTGACGAAGGTAGGCAGGGCGTGAAGTTCATCGGGGAGAAAGGCTGGATCAAGGTTTCTAGAGGTAATTACGACACCGATGTGCAAGCCTGTGAGCGTAAATTCGAGAAAGAGGAGTTTGGTTTCGGTGATCACCACGTAGATTTTATTGATTGTGTAGTTAAGCGAAAAGATCCTGTGGTGCCTGTTGAAATCGGTCATAGCTCGTGTACAGCTTGCACCCTTGGCAATATTGCACATGAGTTGGGTAGGCCGTTGAAATGGGATCCGGTAGCTCAGGTGTTTGAAGATGACTGGGAAGCAAATACAAAGATTCATTATGCCTACCAAAATGGTTATTCATTAAAAGTCTAGTGCCTATTTCGATCTTAAACCCTAATAATCTATGAACACTAAAATTAAGTATGTTGTAATATGTGAAGTCTTGCTTGGCGCTACTATTTTGCTCAGTCAATGCACGGGTAATTCAAAAGAATCAGAAGTTATTTCTTCGGAAACCAATCCAGAAACAGTTTTTGTAGCCAATCCTATTTTAGTAGAGGAGAAATCCGTAGCGAAGTTGGCAATTGGAGATGCTGCGCCGCCCTTTAATCTTCCAGGGATTGATGATCAATTTCATAAGCTTGAGGACTACTCAGATGCGAAGATTCTTGTGATCAACTTCACATGTAATCATTGCCCAACAGCACAAGCTTACGAGGATAGGTTTATAGACGTCGTGGATGATTACTCCGGGAAAGAGGTGGCATTTGTGGCGATTTCTGCAAATAGTCCGATAGGGATTCTTCCAGAAGAATTGGGATATACAGACCTGAGTGATACGTTTGTAGAAATGAAAATTAGGGCAAAGGATAAATCCTATAATTTTCCTTATCTCTACGATGGAGATGCTCATGAATTCTCTTTAGCCTATGGTCCTACAGCTACGCCACATGTTTTCGTTTTTGATAAAGACAGGAAGCTTAGCTATTCAGGAAGGATAGATGCTTCCGAGAAGCCTGGGACGGCAAATGCGGAAGATCTTCGAAAAGCAATTGACATGGCCTTGGCGGGAGAAGCACTTCCAGAGGGAGAAGCTCAAACTCCTGCATTCGGTTGCTCAATGAAATGGGCCTGGAAAAATGAATACACCATCAAGACTAATAAAGCTTGGGAAGAGAAAGAAGTAACTATTGAAAATCTTTCACCGGACGGATTAGCTGAGCTTTTGAAAAATGATACAGACGAATTAAAGCTAGTGAACTTTTGGGCTACCTGGTGTGGTCCATGCATCATAGAATATCCAGAATTTGTCACTATCCAACGCATGTATGGAGAACGGGACTTTCAATTTGTATCCGTGAGTATGGATAGTCCTGAGCAGTCAGATAGAGCGCTTAAATATCTTAAAGGTAAAGCCTCAGCACTTCCAAACTATATCATGGATACTGACGATAAATATAAAGTGATAGAGGTGGTCGGGAAGGAGTGGGATGGAAGTCTGCCGGTTACACTGCTGATAGAGCCAGGAGGGAAAGTGGCTTATAGGGTCAATGGAACTATCGATGCTAATGTGTTAAAAAAGAAAATAGTAGATAACCCTATGATTGGAAGGTGTTTTTAAGCGGGAGAGCTTATGTTTTAGGTATTATACAGTTAGATTGTATAAAATCCTAATTTTCGTCTCATGCTTCCAATCCATCAGCTTTCGCTTTCTCTTTATTCAAGTTCCAGATTATTAATTCAGTTCATTCAAAGCGGTTTGAATGAACTGAATTTAACGTATCCACAATTTCTTGTGCTATCAGTTTTGTGGGAAGAAGATGGATTGAAGGTCAATGAAATAGGGAAGCGTTTATACCTTGATTCGGGGACGTTGACGCCACTGTTGAAAAAACTGGAGGCAATGAATTATGTGAGGAGGCAGAGAGGGGAGGCGGATGAACGAACAGTTCATGTGGAATTGACTTATCCTGGAAAATCACTTCAAGTTAAAGCCCATGAAATAATTGAGCCCTTAAATGAGCAAATGACTGAATCTTCAGATTTAAAATTGGCTGAGCTAAACCATTCTATTTCTCACTTGTTAGATAGTATTGAAAAACTAAAAAGATCTAACTAAATGAAGAAGTTGAATATTGATTATACCGCGGTAGCCATAAATACGGGTGGTAGAAAAGGACATGTGAAAACGGATGATGGGCTTTTGGATTTTGATGTCGCCATGCCTAAAGAAATAGGAGGAGAAGGAGGTAAAACTAATCCAGAGCAACTTTTTGCTGCAGGGTATGCGGCTTGTTTCGGTGGTGCATTAGGTGCTGTTGCTGGGAAGACGAGTCTACGAGATTCAGAGATTACCGCCAAAGTACATCTGGGTAATTATGGTCCGGGTGATTTCGGTTTGGCGGTGGATATTTTTGTGAAAATACCGCATGCTGATTCTTTGGAAGCAGCCCAAAAACTAGTTGAGGAAGCGCATAAAGTTTGTCCTTACTCCAAAGCAACTAAAGGGAATATAGAAGTAAATGTGAAGGCTATCTCTTAGCTTTCGCTCTTAAAATCTACAGTCTAGCTACTCGCCTAGACTGTAGATATGTTTATTTGATGGATTGTGGTTGAGTTATTTTTATGATCCCTTTTTTAAAAATTTTGCGTTCTTGAAGAGCCATAAGTCCACTTGGTGCATTTTCTAAAGCATATAATCCTAGGTCGTGTCCAGTGATTTTTCCTTCCAAAATCCAGTGAAAAAGGGTCTCCATATTCTGCCTATTCTGTGAAGCTTCCACTTTTGAGAAATTCCCCCAAAAAACTCCAACAATAGAACATCCTTTGAGTAAAGGTAAATTCATGGGGATTTTAGGAATATCTCCATTGGCAAATCCTACAATCAGGTACCGGCCTTTCCATGCGATTCCTCGCAAAGCGGGATCAGTGTACTTTCCTCCAACAGGATCTAAAATCACATCAGCTCCCTTTCCATTTGTTAACTCCTTAATTCTGGATTTCAGATCTTCCGTTTCGTAATTGATCGTTTCATCAGCACCTTTACTACTGCAGTATTCCAGTTTTTCATCCGAAGATGCACAGGCAATGACTTTTGCTCCCATGGCTTTTCCCAATTCAACTGCAGCAATTCCGATTGCTCCGGAAGCTCCTAGCACAAGTAAGGTTTCTCCTTCCTGAAGATTAGCTCGATCTTTCAACCCATGATAAGCTGTGCTCAGGGAATAAAGCGAGCCAGCAGCTATTTCTGAAGAAATTCCATCAGGAAGTACAAAAAGTCGATCAGTATCCACAGCTATTTTTTCCGCAAATCCACCCCAGCGACAAAGTGCCAATACGCGATCTCCAATCTTCAAATTGCTTACATTATCGCCTATTTTGATGATTTTACCCACTACTTCTCCACCAGGAGAAAAAGGAAGCTCTGGCTTAAATTGATACTTGTTTTGGATGATTAGCAAATCAGGATAGCTCACACCACATACTTCTACCTGAATTAGAACTTGATTTTCCTTAGGTCTAGGATCCGGTAATTCTCCAATTTTTAAGTTTTCAGGTAGGCCAAACTCCTCGCAAATAACTGCTTTCATTTCTATGTAATTTTTTTACGATAAAGATCTTTAAGTCTATGTTTTCTATGATTCTATTTGGCTAAACTTTTTCGCCACTAATCAGCTTCGCAGGTTCTTGCTACCTTCCTGCCTGACAATTACATCTTTAAAATAGGCATTTCAGGCTGAAAAGGATAATTTTGAAGCTGTACTAAATAATCCCCAGATATATGGCAGTTAATGATTTTATCCGAGACAACAAAGATCGATTTCTTAATGAATTGTTGGATTTGCTCCGCATTCCATCGGTAAGTGCTGATCCTAAATTTAAAGATGATGTTTTTGCTGCGGCTAATTTTGTGAAGGAAAGCTTGGAAAAAGCAGGAGCTGATGTAGTGGAAATTTGCCAGACGAAAGGTTATCCAATTGTTTACGGAGAGAAAATCATTGACCCTGCTTTGCAAACGGTTTTGGTATATGGACATTACGATGTGCAGCCTGCTGATCCTTATGAACTTTGGGATTCTCCTCCTTTTGAGCCCGTGATCAAAAAGACGAAGATTCATCCCGAAGGAGCAATTTTCGCTCGTGGATCTGCGGATGACAAAGGGCAATTTTACATGTATGTGAAAGCTTTTGAAGCAATGATGGCTTCTGGAGATTTGCCTTGCAATGTCAAATTTATGATC
>TARA_R110002020_G_scaffold141859_2_pt1 | contig 23069 bp, 26 predicted proteins | sample TARA_R110002020 | Tara Oceans TARA_R110002020 (sample SAMEA4396489) | marine metagenome | biome: Westerlies Biome; feature: [MES] marine water layer (ENVO:01000295) within the mesopelagic zone...; material: water (ENVO:00002006), including particulate matter (ENVO:01000060) such...
GGCTACACCAAAGACACTATAAGAGTTACTCCTGCGGGAGTTTACGAGATATCTGGTGAAGATGTACTTACATATCTTGATAATATGGGATATTTTTCTTTGACAAAGCGACTTAAAAAACTACTTGCTAGAAGTCGCAATGCTTGGGAAAAGGTGTTACAAAGAGACGGACCTTTTGCATTATATAAAAACCCAAATTTTGATGATAAGTATGTACTTGGTGCTTTTCATAAGCAAAGCAATGAAACTACGTGGTTAGCATTTGAATTAAAAGAAAAATATGCATCTAACACACTAGAGAACTGGAAAGCTGCGGGAGCATACGAAAATGCTGATTCAGTTAATATGTCTATTAAAACTTACACTAGTTATGACACCGATTTTGTAGGAAAAATTACTCAATTTAACAGTATTTTTAATTACGTTTCTGAGGCAATGGATGTGGAAGATATTAAAGTACAAACTGTAGGTACTACAGGTGATGAAACAAAAGTGTACACAGAATCTGCGTTTAATATGACAACGGCCGATAAATTAAACGGCACGTCTGCAGGAGAAATGCGCAATTTCTATGAAAATTTATCTGGTACTGCGCTTGGTGAAGCAGAACCTTCTTATGCAAAAGTATTTGGTAGTACACCGGGTGCTGCGGCCTCGGGTAGTTCACCGTACCCTCAAACAGTAATGGCGGCTATGGATTATTTACCTAGCCCTGCTCAACTAGAAATAGGAGCATCCGGAACTAGTGCATCCACTGGCCCTTCTACGTGTCAAGAAATAGAAGTTATCACTAAGTTTAACAAAATGTCGCCAGTTTTAAGAACTTCGGGTTCAAATAACTTTCATTTTCATCGAGGTTTTTTTATGATATTTTGTAAAAATGCGCCTAGAACAGACGAAACGTTTCATCAATATATACTTAGAATTAAGAACAGTGTTCTTCCTGCTACTGGTATATGGGTGTACTCAACTGTAGGTAGTCAAGATGAAACACCTACATTACGTTGTGTCCCATTTTTAGATAAAAGTGGTTCTACCTTAGCTCTTTCGCTAAATGCCGCCGATACTCATATGCCCTTTTCTGCCTTTGATAGTCACACTGAATTTAGTGATAATATAACAGTTCCTAGTGATGCTTGGGTTACTATGAGGTTCAAAATGGACCATAGATTAAGTAAAATTTTATTTTATTTGCCAGACTCACTTGATGAAAAAGGAGCGATGAAACATATGACACTAAGCACCAAAGACGTTAATGACACAACGGGAGGTGTGTCAGATTTAAACTCGATGTCTTTGTGGCTCAACAATATGAGAGCTATTAGCACATCTGAATCCGCAACTATAGGGACTTCAGGGTACAATCCTAATATGAATCAGGACATTGCAGGGTTTGAAGACGACGATATGGAAAATTCTGTTTTGATTGATAGTATTAATTTTAAACAATACAACAGTCATTATGACAATGCTTCTGTTAATGATAATAACCCCACTCCTTCAAATTTAATAATTCCACCTGCACCGATTTGTGTACCGACTTCATCAGGTTCAACAATAACGATAAGTGGTAACGCTTCATCGTCAGATAATTATTATGGTAGTGAATCTACGTTAACGAATTCTACTTTATCTTTTGGTTTTGACACCGTGGATTCTTCCCCTTTCTTCGCCAATCAATTAGGTTTGTTTTTAAACGATTTTGGTACAGCTAACAACCAATTAGTAGAGGCTATTTCGGGTAGTACAGTTGCAGATACTTGGAAATCCTTAAAAGCAAGTTTTACTGCATCTGGTAATGCAGCTGACGCTTTCATTGGCCAACCGGCGTATGTCCAAATAGGAGAACAATCTGCTGAAGAAGCTGCTGGCACTGTTTTAACTACTAGTCCCTTTACTGGGAGTGTTGAAGGTTTTACACAAAAGGGATTTATATGGGTATCTAGTAGTAGTGGAGCTGGGCCTATTGCTAGCTGGGCTAAAAGAGAAAATCCTTTCGTATTTGCTAGAGTTTTAGCAGCAAATGGAGATGGAACAGACATTGTTGTAGATAAACCTGAAATATTTGATTTACCTTTAGGTGCTGAGTCTGAAGGGGGTACTGATTATATAATGTGGCGCCCTGATATTGAATACGCAGATGCAGCTGCAGGGACCAATTGGTGGGCTGGGTCAGGTAATGTAGGAGCTAATAACGCTTTTCCTAGTTTAAATCAAAGAGCTACTCGCAAAGGTAATCTAATTTATTTAAATAGAGCCACTAATATTGATGACCAAACTGGTCAAGCTACTACTCGCGGAACTGGGGTTCCTATTACTATGGCTAGTTATTTTCCTTTAGGTTATAATCCAAATACAGACGGTGCTACTGAATGGTATGATGAGGCTAAATTAGGCTCTATATACATAAGCCCTAAAAAATACTGGCTTAACATACATATTGTTAACGCAACTTCTGATGTATGGGGTGATTGGTACCGACCTCGTGAAAGTGATGCCGCTGATAAAGGGTTTTTTAATTATAAAAATATACGACATAAACAACGACATTACGGTACAGTAATTGCTACAACAGCGCCTGCTTCTACCAGCGCTGGCACTTTCGGTTCTAGTAACAATGAAAGTCTTTATACAGACGGTGTACCTACTAATACTTGGAATACAGGTGTAACACCTGAAGGAATATTTAACGTATCAACTGATTATGGATTTGGTGTTTTTGTAGAACCCGGTGAGGGTGAAATAGGTCAATTTGGAGGTTTTATTAACAAATCTGTTCCTAAAGCAAGTACTTATAATTACATAAACTTAGATGCTTATGTTAAAGAAAATAGCCCTGCATATAACAGTACATTTAATTTTGGTATGATACCATTTGTGGAGAATACTTATTCGTATGGAACTTATGATATAAACATAGATACAGTAAGAGGAACTAAACCTCCTTGTATGTTTTGGGCTTTTGAATCTCAAATGCCAGAAATATCTAATTTTAAAGTAGAATCTTCGAATCAAACAATCACACCAGAAAACATAGATACATTATTACAACCTGACAGTACTAACATAAATTTTAATTGGCAAGAAAATTCCGATAATACTTGGTACAGGTTACTGTGGGTTGACTCTGAATTAATACAATCTAAATATCATAAAGCTAATTTTATTGCTCCACTTAACGAAAACCCCGGAGTTGATTCTAATTTTTATCTTTATAGTAGTAGTGCAGAATACGTATCTCAAACAAACGCTGTAGCAATAGGCTCTAATACTCCTAGCTCATATTCTAATATTGAAGGGTTTCAAGGGTATGGTTTTTCAGGAAGTGTTGCTCTTACCACTGCAACATCTACTTTAACACTTGGTTCCGCTAGTGAATATACAATGCTGTGTCATTTGAAGCCATCTACTACTGGTACTATAATCAATGCAATTACTACTGATGTGGCAGATTCATCTCAATTTACTTTGAGATTAGAAAGTAACAAAAAGTTAAGAGCTACGATGAATGCAAGTGGAACAACGTTGACTTCTACAACTGCGTATGACGTTGATGGTATACAACCATTAGCAGTAGCTATTACTTATAACAAATCTTTAGATAATAATAATTTTAAAATGTACGTTAATGGAACTTTAGAAGACACTGCAGATTACACTACTAATTTCACTAATACTTCTTTAAAGTTACACTTAGGTGATGCTTCATACACTGGATTTTTAGAAGAAGTCAGTTGGCATACTAAAGCAGCTTATATAGTTCCGAATGCTGGTAGTTTTTCTTTACCTACAAAGAGCCTTCCAGATTTAACTGGTACTGCAAGTAACAAATATCAGTCTAGATTATTCTTAATGGATTATCATAACATACGCGGAGCATCACCTCAAGATGTAACTAGAAGCAACACAGCTGCTTGGAAAATAACGGGGGTCTAAATATGGGAGTTACGTGGAATACTGGAACTGCAAACGTGTATACTGAAGTATCTGGTACTTTTACTTTTAATGACGATGATGTAAATTGGTTGTATGTTGATTGGGACGACGGAGAAGATAATAGTATTGATAATGCAATTTATGAATGGGCTTCTTTAGATACCTCAAGTAAAAGCGTAACTTTAACTCATACTTATACTAAACACGGAACTTTTTATCCTGTTGTAAGAACTGTTAACAGTGGTGGTTATTTGTCTAAATATCTCTATAGTGGTGGTAATGTCAGTAACCTGCCAGAACCAAATGAACAAATCCAAACTATTACACCTATAACAATAACAGACACTAATCCATTAGGTGATTTAAAAATTGAGAATAAAAAATTTTTAAGCGGCATTGATAATACTATTTTCAGTGAAGGACCGCAAGACGTTTATATCCAAGTTGCACCTACTGTTGCTAGTGGTACTTCTACAGATTTAACTGGTAAATCATTAAAAATAGAAGCTAAGTGCATTGAAGCTGTTTATAATAATACTAGCTATTCTGACTTAGGGTATGAGCGAAATTTAATTACCGTTACAAAAACTTTTACATTAAATGATAGGAATGGCACACAAGATGCTATTAAGTTAACTAGTAAAAAACTTGATGATATACTTGAAGTTAAATTAGTTACAGCAAAAATGACTGGTGACCCAACCGCTACTTTAGCAAATGAATTTAATGGTCTAAAGATATTTTTAACAGCGCAAGGAGATGATGGTTACTTTTACCCTATTACTTACTTAACAAATGGAGACCCTGTTAAATCACAAACTGATGTTAGGCGGAATGTTTCTTTAGATTTTTCACAGAGTCGTGCAAGTGCATCTAACGCTGCTCTTTCTTATTATGCATATGATAATGGTAAAGCCTTTTGGGAGCCTGATGACCAGTGGCAAGCTTCAAGTTCTACTAGGTTTACTAGTGCCACCGAAACTGATTCTTCATTGTATAAAACTGCTTACACTTACTATACTAGACCAGATGGATTAAAAGGTGAAATCTTTCTTAACTCTGTTAGTAGTTCAAGGGCTTTTCATTCAGGTAATTCGTGGTTATATGACACCAGTGGTAAAACTACTTTTGTTAGAAATCAATTCTTGATAAATGAATTTAACCAATTTTATGACCAATATCATTTACCTCGTATGACAACAACTACTGACACAGATAAAACAAACTCTACACAGACATTTAATTTTCTTTACCGTGTTCGTCCACCTGCTTTATCTACGGGAAACACAGCTTATTTTATTAATGAAACAACAGGTACTCAAGATTTGACAACTAATGCTTATTATAATACTACTACCTACCCTGTAAGTACATCTAAATGGGCTGCTGTATCATTTTTAGATAGTGCAGGGGCAGCTAGAGATGCATCATCTTATTTTGTTATGGGTTTAGAAGAAAAATATAGTAAAGTGTTTTTTAATAGTAGTAATTATGCTAACAATTTTATGACTAATCTTAGCACACTAGAAGGACAAAAAATACAAGGAGTTTATTATTTAAGATTATCTAATGTAAAAAGGGGAGATAAATTTACACAAAAGGCTGAATGGGTTCCTTTACAATTTGAAGATACCACAAAAGTAGAGAAAACATATAGAAACACAGTTTCTGAAACTTATGAAAATAAAGCAACTGCTTTTGCACAGAGTGGTTATATTTCATTTGATGCGCCTACTGATTGGAGTAAAACATCTATTCAAGATTTAACTGGTGGGTTTTTCAATGTATCGGGAGCAGCAAATAGTGTCACTGAAGTAGATAACGATTATAGTAAAGAATTAGGAAGTCTTACACCAAAAAGTAAAATAACTTCAACCCCTTTTGATACTGTACCTTTATCAGGGGCAACTGTTGGGAGCGTTTTATCTGAATATACTGATAGCGATATTGGTAATTTCAAGTATGTTTTCCAAGTGAAAGATGGTGGTTCTAGTGATGGAGAAACTTTATGGGTGGCCTCTAGTAGTATAGCTGATAATAAGATTTATTTAGCTTCAGGAACTGGGTTAGGTGCACTTACTTCACTTGATGGAGGATATCTAAGAAGAATAAATGCATATGATGTATTCGATGGAGCTTCTAAAACTTCTGATGTAGGCGTTCCGCCTAATTTTGTTGATAACCCCGGAAATTCTTATAGTTATGATTTTATGTTTGGTGGGGATGCTTCAGTAGGGTCTGCTGATTTAAATCCCGATACCGTATCGGGTAGTTTTCAAAACGTTTATCCTTTAAAAATTGTAGTTAGCGGAAACGCTTTTGATAAAGGAACTACCTCAATTACTAAACCTAATCAAGAAATATGGAATGTTCTTCCCGTTGCTAGTTCAAGTTCTCAAATTTTAGTTCAGAAAGATAACACTGCATATGATTTAAGTTATATGGGTATTACAAGTGACATTTCTGTTAATTTTGCTGGTACTTTCTACCAAGCTATAACAAAGGGTGGAAAAGTTTTTATTATAAGAACTGGCACCCCTATACAAACAATTACATTGACAAGTAAAGCAATGGGTGACGAACAATCTTTTAGTTATAGTAATGATTATACTTCTTTTGCGACTTTAGAAAAAATAAGAAATGCACAATCTACAGCTTCAAGAGTAATGTGGGATGAACAGCAAAAGGATGGTACGTGGGTAAGGTACTTTGGATTTATTACTGGTGTTAACGAAACCCATTCTAATCAGGGTAAAAGAGCCCCTCGTAGTTTTTCTGCCACTTTAACTGTAGAAGAAATTGTTTTAATGAACGCAGACGGTGAATTAACAAGTGATATAACTCCTTTAGGAGGGGTAGCAAATGCAAGAAACTACTCCTGAAATCTATATTGATGGGGAAAAAGTTGATTTTACTACTGGTTCTTTAACTAAACAAGGTGGTAATACTGCTAGTAAATTATCTTTTACTATTCCCGGTAATAGTGTTACGTACAGAAAATACTGGAATAAAGAAGTCCTTTACTATTTTGATAAATCTGATAGCAGCCCAATGTTTAGAGGTTATATAATGAATGCTGACATTAACAATAATTTTAGTGTTAACTTTATGGCTTTAGATATTTTAGGTTTTTTAACTGGATTAGATAGAGCTGCTGTTCCGTTAACTGAGGATAATAATGTAGATGGAATGTCCATAGGTGGAGCATTGAAAAAAATGATTGATATGGCTAAATTACAAAATAAAGTTGGCACTGATTTTTTAGGAGATACCAACCCTATAGCTTTGATGCCTGTGTTAAGAGGTCGTACAATGATTTTAGATACTATTGTATCACAATTAAACGGGACTTACAATGTTGATAACGTTAAACTACCTCTTCGCAATTTTCTTAAAGTTATTGATGATGGCAGTAAGGGGCAATTAATTTTTAATTTAGAATCTAACTTAGAAACTTCTGTTCCTATATATACATTTGATTACGCTTCTAACATTATTAATTTTAGTATACAGAACAGAAAAATACCTACTATTATTACAGTTCAGGGAAAAAAGAGTAGCGCAATTTTTAAACACGAATCAGCAGCCGTTGCGTTAGGGGATAATTCGTTTAATGTAACAAAAAATGATTTAACATCTAAAGCACAATGTATGGATTTTGCTCAAAAAATCTTCAATATAAATGTACAAAATAAATACGAATACACATTGAACACAACTGAAGGAGCTTATTTAGAAGAGAACGATGTAGTTCGTATTGTCGATGATGATACTGATATAAATGGAATGTTTAGAGTAATAGGAAAAACTATCGCTTTTGGTAATGGTAGTCATCAAGTAACATTAGAAATTAATAAACAGGCGCCACTATTGGACTCATTTTTAGCTTAAATTAGATTTACATTTAACACAATATTTTCTGTTATCATAAGTCATAGCAATAGCACGTGAACCACAAACAACACACTTCATAGGTCCCACGGTAGGCCTTCACCTGTTTTACGTGGTACTATTTCACCGTCATAACTAGATTGGCTTCCTCCGGGATTAAGTGTTCTATATCTTAAAGCTTCGCCACCCACTTCTGTTCCCGGTGTATATGACCCATAATTAAAATAATCTCGACCAGTTAAATCTTTAACTTCTTGATTAATAGTAACTTCAGTATAAGGATGTGGGTCTTCCATAGCGTACCCATTGCCTCCGCCATTGCGTCCCATCTTACGTCCATACCCAGTTACATCTTGTTCATATGTCACACTTATCACCTACACAAGCATACTCCGCTTTCCCTTGAGTGTTATCCTCAAGTTCGTACGATGTTAACTTGTTATAGTTAATTTGGGGGAATTTCTTTATAAGACTTTCGTAAGTATAGTGGTCTATTTCCTCATAGGGAGCTAATTGGTAGTTCCCTCCATCATAAGGTAAAAACGAAACGCCGTTTATTATATCCCAGTTTTTGTATACCCAGTTGCCTACTTCAAACCATTCATCATCTCTAACATACACAGTCATACTGGCATTGTGCTCACACCAATTTAATTGTAAATTTTTATAGTGTTTTAGTTGGTCCATAGCAGTAATATCTTTACGAGTTAAACATCCATCTGGTGATTTTACTGGGAATTCTAAAACCCACGTACTAGCGTCGCTTTCTGTCTGTCCTGTTTCTGGATTACAAGGAACTCCTTGCTCTTTAAGCATAGTAAAAAGAGGGTCACTAGCTGCGATTCTATATCTTCTAATGTAATACTCTGAATAACGAGGGTGTACACCACTAGCTGAATCTACCAGTTGAGAAACTGTGCCTGAAGGCTTAACACAAGTAGTTGCTGCTGGCATATTCACTCCTAATAGTGTTGATGCTTTGCGAGAAATGCGTAAAACACGGCTTCTAAGGGCTTTTAAGGCCTCCGAGTTTAATACAGAGGGGTTATCCATCTGTCCAGTCAAACTAACGCCTAACAGTCTTTCTACGTCACAATTCTTTTTCCATTCTTTTCTGAGGTAAGGAAAATTAGTAAATGTACTTTGTATCATACCAAGCCAAGTAGCGGTTTCAACTTTGTCTAATAGTGTATCAAGGTCATCGCCCTCTCTTACGACTACTTCACTAAGGTTACAGAACTCCATATCTCTAAGCATTATTTCACCACAAGGATTAGTTCCTTGAATTAATGGAGCATATCTGCGACTAGGTGCCTTTTCTTGAGCTGATAAAAGATTAAAAATTCCACGTTCACCAGTACCCGACTTAGCTAATGCGCCCCACTCTACTAGGAAATCAGCAGCAGTAGGTTTATCTCTATAGATTGCAGAATTATTAGCCATTGCTCTACGTATAGGGAAGGGCCAGTCTTTAGCGTGTCTCATTTCTTTATCTTTTATATCTGATAAAGAGATTTGACTACTTCTTCTAACTCCTCCAGCCACTACTATTTCTGCTATCTGATTAGTAACATCGTGTACTTCTAAAGTAGATAACCTTCTACCTTGGGCATTGTGCATTGTCTCTCTAATAAAATCGTGCAATCGTATCAAAGGCTGTGGCCCTGATGACCTGCCGCCCATAGTTACCAGACGAGCACCTTCGGGTCTTAATTGAGAATAATCAAAATATATATTTTGTCCTTCGTACAAACTAGTCATTAGAACCCTAACGGAATCTGCCCAGCCTTCTCTTGAATCTTCTATAACTACTAAAGGTTTGTCTCTTCCAGATTTAATTTCAGGTATCTTAGGTAATTTTTTTACTTCAGATTTTTCTACAGAAAAACCAAACCCAGTTCCACACATTAATATATGTAAACATTCTGCAAAGGCATCGATAGAATTCATTTTTGCAAATGAACAATTGTAAATAACGGTGTTGTCTTTAGCCGCTGGTTCTCCAGCAGACCATAAGAACCGCATAGAAGGCATAACTGCGAAATCTAATAAATATTTTTCTATCTTTCTGTATGTCTTTTCAGGAATTAAATCCTGTCTTTCTGATTTTAAAAAAGATATAAATCGAGTAACTGTTTCCGGCCACTCTTCACGGCGCTTTTCATCCTCAAGCCACCTTGCATAGGTCCGCTTGTAAATGAACTCTGACACTTCATTTCTAAACATAGGAAAATACTATAGGAGACAATAATACTTAAAGGTTTGTGGCTAATCTAGCCCACGGGTCAGACAATAATATTTTCTGCATCTTTTCAAGTCTAGGGTCTGGTGTCCAGTGCTTAACTTCTGTGTAAACTTCAATTGTTGGGATGGCAATTACATCTCCATATCCACGCACAGATTCACAAAACATCCAATGTTCACATCCACCTCTTGTTGCCCATCTTACATTGTTTAAAACATCTGTTTTAATCATCGCAACTCCTCCGAATGCTGAGCGTACTTTAACAGGTTTTTTATCAGCCCAATTTTGTCTATCTTCTTTTTCCCAAAAAGGGTTTGCTGCCAATAACATCCCTTTATTCCCTTTCATATCTTTAAGAGCAAAAGAATCATAATAAGATAACTCATCTGGTTCACCCATAATACAATTTATATTTTGCTTAATATTTGGTGTGCACATTACTACGTCATCTTTAAAAAAAGGTAAGTAATTATCAACTATTCGATTTGAAAAATCAACGTCGCTATCTATTAACAGACTGTAATCACTGTTTAACGGAACAGTTTCATCTAAAAGGCGGTTCCTGTATTGAGTCATCAGCTTCATTCTTTCTGAATCTGTAACGTGCCCAAAGACAGGAGTATTTATATCTTCATATATAAACTGACCGTTACGCTCGCTCATCCACTCTTTAATTAATTTTCGTGTGTCGTCTTTAGAATCATTTTCATAGAAAAAATATTCTAGTTCGTGTTCATTTTCAATAGTTTCTAATTTAGAAAACATTCTATCTAAGAATTTTTCTGAATCCCTAAACAAACTAAATACTGATATCTTCATTAGTCCTCCGTCAAATCAAAATAGTGTTGAGCATTTATTACTTTATCATCTATAAATAAATCATACGCAGGTTTATTCATCCTTAGCTCGTGAAACAAACAACCCCAGTCCACTAGCTGTTCGTACGTAACGTGAAACCAATTTCCTTCTTTTAACGTACCTCTGGCTGTCCAATATATAATCTCGTGACCTTCCATATATAACCTATTTATTTTTTCTACATTCTTTTTAATAGGTGTCATTGTTTCGTAAGTATCACCCTCACATATCGTATCATCTATATCTACCATTATCATCATTTTTCAAACACTCCTTTTGCTAAATCAAACTGCCACGGATAATCTATATCAAAAGCTTCTTCTTCTTCGATAGGCATAAGTATAGGATTACCTCTTTTCCAATTTCCTTTGTGGTCTCCCATAAACTTACCTTCCCCTATCAAATACATTGGGCTCCCGTAAAGTGCGTGTGCAGCTTCATAGGTGTGTTCAACCGCTTTAGTATTTAATAGTTCTTGTCCTTCAGGCCAAGGTGTCACTAATTCATAATCAGCATTCCAATAATAGTTCTTTTTCTTTGTGACAGCAAACATACTAACAACACCGGATACACAAAATGTGTTATAAAACTTTTTAATAGTCTCTGGTTTTAAGAATGGTAAACAAGGATTAACCATCATTACGTGTTCGTAAGGTAGTTTATTGTACCATTCAAACATAGTTCCAACTTCGCTCTCTGCTGTTGCAGATTCTTCGGTTCTTTCAAATATATTTACTCCTTCTCCTAGTGCTACTTCTATTAATTCCGGTTCATACACCGAAACATAAAAGTCTTCCATTGGTATACCTGATTCTTTTACTTTTCTTATAGCCAACTGAAAGAGATTTGTGTCTCCAAGTGGCTTTAACATTTTAGCTGGTAATCTTTCAGACGAAAGTCTAGACTGAATTATTACGCATACTGATTTCGTGATACTGTTCACCTCCTCCTAAATTTTTAAATGATACATCAGGAAAGTCTTCTATCATCCTTTCCCAAAATGTATTATACAATGCACTAAATATTTGTATAGAATCAGAGTTTACTCCAGATTGCAACATACTTGGAAGTGTAGTTTTACCCGGCTCAAACGCGTGTTTACCTTTAACCATAGCTTGTACTCCATCTAACCCTATGTAATCTATGCTAGAAACACCTAGTTCACAGGCAAATTCTATCATCCTTACACACGCTCCTAGAATATTGTACACATATGTATGCATACAAAAATAATTATTATAATCATCAAACTTATAATTAACCCATTTGTCGTGTATTTCGAAACCTACAATTGGATTAAACTTGTTACGGTAATCTATCCATTCCTTTCTATTTAAATCAGGTTCACCCATCATCATAACAAGGTCTACCTTTTTTTCTTTTAATACTGGGTGTAAAAAGAAATGATTTACTGACCATACATAATCATAATCTTCGAATTTATCCCAATCCATACTATTGGTAGATTCACCACCGCCTATTAGAAGTATATTTTTACCAGCATAATTACTAAATTCGGGACGCTCTTGGTAAATGATTCTGGAGTTACACTGTAACTTATCACTAAATTTAGGAAACAAAGATTTACAATCTTCTGTAGCACATTTTCTGAACTCATCTGCGTATCTACTTTTTCCATATGTCCACCAGAGCATTTCACCCTCTTAACTTCTTTCTGATTTCCTCTTCCCCTTCAGTAGGTATAAGTTCTGGATTACCGTAAGCCTTTTCTAATTCTCTGATTCCGCTAACTAATTTAAAGAGCCCCTGTGGTTCAACACTAGAAAGCTGGTCTGTACCCCACATACTCCTATCTAAAGTAATGTGTCTTTCTATTATGGTCGCACCTAAATAAACAGCTGCCACAGATGTGCCAAGTCTGAATTCGTGCCCACTATACCCTACCTCGCATTCAAATTTATCTCGCATTGTTTTAATTCTAATCAAATTTAAATCTTCTAACTGAGCAGGGTAAGTAGAGTTACAATGTAATAGTGACCATTTAAAGTTACTTCGGTAAGACCTATTATGTCTTAACACTTGAACTGCAGCAAATATTTCTTCTTCTGTGCTCATACCAGTAGATACTATAATATCTTTACCACTTAGCGATGCTCTATTAATTAATGTAAGATTCGTTAACATAGCTGATGGTATCTTAATAAAGGGCACATCGTATTGTAATACAAAGTCTAAACTATCCCTATCCCAAGGAGAAGCACTCCACTTTATACCTTGTGCCTTGCAGTAAGCGTCTATCTCATCATACTCTTCTTTACCAAACTCTATCTTATGTTTATAATCTAAATAGGTCATTTCACCCCAAGGTGTGTCGCGCATCACATTCTTCTGGTGCTCTGGCACACACACGTCTGGATTGCGCTTTTGAAATTTAACTGCATCACACCCTGATACAGCTGCGATATCAATTAGTTTCTTTGCTATATCCATATCACCGTTATGGTTTATTCCTATTTCTGCTATTATGTATGTCTTCATAGTTTCACTCTTGGGATTCCTTTGTACAAGCTGCTTTTGTCTGAAGCTATTTCTAAGTGCACACCTTTAGATAGCAACCACTTATATAAAGATTCTGACGCCTTACACGTTGCTTCTACTTCCCAGTCTAATATGTAACCCGGATTGTGCAGTTCACTGTTTCCATCATAAAAATGTTCGTAACTTTTATCTTGATTCCATCCTGTCTTCAATTGTTTATAAGTTAAATCCCATCCAATACATATCACTCGACTAAATCCAAAATGTTCTAGAGCAAAGACTACCGTTTCATACATTATGCCCGGTCCTATTGGTCGTTGTACAGGGTTATTTGTGTAAGTCCAGTTTTCAAAGTTAAGAGCATTAGCTATGAATACACCATCTCCATCTAATCTGAACAAAGGTATTTTATAAAAATAATCAACTTTCTGAAACAAATTCCATCTAACACCGTAAGCGAAATTACTACTAGCGATTACAGTAGCTTTGCTGTCACTGTAATCATAATGTATACCATTAGTAGCTGTTGGTAAATTGCAGCAGTTCCAGAAATGATAGTCCACTATATCTGGCGCTTTTAGGTAAGCTTGTTTTACTGCTATTACCACTTTATCTTTAGATATTTCTTTGAGTTTTTCCTCTGAAAAATCATTAAGAGAGGGTCCACAATTTAATAAAATACATTCTTTACCTTTATGAACATCTTTAAGGTGTTTTATGCTATTCATTATTTCAACCTTAGCGCCACTCTTGTGTTGCTTTTTTCGCTACATAAGTATTCTGGTTCTAAGTTGTTTTCTAACACAAACTCTTCAAAAGCTTTGTATTCGTGTTCTTGATGCCTTAATACACCACAGAATTCATCAAAAATTAAAACAGTTTCAGGTAAAATTAAATCTTTAACACCGTTCAAAACGGTTTTTGTTGAGGAATAAAGGTCACAATCAATGTGAATAAAACTTAATCCTTTTTCTTTGTACTCTTTGACAAAAGGAGAAACAGTATCTTCAAACCAACCTACTTTTAAAATTGCTCTATCGTCGTTGAATTCAGGAACTTGCCTTGCAAATGTACCTATAGGTGAAACTTCATCACCCTTTGAATCAGCCCACTCCTCAGGTAGACCTTCGAATGAATCAAATAAATAAAAATTCTTTTCTTGAGATAAAAACTGAAGAAATATTCTAGCTGAAATACCTCTAAAGGTACCAAATTCTGCCCACGAAAAATCCTTTTTTACGTATTGCATTGCCATTGAGTAAAAAGCATATACGCTAGGGAATGGTGTACCCAAAGGTTTTGAAAAATCTTTAATTAAGGTTGATTTCATTATTTATAATCTATAATAACTCTGTCACCTTCAAATCTAGATACAGTTGTAAGTATGCCTTTTGCTGGTTTGATACCAACTACCGCCATATTAAATCCTCACAACTTTTTCAGACACTTCTTTTTTTACTTCTTTTTTAGCTGGTTCACTAACGACTTCAACGTCCATACCTTCGTCTTTTAGTTCTTCAACTACTTCTTTTATAGCTTTTGTAGCTTTTTCTTTTTTAGTATTTTTAGCCATATTTACCTCTAAGCGGAACCGGATATTGTTTTATATGTTTCACCGATAAGTGCTGATTCGTGCATCTCTGTGTCACCCCAAGGAACCATAGTTCCTGAAAGTGAGTCCCAAGCCAAACCAACTACTACTGTGTCGGTTTTACCTGAAGCTGATGAGCTTGCAACAATAGTGTCCCAATACTGTGCTCTACCGTTTGGTGAACACTTGGCTGTAAAGCCTACACATACCCCAGTAGGGTTGTCTTTTGGATACCATTCATATCGTGTGACTATATAGTCTACGTAACAATCTGCCATATTTATCTACTCCTTTTTTTCTTTTTTGTCTTTCTTACCCTCTTCGGCAGGCTCTTCTTCGTCCCATACTTCTTCGCCCATTTCCGGGCCAGTTTGGGCTTCTTTGAGAAAAGATAGCGCTTCTGGGCTTTGCTCTTGAACGGCATTTATAATCGCCTCCAATTGTTGTAACCTTGCTAGAAGGTTTCTATTCTGTGTTGTTAACCAATTAAGGTTCTCGGACATTTCTTCATTTGTTGCCATATTCATTCACCTAATTTTTTCCACAGCCGCAATGTGTACATTTACACAAGTTTAGCTGTATTAATCTATTCTTACTGAATCTATTTATACTTTTCGCTCGTAAGTTCTTAATTTGTAGTCCAGCTTTACCATCGTTTTTATACCAACCATACCTTTCGCCGGGTTCATCATTATAAATTGTCTTAAAAACAAAGGCAATGTTATCGTTTTTCCACCCTGCATTAATTAACTCAGTTGCAATCACGTTGTTTTCTGTGTGCCCACTGTGCCCTGTGGCGATACTCTTCTCAATTAATTTAGTTACGCATTTCCTAATAGGTCTTATGAAATCCGTATTGTCTATCGGAGGTGTTTCTTTTTCCTCTATCTCATTAATCTTTTTAACTAAAAAATCTACACTGTTAGTAGGTGTGTGTTTAATATCTAATTCTACACAGACATATCTTAACAAATCTTTTGCGGCCATTTCATTCCCGTCACGAGGTATATCAAAATATCTAACTCTAGGCCACGCTGACAGAGATTCTATTTCTTTCATTGAATACTCTAACGTCTCGGTTATATCAAGTTGTATGCAATGTCTGCCCTCAAATTTAAATGTTTTTTTGTCTAAGTAAGGTGTGTTTACCATTCTTCTTAAACAAGTTACACTATTATTAATACAATGCTGGTCTAATGTTTTAAGTTTATACTTTTCTTTTAAAAATGTAAGGTATTCCCTAATAACTTTTCTTTTTAAATATCTAGGAATGTCTAACCTATTGAAATCTATATTCAATTGGAACCCCCTACCCCCTGTATAATATATACGTGGTATAATATTACGAGGTAAGCAGTATTGGTCATAGAATTTGCGGACATCATCTAAACAATTGTTTACATCATTATCGTCATCAAAGTCAAACCATATAGATTCTATAATAGCACTATCGTAATCGTTATCAACTTCAAAAGCATAGACACTAATATAGCAATTCCTTTTACCAGAATACTTTTTAACTAATCCTTGTCCTTCTTCTGCTGTTCCAAACTTGGCGATTCGTGCTGGTATTCCAAACTCTCTGTACATTCCAATTCCTCCATTTCTACAACCCAAGAAGTAGGGATGCATATAAAATCTACCCCATCAAAATCTGTGTAATGATACACAACTACTATAGCTCTTTCATCTTGAGCTACTACTTCTCCAATTGTTTCACAATAACATAGGTGCTCACTAGGGTCCTCTATGTTTATTTTCTTTGCTCCTCTTTCATTTGTGGCGTCTAGCCATTTCACTTTCATTAGTGGTCCGTTTTGTCCTAACATTTTATTGACTCCTTCCATTCTTCAAATAGCATTGCTACTACATTATTATCCCCTGCGTGCGTATAGTATTTAGAATTAGGTGGTGTTTCATCTACAAAGATAGGGTCTTCAGGACGGTCAAACAGTAACCGGTCATAAGGCACCTGTTCCATCTTTAACCACCTTTCTACATCTAACTTGTTATCTAAAGCATTTGATTTAGTAGACCATATTGTTATATGGTGTTTACTCCTTTTAAGCCACATCATAAATTCAATGACATTAACTAAAGGTTTATTGTTATGTCTTATAACTCCTTCTAAACCAAATATTAGATTCATAGTTTGAATCTCCACGCAAGATATTCTACAGCAGCAGGATAAAAGATAACGATGAAAACCATCACATCTAAATGTCCTGTCCAAAATTCTAAAGTGCTCATATATTGACTCTTTTAATCCACTTTTTCCACATTGGTCCAACTGCATTTTTCCAATCATAATGTTTTAATGCGTACTTACGAGCATTCTTACCGTGCTCTTTGCACACATCTCTATTTAAATAGTAATATTCTAGCGCATCGGCTGCTTTTTGTTCATCCCATAGCGCTCTCATTGGTGCTGCACGTATAGGTGTGTCCCACATCATATCTTTGTATGGTACAAGGAAACCTCTATCACTTTCAATTAGGTCGCCACCACCGTCGGTGCCGTGAGGTAATAACATTTCTTCTGGACACTCTGGTTTGTCAGCTCCTACTAACTCGTATCCTGTCGTGTAATTACTTAAGATATTAGGTACTCCGCAAGCCATTGCTTCTACAGTAGGTATACCAAACCCTTCTCCACCAGTTGGTAGAGCGTGTACATCCATCAAATTATATATGTTTACCATACCTGAATCATCTGGGTGTTGACCATTTTCTAAACTACCCATTGTAGGAGGCATCAAGTAATCAGCTATATCATAAACTCGAGGTCCTGCCATATAATCAATATTCCATCCCATATGGTCATTCCAATCCATATGCAACATTAGTTTAGCATCTTCTGGTGTTAAATTATTTCTTTCTACAAATATCTTAAATGACCTCATCAAACGAGGTATGTTTTTACGGTGTTGGTTACGTGCCACACAACCCACGATAAAAGTATCTGGGTTTGGTTTAGCTACGTCTTGTGGTTTAAAGAAATCACAATCTACTCCGTGAGGAATATAAGTAACTGGAGTTATTGGCTGCCAGTCAGGGAAATCTTCTGCCATTACAGTCTTCCCATATTGAGACATAGCTACAGGATAATCTACGTGCTTTAACGTGTTTTCCCAATGAGGGATTGATGGTTGGCCATCTATTGGTATAATACTAGCTAACTTAAATCTGTCTTGTTTAGACTCTCTCCATCCTTTTTTAGCTAAGTTTTGATATTCTTGAAAACTAAGTTTGCCTCCTTCTTGAGAAGAAAACGGAAGGTTAACTCCTGAAGGTTTCTTTGCTTCAATCATATAAGCAAACATTTGGATATCTAAATGGGTAAATATTAAATCAGGGCTGAATATTTGCAACCAACTTGGAAAAGATTTTTCCCCGAACTTTTCTTCACGGGGGTGCATTAAAGGTAGTAACTCTATTGATACTTTCTTTTCTTCTTGACCTAATGGCCAAGGAATTTCATACTCTGGGACGTGTTCCGTATTCTGACACCCTGCATATCCTACTGTGTGTCCATCGTCTGCAAAAATACTGGCTATATTCCGTGTGTTAGTTCCAAATCCTGTTGGAGCCCACGGCGAATCACTTACTGGCATTATTTTCATTTTATCACCTATTGTTTAATAGCGATGATATCTTGTTTACTTACTATTACTGTTCCTTTTTCTCCAGTTAAATATACAAACGTTTCATCGTCATTTACTATCTTTCCTCTACCTACTTTTGTGCGGTCTTCTTCTCTCCACACAATCTTTACTTCTTCGTCTTTTAAGTACGAAGCTAATCCTGATACATTGTCTTTGTCCATTTCTTGTCCCCCCTTTCGGGTATTACTAAAATGGTGAGATATCTATTTAAAGTTATTGCAACTGCTTAAATTGTTTCATTGGAATGAAAGCGTAGTGACTTAGTTCTATTGCACCTCTATCTGTACGCGCATTATACCCGAATCGCATACTAGCTTTCTCAAAATCTACATAATATATTCCATCTGTAAAATTGATAACGAATAGAGCTTTGTGTCCTAACCCAACAAGACGTAGTGCTTTCCTTATTTTAATTGAAGGGACAATAGTTTCATCGTAAGCGTCGTGAGCGTTGCGTCTCGATTTTATTTCAACAAAGATGTTTGATTCTACATCCCAAGAACAATAATCAAAGTGGTCGTACTTGCCGAGCTTTTTGAATTCAGGTCTCTTTGGATATATTTTACTAAGCTCTTTTATAACTATAGGTTCTTTAGCTATACCCCAATCATAATCCTTTTTTACATTCACATAAGGTTTTTTAATTACCATATCATTATCACCATCCACATCCATATCGTAGCAAAGATAGCAAACAAAATTATTCCCTCTGCTTCTTCTAGCTGTCGTGGATTATCCCACACTTCTTTTAATCTTTTAATCATTAGTAACCTCTTCATCTAATAGCCACCTCGTTATAAAACATTCGGGACACGACCACCCTTCTGCCTTTCCTACTGTTTTCTTAAACATAACGCAGTTACAACTACTACAAACTGGGAGCGCAACTTCTTTTTTCATATGAAATCTAGTAACTGCCTCTGCTTCTTATCCATCACTGTGATAGGTGGTTTCTTAGTGATATGGTTCTCTAAACCAAACTTTTGTAAAAGAGTGTTAATGACATCCCAATGATATCTAACATCTATTTCGTTTAAGCTGTGAACCTGCTCCATTAATTTATAACCGTCATTTGCTTTGTAAAAACTAAACTGAGTCCCCGGACTGAGCTTCATATTAATCTTCAATGCTTCTCTAGCTAGTTGCATTATTAAATCATTCTGTGTTTTATATTCACTCATTTCACGATTCATTGTACGCATCTGAACAAAGTCTTCGAGTACATAGTTTTCCATATTATATAAATCTTTAATAAATTCGTCATCAACGGTGTTGTCTAACCTTGCATCAATTAATTTATCTAAAACTATACGGTAGAACCTAGACCTACTCTTAGATTTAAAAGTAGAGCCGTGCTTTACAAGAGTGTTGTCTTCCTTACGAAGAACATAGTTTCCTATCTGTATCCAGAATCCTTCTTTGAATACATCTTTTTCTACTTCAACCCACTGTGGTTCAGAAGATGGAAATACATCTTTAGTTGCTTTTTGTAAGATGTGATTGATTTCATCTATATCAACATCAGCACTCGTGTTAACACCGTCGGTATGTATGTATACCACGACGTCTCCCTGAGATAGCTCTATAGATTTACGAGCTCCCATTATTAACCAACGAGCTATACCTGTAATAGCAATACCTACAGACAAATCACCGTATGACATATAGGGATTAGTGTTAGCTCCATAGAATGTATTAACCATAATCTTCAAAGCGTTAGACGCACTCTTTGCTTCGTGTGTGTTCTGCCTTTTGTAAGGCTCACGCATCTCTTTAAATTGTTTACACATAGTGTATAACCCAGACTTGTGTGTTTGGTCGACCTCAATAATAACGTTCTTATCTATTATTTTATCAGGGATTACTAAAACCATTACATCTTCAGTTGATAAGCTACCTTTCCTACAACCAAACTTTTTGATGTCATAGTTTTCATAACCTATTATACGCGTAGTGTCAGGACCTAAATTGAGAGCCATCGCTATACTTGGATACATAGATTTAAAATCTATCTTAAAATTTTGTTTATGAAATCCGGGTTTATACAAATCAATGTGAGCTGCTTGATAGCTGTTGTGCTCGTGTCTATCTTTGTTCTTATCAAAAGTTAAAATATTTTGCTTGAACAAAGACCTCCCTTGTAATACCTTAGTCATAAAGGCGTCTGAACCGTTTAATAGGTTAGCTAATGGCACCTTCAAGAGCTCTGCAATAAACAACTGTTGCGGGAAGTAATGGTCGAACAGATGTTTAGTAACATCTACATCACTAACAACATACTTGTGTATTTCTTCATAGCTATAATCTAAAAGACTTCTCCCTGCCCAATCTAGTTCAATAGGGTCTTGCCCATAGAATCTTGCCACACTTTTTAAACTCTTTTCCATACCAGATAAAGCATAGTCTCTGCGTGTAAAGTTCATAACATCTCCTATGATACGACCCCAACACTCCATTGTATTCTTTTTCAATGTTAGATTTTGTTTAAGTTCTGTCTTTCTAAAGTCTCTATTAAAGTAAGGTTCGATATCTATTCCGTGTTTCTTTGCTCGAAATTGTATCTGTGGTATATCATATGCTATATTGTTATAACCGTAAATAATGTCAGGGTCATATTCTAATATATAATCTAAAAAACCCTGTATACAAGGTTTGTCATTTTCATTTTCACGGTCCCAAAAAAATACTTTATGTTCATTATCATCCGTTTTAACACCAATAGACACAACAGGGTAAGCTTCTCCAAAAGGAAATGTACTATCAGCAGAGTAAGTCTCAATATCAAAACACATTGTTTTTACGTGAGGTGACGTGAATTTACTAAAGAACTCAGGATGTTCAATACATATGCGCTCTACTTCATTCCTTGTTACACCGTCTAAATGTGAGTGTGGTGGTAGTTTATCAACACCAAGCTCCCCGATATTCTCAACGTTGTACTTTTTATAGCGAACTCGTTTTGTTTTACCAAGAACTTTGTAGCTATCTCCTTCAGCGTTAGGAATGTAATATGAATGTGTTCTTGGAGATTTAATAACTAATTTATCTCCTCTACTCCACAAAATAACTTGCTGAGCTCCAGTCTGCTTATTAACAGTTTTATGACTCGAATCAGCTATCAGAGGAACTTTCATCTGTCTCCTTATCTTCTGCGTCGTTCAGCATTTCTAAAAATATTGCCGCCTCTTGCACTGCCCACCAGAAGACCTTGTGTAGAATATGTTCATCAGACCCTTGATTGGTTGAAGCTGACACTCCAATTAAATCTATAGGAGCTGTTTCTCTGGCTTTTTCTTGATGATATTGAGCACAAGCCCAAAGGTCCCGAAGCCACCTTTCTCTATTCTCTCTTGGAATGTTCATTGTAAGTCAATTACCTCTGGTATTAAACCTTTTCTGCGTATATATTCAAGCTGTGTTCTAGTGTAGCGGTAAACTAAATCAGATTTTTTATCTGACTGTACTGCCCATTTTTTAACTATAATATAATCATTAACTCTTACCCACATCTTCTTTTTAAATCTGCCACCAATTCTGACCATCCTAATATTACCGTCTTCACATAACGCTACGAGGCGTGAACCTCCGCTTATCTCTTTGACTACTCCCATAAGCTCCCCTTTAGGACCATAAGGAAGTTTAACTTTCTTTATTGGTGTTGGATTACTCGAGCCACGATTCATAATTTTCCTCTTTTTCTTCTACCACCGGAGTCGTTTTTAAGACCCTAGTGCCTAATTTTGTCTTCTCTAAAGTAAATGGGTCTTGAACTTCTACGTCAATACAATGACGACTGATATATTCATCTGCTACTTCAGGCCAAGTCTTTTTCATCAGTTCCATTGTGTTATTAACAACATCAAACCAATCAATTTTAGTACTTGGTTCTTTAATCATTGGTGATTTAAAGTATAATCTTTTACCATTATCTTCCTCTGTTTCTAAAAATCCTAACATCTGTAAAGAAGTGAGCAACGGATTAATACTCTTTTGAGCAAACGGAAGTCCAGCACTTCTTGCTGCTTTTTGTATCTCTCTAACTGACATCTTTACGGTTTCACTTGTTACCATTCCAAATGCATCCATCTCACTATCTGGTATTAAATGTAATATATCTGTGCCGTGAGAAGGCATCTGTAAACACTCTGTCACGAATGCATCAATATATATTTGTATAGCTAACCAATTGTGTTTAGGTGTAACAAGGCCATACGTTTTACCATCTCTTTCTACTGTCATTATCTCGTTAGGAAAGAAACGAGCTACCCCATTAATTAATTTTAAAAGGTAATGTATCTTACTACGAGCTATAGGAAATAGTGAAGGTATGATATCAAATAAGAAAGGTGCACAAGGATTGCGTATCTTTACTCCTGCTGAATCA
>TARA_R110002020_G_scaffold37124_19_pt1 | contig 23064 bp, 24 predicted proteins | sample TARA_R110002020 | Tara Oceans TARA_R110002020 (sample SAMEA4396489) | marine metagenome | biome: Westerlies Biome; feature: [MES] marine water layer (ENVO:01000295) within the mesopelagic zone...; material: water (ENVO:00002006), including particulate matter (ENVO:01000060) such...
CCTCTTCTAGACATGCTTGGAGAAAGGCTTATAATGTGCCCGTTAAATACAAAACTGGATCAAGGAGGCGCATATCCAGGAGGAATGATTGAGCATGCACTTTCTGTTACTATGCAGATGAGAAAGATGAATAGTAGCTTCGATATGAATATTGATCAAGTTTCAATTCTAAAAGTTGGACTCTTGCATGAAATTGGAAGAGTTGGAAATTTATCAGATCCATTATTTTTAGATCAAGATTCTGATTGGCACCGTGATAAGCTTGGCCAAATGTACAAGTACAATGAGAATATACAAAAAATGTCTGTTTCTCATAGAACGCTATACCTTTTACAAAACTTTGGAGTCTCTCTTTCTCAAGAAGAGTGGATAGCTATTCAAACTGCACAAGGTTTTCATTTTGAAGAAAATAGGTTCTATGTAGGGTCAGAGCCCTCTTTATCTCTTGTTTTGCAACAGTCAAAATCTTTTATAAATCACACTTAGAGAATGGCCATTTAATTCTATAGACCATATTTAATAATATGGCAAGAATAAAATCTAAGCAATTTAAAAAAGACTATGCAGCGTCCATGGATAATATACCCATGGGAGGCGTCTGGTCGGGTCGCGGTATTGGAATTCCTGTTGCTGGTGCAATAGGTGGCGGCGACGACGCGCAGCAAAAGATAGGAAGACCTAAGAGGCCCTATTACCAGGGCGACGCAGGATCTCCAAACATGGCGGCTGACGCTACATTTTCATCATATTTATCAAGAGTGAATAAAGGGCATGATGACTATGATCCTGGCGCGATGTTTCCAGAGCAAGAAGACGAAGAACATGATAGTTATTCTGGTGAATATTTTATTCCGAAAACTAGAAAACTGCCCAGGAGCTCAAGTCAAATGAAAAGAAAATTAAGGTTCAATGAAAATACTGTTGTTGAGAATAGCAGATATAGTCTTGTCGACCTGTTTGAACAAGCAGAGAGTGCACCAAACCCAAACTTAAGTGCGCCAAGATTAAAAGATATTGTTACTGACGTTTTAGGCGATGCTATATTTTGGGCAGCTGACAAGTTTGGATTCGATGTGTCAGGTGTTCTTGTAGTTATTCCTGCAGTAGCAGTAAACATGTATCAAATAAACTCAGCAACAAATAGAGGCGAAGAGTTGCTAGAAGAGTTTAGAGCAAACCCTTCGGATGACTTAGCAAGAGAAATAGATGATGTCATGAAAGACATCACAAGAGATATCGTAGACATAATTCAGAGATTAATAGAGGCACTTCCAATACCGATGCCGTTTGGCGAAGAAGATGTATCATTTATAACTGGTCAAGCTTTGACATACGGAGCTTCAACTGTAATTAGATCGTCATCTGAAATGTGGACTGATTTGCTTGACAAGGTCCCTGAGCCAGTTAGAGCAATTTTAGAATGGATGCCAGTCGCTCCAACATTTTCCGGCGTAGCAGGCGGTATAATGAAAGGAGTGATATCACAAGGTCTAGATATTGTTGGACAGCTTCACAAAGCTCTAGTCGAATACAAAGAGGGAACACTCCAGGGACCTCTAGACGGTGGACCTCTAGAAGTTCAGCCGATATCTCACCTGCCAGTAGAAGATGAACCAGAAAGAGGAGTATCAAAAGCAGATCTTTATTCAGCAATACTTTCTGGTGATGAATCTTCATTGAGAGAAATTAGACAAGTAATAAGAGAAGCAATATCCGCATATCACCCGCCTATGCCTACAGGCTTTGCGTATAGAGATGTTCCAGAGATTGTTTCAAAAGAAGATGCAGAAGATCAATTTGATCTCATTGATAATTATGATGACTTCGCTGTGATGTACAAAACAGATAATGGAGTAGCTTCATATCAAAGTAGAAATAAAATAGACGAAGTCAATGTTTATAGATGGTCAGTCCTTGCAGGTCTTGAAGAATCAAAAAAAAAAAACTAGATAGCGACGACGAAGACGAAGGCAAAAGAGAGGATGAAGCTTCAACTCTCGCAGGCAACAGCATTACAGGATGGACAGGCCCACTCGGGTCGGGCCAGAACTACAACAAGCTTGCCAATAGAAATGCAAAGTTTTTTGGAGGAGGCAGTCTTGTTGACCCTTCTTCACCTTCAATGATTGTAAAACAAGCAAAAAAATTCGCAACAGGTACTGCTAACAAGCCTTCATCGTCAAAAAGAAAAACTAGAAAAACTAAAAGAAAAAAATAAAATTAAATGATTGAACATTAAGATACAATTCAGTATGTTTATATTGCGTAATGCACAACAATATTGCACTTTAAAAAATTAAGGAGTTAAAAATGGCAATTGATTTCGAAGCAATCCGTAAAAAGCTTGATCGACTTAGCGGAAGTAATAAATCACGATCAGTAATGTGGCGTCCAACTGAAGGCGAGGAGCACACTGTTAGGCTTCTATCTTTCTCTGATAATGATGGTCAGCCCTTTAAAGAACTATGGTTCTATTATAATATTGGTAAAGAGCGAGGTCTTTTGACTCCTCACCAGTTTGGAGATAAAGATCCTATTCAAGAGCTTATTACAAAGCTTAGAGATGATGGTTCAAAGGAATCTTATGAGCTTGCTAAGAAGCTTTACCCTAAGATGCGAACCTACGCTCCTATTATTGTAAGAGGTGAAGAGGATAAAGGTGTCCAGATTTGGGCATTTGGAAAGACAGTTTACCAAACAATTCTTGGCCTGATGCTAGATGAAGACTATGGAGATATCACTGATCCATCTGATGGAAGAGATATTAAAGTTGTATGTTCAAAGCAACCTGGAAAGAAGTGGGCAATGACTGAAGTTCGCCCAAGAGGAAAGCAGTCTAGTCTTTCTTCAGACGGATCTCAAGCAAAAGAATGGCTAGATAACATTCCCAATCTTGACGAGATGTTTAGCTGTAAGAGCTATGATGAGCTATCCAAGATCGTAAATGATTGGATTGGCGGCGATGACGGTGACCAGGTTACCGATGATATCGCTCGTGGTTCTCAGGATAGTAGCAAGTCAGATACGAGTGATTCAAGCGACTCTGGCTCGTCTGCTTATAGCAATATTGATGATGCATTTGCTGATCTAATGTCAGATAGCTAATCAAATATCTTCCTTTCGATTTTTTCCGGGGGAGTATTCCCCCGGAAAACAATCACTAATCTACGCTTGAACATTTTAAAAAATCACGTTATGATTTTTAGTAACTACAATAGGCAAAACAAGTGGCAAGAAAAAACAAAGGAAACGAAAATACTGCAGATTTTACTGCAGACCTAATAGCTTCTCTTAATAAAGAAAGAGGCTCTCGCGTAGCCTATAATCTCAGTCAAGATGAATCTCCGACACATGTAAATAGATGGATCAGCACTGGATCTAAGCTTCTAGACTATATTTGCTCAAATAGAAGAGACGGCGGTCTTCCTGAAGGAAGAATTGTAGAAATCTTCGGCCCTCCTTCTATCGGTAAATCACACATAGCTACTCAGATTGCAAGAACTACACAGCAACTGGGTGGCATAGTTGTATATATTGATACTGAAAATGCTACATCTGTTGAAAACTTAGGAATGCTTGGTGTAGACGTATCGAACAGATTTGTTTATGTTGACACTCACTGCACAGAAGAGGTTCTTTCGATTGCTGAAGCTACAATTATGAAAGCAAAAGCTATGGATAAGGATATACCTGTAACAATTGTCTGGGATTCTGTAGCTGCTTCATCTCCTAAAGCAGAGCTGCTTGGAGATTACGATAAAGAGTCTATAGGACTTCAAGCAAGAGCTATATCTAAGGGCATGAGAAAGATAACAGGCGTTATTGCAAACCAAAACGTGCTATTTGTTATACTAAATCAAATTAGAACAAAGATTGGAGTAATGTATGGTGACCCTGACACTACTCCAGGCGGCAAAGCAATACCGTTCCACTCTTCTACAAGAATAAAACTGGGAGCAGGTCAACAGATAAAAGATGGTGATGACGTTATAGGGATTCATGTATCTGCAAAAACAATTAAAAACAAAGTAGCCCCGCCATTTAGAAAAATTAATTTTGAAATTCACTTTGGTGTCGGGATTAAAGAGCACGAACAAGTATTCGATGTTCTAAGAAAGCATGGCCCTGAAATTATTGATGGAAAAGAGATTTCTGTCGCAGGCACTGGAGCATGGAAGACGTTTTCAGTAACTGATGTTTTAACAGGTGAAATAATAGTTGAAAAGAAATTTCATAAGCCAAAGTTTAATCAAATTATAAACTCTCAAGAATATTCACATTACATAGATAGTCTGCTTGAAAAAGTTATGGTAAAGAGCTTTTCTCCAGAAAATCTTGATATAGATCATGAATCATTTGTTGAGGTAGAAGCTGTTGCGATGTCTCTAGCGGGAGACTAGTATGTTCCAGTCAGATGATGGTCTAGTTTTAATTATAGATGGATTAAACTTATTTACTAGACACTATGTTGCTCACCCAGCACTAAGTGCTAGCGGTGAATCAGTTGGCGGTGTAATAGGGTTTCTATACGCAATAGCAAACTTGTCTGAAAAATTTAAACCTACAAGTATAGTAGTTATATGGGAAGGAGGCGGGTCTTCTAGAAAAAGAGCGATTTTTAAAGACTATAAGCAAAAAAGAAGACCAGAAAAGCTTAACAGGTATTATGAAGGTGATATACCGGATACAGTTGAAAATAGAAATTATCAAATATCTTTGTTGATCGAAATTATTAAAAATATTCCAGTATGCCAAATATATGTTCCTGATTGTGAAGCTGACGATATAATTGGATATATTTCAAAATATAGATTTAAAAACAATAGAAAGCTAATAGTCTCTTCTGATAGAGATTTTTATCAGCTTCTGGATCCAAATACAATTATTTATTCACCCACGTGGAAAAAGCTCGTAACATCAAATCAAGTTATTGAAAAATTTGGAATTTCTCCAGAAAATTTTTGTCTTGCAAAATCTGTCTGCGGAGATCCTGCAGATAATATAGCCGGAGTAGAAAGAGTCGGGTTTAAAACATTGTCCAAAAAATTTCCTAAAATGGCTAGTAAGAAATCAGTATCAATAGATGATCTTATGCAAGAATGTAACAATATGATCAATGAAGGAAATAACCTGAAATCAATAAAAAACATTTCAAATTCTGAGGGTTTAATTAGAAGAAATTGGAAACTGATTTACTTAGATACACACCAGTTATCTGCATCTCAGATTGACAAAACAAATTTTACTTTTGACAATTTTACAATCAACAGAGACAAGATAAAGACTATGAGAACTCTAATAAAAGAAGGAATCCAAACTTTTAACGTAGATAGGCTTTTTCTATCATTAAATCAGATAAGGTGAGCACAGTGTCCTCAGACGCAAAATCATATTTTGGTCAATATGGAAAGTCATTTCAAGAAAAGATTTTTCAAGCATTCATAACAGATAGAACCTGGGCTGCACAAATGATCGAAGTTATGGATCATAACTACTTTGAATCAAAATACTTGCAGTATTTGACTAACAAATATTTTTCCTTTTATAAGAAATACAAGTCTTTTCCTACATTGCCGCTTTTGATAACTGCAATAAGAGATGATCTTAAAGAAGGCAATGATGTGATACTCAGAGATCAGATCGTAGAGTTTTTACATAGAATAAAAATGAATCCTGACATAGGAGATCTTGAGTTTGTTAAAGAGAAATCTCTAGATTTTTGTAAAAAGCAAGCACTAAAAGAAGCTTTAGAGGAATCGGTGGGATTAATTGCAACTGAAAAATATGAATCCGTAGTTTCAGTTATGAAAGAGGCAATATCAAAAGGAATGCCTACTTCAATTGGTCACAACTTTTTTGAAGATTATGATTCTAGGTTTGCAAAGATAAGTAGAATCACATGTCCGACTGGCCTTAAAGAGCTAGACAAGAAAGATGTTTTAAACGGAGGTCTTGGAAGAGGTGAAATTGGAGTTATTACAGCAAACACAGGCGTAGGAAAATCTCATTTTCTTGTGCACATCGGCGCAGAGGCTTTAAAAGTAGGAAAAAATGTTATTCATTACACTTTCGAACTATCAGAAAACGCAGTAGGGAGAAGGTATGATAGCAACCTTTGCAATATTCCAAGCAATGAAGTAGTTGATAGAAAAAATGAATGCATTGAAAAGTATGAAAACACAGAACTTGGAAGGCTAATAATTAAAGAATACCCAACGGGTTCTGCAACTGTTATGACGATAAGAAATCATATAGAAAAGCTTTTACTTAAGTCTTTCGTTCCAAGCTTGATAATTATTGATTATGCAGATATCATGAGGTCTTCAAGAAAAATGGATTCTCTTCGTCACGAATTAAAGTTAATCTATGAAGAGCTAAGAAACCTTGCTATGGATATGAACTTGCCAATATGGACAGCATCACAAGCAAATAGAGATTCAGCAGACAAATCTGTCGTAGGGCTTGAAAATATGTCAGAAGCGTATGGAAAAGCAATGGTTGCAGATCTTGTTCTTTCAATTTCAAGAAAGCCTATGGAGAAAGATTCTGGAGCAGGAAGAATTTTTATTGCAAAAAATAGAGCAGGCAGAGACGGCATTCTTTTTCCTGTTTTGATTGACTGTTCTAAGTCAAAATTTAAGATTATGGAAAACAGTGCGGAGATGTCACTAGAAGAAGTTGTAAAGACAGATGCTGGAACATTAAAAAATCTTTTGAAACAGAAGTGGCAAGAAGTTAACTGTGACGAATAAACTTGGTAAAAATATAAAACAGGTTGGAGAAGAGTTAGTGTTTAATTTCGATAGCGCTTTAGTTAAAAGCACAGAATACTTTAATGGAGACGAACTTGCTGCGAACGTATTTGTTACAAAGTACGCACTCTGTGATAAATCTGGTGAGTTTTTTGAAAATACTCCAGATGACATGCACAGAAGAATAGCTAAAGAGTTTGCAAGAATTGAAAATAAATACAAGAACCCTATGGGTGAAGAAGAAATATATGACTTGTTAAAAGATTTCAAGTATGTAGTCCCACAAGGGTCTCCTATGTCTGGTATTGGAAATGATTATCAAGTACAGTCAATTTCAAACTGCTTCGTAATAGAGTCTCCTTGTGATTCTTACGGAGGGATATTAAAAGCAGACCAAGAGCTTGTTCAAATAGCAAAAAGAAGAGGTGGAGTTGGCTTTGATATATCAAATATAAGACCCAAAGGAATGAGCACAGGAAATGCTGCAAGAACTACAGACGGCATCGAAGTCTTTATGGATAGGTTTTCTAACTCTTGCAGAGAGGTAGCACAGGGAGGAAGAAGAGGCGCTCTAATGTTGACAATATCTGTTCATCACCCTCAGATTAGAGATTTTATAAAGATCAAGAGAGATTTGACTCGAGTAACTGGCGCAAACATTTCTATAAGGCTTACAGATGAATTGATGAGGGCGGTTGAATCTGATAGCGAAGTTGAGCTAAGATGGCCGGTTGATTCAAAAGATCCGTCTATTGTAGAGAAAGTTAGTGCAACAGAGCTATGGCATGAAATAATAGAGTCAGCATGGTCGTCTGCAGAGCCTGGTTTACTTTTTTGGGATACAGCCAAGAGAATGACTCCTTCTGATATTTACTCGTCTGAAGGATTTGGATCTGTTTCTACGAATCCTTGCGGTGAAATAATATTATCACCGTATGATAGCTGTAGATTGATGCTAGTAAACCTCTCTTCTTTTGTTGAAAATGCATGGAGTAAAGAAGCTTCTTTTGATTTTGAAAAATTTGAAGATGTTGTTCAGAAAGCCCAGCGCCTTATGGATGACATGATAGATCTAGAAGTTGAACAAGTTGAAAAAATACTTTCAAAAATAGAAAATGATCCTGAGTCTCAATCTGTTAAGAAAATTGAAAAAGATTTATGGATTAATATTAAAAAGCAAGCTGAAAACGGTAGAAGAACAGGTCTCGGCGTCACCGGCCTCGGCGATGCTCTTGCAATGCTAGGAATAAGATATGGATCAGAGAAGTCTATAGATACAACAGAAAGTATATACAAGTCTTTGGCGACAAGCTCTTATGACAGTTCAATATGCCTAGCAAAAGAAAGAGGAGCATTCTTATCTTTTAGCAAAGAAAAAGAAAAAGATCATCCTTTTGTACAAAGAATAATATCTCAGCTTTCTAATCAGTCAAAATTTGACTATGAAAAGCATGGAAGAAGAAATATTGCAAATACAACTACAGCTCCGGCAGGGTCTGTATCTGTTTTAACACAGACTACTTCTGGAATAGAGCCGTCATTTATGCTTCACTATACAAGACGCAAAAAAATTACTAATCACGATGAAAATGCTAGAGTAGATTTTGTTGACGATAGCGGTGATGCATGGCAAGAATATACAGTATATCATCACGGATTTAAAAGCTGGATGAACTATATGGATGAATCAGATCCAGGTGTTTTCGGTGATCTTACAGACGACAAGATGGTCGACATGAGTCCTTATTCAGGCGCAACTGCAAATGAGATCGATTGGGTTTCCAAGGTGAAGATGCAAGCTGCAGCTCAGAAGTGGGTATGTCATGCAATTTCAAATACAACCAATCTTCCGAAAGAAGCAGATATAGAAACTGTAAAGCAAGTGTATTTATCTGGGTGGAAGCTAGGTTGTAAGGGAGTTACAGTATATAGAGAAGGTTGCAGAGATGGCGTGCTTGTCAGCAATAGAATGAAAAAGAGAGATAAGTCGCAAGAAGAAGAAAGAGAAATTGGAGAAATACTTTATCACAATGCGCCAAGAAGACCAAAGGATATGGAATGTGAAATTCACAATGCAACAATTGCAGGAGAGAAGTGGACAATTCTTGTAGGATTGCTAAACAGAAGCCCATACGAAATCATAGGTGGATTATCAAAGTATGTAGAAATTCCTAAAAAATACTCACATGGAACAATAGTAAGACACCCGAGAAAGACTATGAATTCAAAATATGATTTAATATTTGGTGAAAACGGCGATGAAGTTGTCATAAAAGATGTAGTTTCTGTTTTTGACAATCCAAACCATAGTGCTTTTACAAGAACCATATCATTAGCTCTACGTCACGGCGTGCCAATACAGTACGTTGTAGAACAATTACAAAAAGATAGAGATGCCGATCTTTTCAGTTTTTCAAAAGTTACTGCAAGAGTTCTTAAGAAATATATAGCAGACGGAACAAAACCAGGAAACGGGATAATTAGCTGTGACTGTGAAGTAAAAGATCAGTGCAATATTGTATATCAAGAGGGATGTGCGACATGCTTAACTTGTGGATATGCTAAGTGCGGATAATAGTTAGATAAAGGAGGGTTCAATGGCATATTCAAACAGTGTTATAGATCACTTTGAGAATCCGAGGAATATGGGCAGCTTAGATAAAGACGATCCCTATGTTGGAACAGGTATCGTCGGTGCTCCAGCATGCGGCGATGTGATGAAGCTTCAATTGAGAATTAATGACTTCGGCATTATCGAAGAAGCCAAGTGGAAAACTTTTGGCTGTGGATCTGCAATAGCTTCGAGCTCTTTAGTAACTGAATGGGTAAAAGGAAAAACACTAGAAGTTGCAGAAGCTATAAAAAATTCTGATATAGCACAAGAGCTTTCGCTACCTCCAGTAAAAATTCACTGTTCAGTTTTGGCTGAAGATGCAATCAAAGCTGCTATCAAAGACTACAGAGATAAAAATGACTAGAGAAGATATACAAATGTTTATTGATGAAGATATCAACCCTTCTCTTAAGTTGCATGGTGGATATCTTTTAATTCATAGCTTTGATGAGAATAAAAAAAGTTTAAAAGTAGAAATGGGTGGCGGCTGCCAAGGATGCTCGTCTGCTAGATTTACACTTAGGGCGCAGGTAGAAAAATTTCTGAGAGAAGAATTCTTAGAGCTAGGAGATATTGAAGATATTACCGACCATGGCGCAGGCACTAACCCTTATTATTGAGTTGACGATACAATGGCTATAACAATGACAGACCTAGCTTCAAGTAGAATACTTGAAATGATGAAAAGAAGTGATCTTGATCATGCATGTTCGTATCTTAGAGTTGGTCTTCGTAGCGGAGGCTGTTCTGGATATTCATATCTTTTTGAACTTACAGGTGACTGCGATGATAAAGATAAGATATTTGAATTCGGATCAGTGAAAATTTGCATTGATAGAAAATCTTATTTATTTTTAAACGGATGTGAGATAGATTATGAAGAATCTCCATTTAAATCTGGAATAAAAATAAATAACCCAGCAGCTACTAGAACATGTGGTTGTGGAGAATCTGTAGCGTTTTAAGGAGAAACATAAATGCATTGGATTAGTAACATTTCTCCTTTAATTAAAGAAGTAGAACTAAGAAAGCCCCCGCTTATAATACGGGTTAATAAATTTGACGATGATTCTGCAAAGAAGTTTGCTGATGAAATGGCTCTTGCACACAATACTGGACAAAAGGTGATACCAGTTGTAATTGATTCATATGGGGGTCAGGTTTATAGCCTAATGTCTATGATAAGTGCAATTAAAAATTCTGATATTACAGTTGCAACAATTGTTGAAGGAAAAGCTATGTCATGTGGAGCAGTTCTTTTTTCATTTGGTGAGCAAGGATACAGGTTCGTGGACCCTGATGCTACGATTATGATTCATGACGTTTCATCTATGGATATGGGAAAAGTCGAAGAGTTAAAAGCAGGAGCCAGAGAAGCTGATAGACTTAATACAATAGTGTATACGATGATGGCACAAAATTGTGGTAAAGCTGACGATTATTTTATGAAAATTGTGGATAAAAAGAAGCATGCTGACTGGTTTTTAGATGCGAAACAAGCTAAGCGACATGGCATGGCAAATCATCTTAGAGTTCCAAAGCTAAAACTTAGTGTATCTGTAGATATTGATTTTGAATAGGTGAGATCATGGATAAAGATTTTTACAATAAGTCAAGCTCTGATAGCTTAGGGTGGGACCCAGCATGGTTTGGCTGTGATGAATTTGATTTTGAGTTGGTAAAAGCAGTTCAAAAGTGGCAAAGAGAAAATGGACTAACAGGTGATGGCTTAGTAGGTCCTATGACATATCGTCGAATCTGGACTGAAAGAGAAGCAAGCATTTCTGATTATGAGCCGACAGGACCAAGAAATTCTTATCGGCAGGGAGACAAACATATTGTACACAATGGAAACTTTATTCCAATTGAATGGGACAGTGTGGTTCTCTGGGATGAAGAAGACGGACTAAAGTCGAACAAAGGGTGCTACACTGACTATTCTGGAAAACCTGACCGCAATCCAACAATGTTTGTCAATCACTGGGACGTGTGCTTGAGCGCAGAGTCTTGCTCAAAAGTTTTAAATAGGCGCGGCATATCAGTTCATTTTTGTATTGATAATGACGGAACTATATATCAGCTTTTGGATACACAACACAAGGCATGGCACGCAGGAATCCCTAGATACGAAGGTGGTAACACAAAAGGGATAGGAGTAGAAATTTCTAACGCTTACTATTTGAAATACCAGGACTGGTATGTTAAGAATGGATTCGGTGAGAGGCCAATTCAAGAAAATGCGTGGGTCCACGGAAGAAAGAAAGATCCGTTTTTAGACTTCTATCCCGTACAGATCGCTGCGCTAAAAGCGCTGTGGAAAGCTATTCATATTGGCATTGGAATTCCGCTAGTGTATCCAAAAAACTCTGAAGGCAATGTAGATACCAGCGTAAATAAAGAATGCGAAAGAGGCAAATTTCATGGATTCTGCAACCACTACAACTTTATCAAAACGAAAATTGATTGTGCTGGTCTTGATATTGTTACTCTTCTAGATGAAGTAAAAAATACTAGAATGTATTGTCTAGATGAATAATGCAAAGACTCAATATAAAATTAATTTACAATTTATGCACTAATCGTTATTAATCTTAAGAGACTATTAGGGCTTTTAATATTGTAACGAAAGATAAAAATTATAAATTAATGCTAGGCGTCCTCTTGATTATGAATCTTGTTGACGCCATTGCTACATGTGTATGGGTTACACTAGGGATAGCAGTAGAGCAGAATCCACTAATGGCACACTTAATAGGTTTTAGCCCTAGCGTTTTTATTATAATAAAAACTTTACTTGTAATAGCTTGCACATATTTTTTATGGGTATGTAGGTATGTAAACTACTCCAGGGTATTAATTATTCCTGCGTTAGTACTGTATGCTTACGTTTGCTCAATTCACGTAATTGAGTTTTTAAAAATTATTATAGGTAAAATATTATGATTACTATGAAGTTTGCTTTAACGTTCTTTGTTTGCACAGTGATCTCATGTATATTTTTTACTCTTGGAAGATGGCTCGGCAGACAAGAATCTTCAGAAAAAACTACTAGATCAGATAAGAATCTAGAAAATATTGCAAAGAGGTACGCAGCAGGTCAAGCACTGTACAAATCAGAAAATAGAATAATAGAGGCAGAATATGAGGATGTTGTCTTAGATCTTCAGAAGTTTAGAGAAAATAGAGAAAACGAAAAAAAGCAGCTAATTGAAGAGATAGTAGGATTTGAATGGATGTATTCTAAAAAAGACGAAAAAATGGTGAAAATACCCTCAGACGTAGCAGATTTAATAAAATATCTTCAGAGAATTAAGACTTACAGGTGATACATAATGATGATTTCAAGAACAATAATAAGAAAGATGATTATAAGAGAAGTAAAAAAAGCTCTCAGTGATCCTAAAATGCTTGCAGAGTCTTCTCTTATATCGAATCTCACATCAGACGGAGCACCTGAAGTAGTTGCTGCAAAGATTAAAAAAGTCGAAGATCTAGATAAAATAGTTACAGCAACTCTTAGTGATGAAAAAAGTAAAAAAAATCTTAAAGACATTATTGAAAAACTAGACGATAAAAAGAAAGCTGCAGTAATAAAGATTTTAGGACTCTTAAGGCCAGATCTTCCTTCTAGCACTTTTAACAATTTGAAAAAAGCAACTGGATTGTAAATACTGTATGTATTGTGTACTATTAGGTGTGCAATTTATACAGGTGAATAATGAGCTGGATCCCTCCAAAGTCTCCCTATAACTTAATTCAAGAGCATCTCTGGCACGATCCTTGGAAAATATTTGTTGCTTGTATATTCTGTAACCTAACAAAGAGAGTTGATGCTGAGCCCTATATGTGGAAATTTTTTGATCTGTACCCAGATGCAAAATCAGCATCAATAGCTGATCCAAAGACAATAGAAAAAATGATAAAGCCTTTAGGCCTATCTCAGAGGCGCTCTGTTGCACTTGTCAGAATGTCTGATGATTACCTAAAGAAGCAGTGGAAGAATAAGCCAGATGTTCTCTACGGAATCGGAAAGTATGCTTCTGATGCATACATGATATTTTGTCTTGGTAAGTGGAAGAGTGTCGAGCCAAAAGATACTGCACTAAATGATTACCATACATTTTTAAAAAGCTGTGCTTAGGTGATAATTATTCCAGTAGGAATTTTAAAACAGTGGCTTTGCATAGAAATAAGAACATAGCTAATCTTAGAGAGATAATCAAAACAATCTCTGAACAAGGAAATGCTGGACAGCAAGGGTCTTCTGGTAGAAGCAGTGCTAGAATTACTGCAGGCAGCTCGACTAATTGCCCGGGATGGTACAGCTGTGATGAGAGAGATAAAGCATACAAGCTTGCAAAAATAGCTGGCGTAGAAATTAGACCAAACTGGGACGTTGAAGGTATTCTTGAGAATATTGCAACATGGGCCAGTGGTAAAATTAACTCTATGAGAATTCTTGGAGTAAACACAGACATCTCTGCTTATAAAAGAAGCATAACAGGAAATCTAGGCGTATCCAGAGCAGGTGGGTCATTTCGATCATATATAAATGGGCCTCTTTCAAAAGCTATTTCTATTGCAAAATATGGTGGCAACGCAAGATATCAAGGCAGGACAACAGCACAAAGTGAATCTAACTGGAAAGCAGCTCTGGATAAACTAGTTTCTTCTACAACGATAGATGTTGGGCAGCATCATTCATCAAAACAGACCATCACGAAGCCCGGCAGGCCTGAGAGGCCAGAAGGCAACAGGCAGGGTGAAGAAGAGACAAGGGGAGAGGTCCAAAGAGATCCCGACAAGCCTGTTGCTATGAATATTGAACAAGCTTATAAATATGCTAGAGAGCAGGGAGCACCTCACCTTGCTCTGCCGGATGGTGATCCTAATAAGCGTGATGATGACAGTATTAAATGGTCAATGAACGGCAGGGGAAATAGAGATATTCTATTAAAGCTTGCAGATAATATAGATGCAGCAGCAAAGAATGCAAGGGCCATCACAGTACAAAGAGCTCAATCAGCAGCGCTTGGTGAAAATCTTGGGAAAGATCTGGGTGTATACGGTAGAAGCAAAAAGTTTCAACAGTCATTTCAAAAGGTCTGGAGAGATGATATATCTCCAATGCTTGTTAATGCAATTGAAGATTTTAAAGTATACACATTCGCAGATGTTGTAAGGAAATATGCAGAAGGTACAGGCACATATTCAAGGGAAGTTGTATTTGTACAAGAAGCAGATGCAAGTGATAAGGCTTGGAACTTAGTGGATCCCGAGACTTATGATGTAGAAAACTGGGATGAGTTCGTAGCAAACATAGAGGCAAAAGGCGGCAGAGCAGCAAGATATATAGACGATCCGTCGACATCTTTTGAAGACATGGTCGAGGCTATAAGACAGTCAGCAAGTACTCTTGACAGATTAATCTTAAGCCAGGATGAAAGAGGTATTTTTGACCCAGACGCTTCGCTCAGAGGTCTTACAACGCCTACTGCATTTGCTACTAATATGCCATCAAAAGCAAAGCAAGCGATAACTACTGGAGAAGTACCTACTGCTTCCGACTTCGCTACACTAATGATACATGAATTTGATCATGTTCTTTACGGACTGTTATGGGGCTTGGGCGCGTGGACTGTAGGCCAAACTCACGATGTAGCTCATGTCGGAGAGATCACTGATGTCGCACAGGCAGCGTTTGGAAAACCATCAGCCGCTCTCTTGGCAAGAGCCAAAATGAAAATATTGTATCCAAGATCAAGGCTTCTTAATGATGTAGAAGAAACTATGGATAAAAGATTTAAGAGAAACTCTGCATGGATTGATATGAGGCTGTGGAACAATCCTAAGGTTGCGTTTGAAGTTTTAAGCACTAGAGATGCTGCAGAAAATGCGGAGTATGATACAAACTATGGAAAAGTCGAAGCATGGATGGACTATGTGTTTAGATTACCTAGACCTTCAGGCGGCGGAGTAGAAGATATTCAACAACCAGCGGATGCGATCACGGATGCCGAACCTGTCACTGATGGCACTTGGGTATACATGTTTGGCGATGGAGAGAAGTTTGCGCAGTCTGAGGGTGGGTATGCAGACCCTGATGACGATGAATACGGGGATATTAAGCCTGAGCAAAGACCAAATCCAGAGAGAAAAGGCTCAGGGAGCGAAAGAGGAACTAGTGCTGGCATAGAGGGAAGCAAGACTGTGCTTCAAGGGCAGGGTGGTAATTTTCACTATATCTCTCCTCAAAATGCTCAAACAGCTGCAGAGATTGACGCACGTGTAGTTGTAACAAAACAAGCAATGATGGATAGCGGCGCGAAAAGAGGTTTTTCTGGAAACTACAGGTTAACAGTTGGAGATCTTCAAAAGCTTGCAAGCATGACATGGAGTGAAATTAGATCAGCAGGGTTCCCCAGCAACGTCGCTCAAGTGGCTAGGATATTAAAACCAGCTAGCGAAATAGATCAAGATGCTGCAGATGCATTTAATGGAACAGGAGGAGCCGACCAGCCATACAATCCGTCAAATCCAGATGCGGGAGCAGAAATTGATACAGATGCACAGCAAGAAGGTGTGCACATTTCAGTTTCAGACTTAAGGTCCGTAATTAGGGAAATTATAAGGTCGTAAGTCTTCGTGATAATCAAACTTCCTTAACCTTGCAACACCATCTATTACAGTAACGTATGTTTGGTGAGTTACCCAGTCTCCTGAGTTAATATAAGTTTTAATGTGTTGATCTGAATCAACCCAGATTAAAGCTTCTGGTATATGAGTGTGACCCATTATAAACACATCTACATCTGGGTTATGTCTTAGTATATGAATAACACTTCTAAGCTTGTGCTTTTTTATTAGTCTTTCTGTCCACCAAGTTGTAAAGTCAAAATTGAATGCAGATTCAAGAATACTTTGTAGCACAGACACTATTTTAACAAATATTCTATTATGTAACACACCTTTGTCATATTCATCACCATGTTCTATTCTAAATTTTCTACCAAACGATTCAAAGTCGTATCTCTTTACAAATTCAACATTGTTAATTTTTTTTCCAACAAAGTTGACAAGGCTCTCATCGTGATTTCCTACAACGTATATAATTCTTTTGTTATAGTTGACCGCTTTCATAATTTCAAGACATCTTTCTGTAAATAACGGTATCTTGATAAAATCTATTATGTCTCCTGCTAAAATTAGCTCATCATATTTTTCTTTTTTTAAAAAATCTAAGAGCTCAGAAGATCTATAGAACTTACTTCCGATATGAGTATCTGAAATAATAACTCTTTTCATTGAACAAATTCCTTTCTATTTATTATACTGGCTATATAAAACAATTATCACAAGCTTATGTTTTATTAACTTAAATGGAGTAAAAATGTTTAGACTTTCTGATGAAGTTATCGCTGAGATAGCAAAGCTAGTACAAATAGCTATTGTAACTGGAACCGATGTAGTTGACAATCTAAGAATGATTAGAGTTCATTCTACTGATGATGATAATAGTTCGCTAGTCTTAACACCAGAATATAGAGAACTGTCAGAATCTCAGATAGAAAAGCTTCTATCTGAAGTAAAAGCTATGTCAAATAGATCTTCCGAAGAAGAGGTTGAATGAAAATGCCTGATAAGCTTGAACAAATGTTTGACCTAAGAGTCGAGTTCATGGAAGCTCTTAACAGAGAAATTCCAGGTGCACATCCAGAAATACCTTTGGATCTTTCTAAAAAATCAGATCAGCAAGTATGTAGAGATATTGCACTAAGAGGTGTTGAAGAAATGTTTGAAGCTTTGCAGCATCTAAAAAACTGGAAGCCGCACAAGCAAACACAAGTAAATGAATTCGATAAAGATGAATTTTTAGAAGAGGTAGTTGATGCATTCAATTATTTCTTATCTCTTATAATATTAACAGGATTCAAGTCAGATGATCTTTTTGATGCCTATGTAAAGAAGGATAGGGTAATTCACAGAAGATTAAGAGATGGGTACTGATCACGGCAATGTTACTTTTTCAGATTCTGGCGAGATTCACAAGTTTGAATCTCTTGATATGCTTATGCTAGTATTAGAAAATCTCGATGAAGAAGGCGAGCATTCAGGAAGTATTTCTTTTACTAAAGACGAAAATATTCATCCGTGTGCAGATAGTTCAATGATAGTATTTGGAAGAGTAACTAAAGATAATTTAATCAAACTCGTAGATTCAATTAAAAATAAAAAACTAGAGAGAAACTATATTGTCTAAATTAAGTAAACTTTTTTCTATGCAAAAAGAATATAACCAAAAAATCTATGGAGAAAAAAGTCTCACACCTGATCAAGTAGAAAAGCATACACAAGAATTAGCTCTGTGTGCACATGCAGAAATAAGCTCACTAGTTTCTGCTACAAAATACAAGAAACACCATATTAGCCAACCTGAACACGATCCTGATAAAGGCACGATTCTTTATGAGTCTGTTGATATTGTAAGATATGTCATGGCTATTTTAAATCTTTGGAATTTTGATGAGCAGAATTTTGAAGAAGCATTTAAAAGAAAAGATGTTTATTTAAATGTTAGAAAAAAAATAGAAAGAAATATCTGGAATGGTCAGCCAGTTGCAATTGTTGATATGGATGACGTAATAGTTGATTTTAGAAAAGGTTTTTCTAAATGGCTTTGTGAGACGCATGACGTTGATGCTGATGTAGAGTCTAATGAATATTATTTTATAGACGCACTTAGAGAAAAAAACTTAAATCCGGAGCTGACTTTCTTAGACTTTGTGAATAGTGGCGGGTTTTCAATGCTTGATCCTGTAGAGGGAGCTGTAAGTTTTCTTAAATCATTAAAAAGTAAAGGGTACTGGATCCAGATATTAACAGCTAGGCCAGACGATAACCTTCACTGCTTGTATGACACATATTATTGGCTTGATAAGAACAACGTATATTTTGATGATATTGCTTTTTCTGCAGAAAAATTTAGGTGGTGCGCACAGTCAAAATATTATGACAGTGACTCTATTAAGTTTTCAATAGATGACTCTCCTAAGCACGCAATGGATTACGTAAAGCACGGAATAAAGTGCTATGTTCCAGAAAAGAGCTATAATAAAGAAATCTGGAATGACGATAGAATTGAAGCCTATAAGTCATTTGATTATTTTTTTAAGTAAGTTTTTATAAACTAATATAAACTGTGTAGACTTGTAGTATTATTGAAGCATAAACAAAAGGAGAATTCCCCATGCCGCAGAATAACGATCTTGATCCCGTCAGCCTTCCAATGAAGCTAAAGTTTGGTCAAGAATCAAATACAAATTTTTATAACAATCTAGAGGCTCTAAAAGTAGAGCTTGTTGATTCACCATCAAGATCACAAGCGTTAAACGTAGCGTGGCAGTATGTCAAAGCTACATGGGCAGATCATCATGATGATACAAATCCATCGTCAGCTTCTATGCAAGAGTTGTCTGCTAACTTAGAAGATGTTTTTTCTTTTAGGGCATTACCAACTCCAATGGAATGCATGGGCTTTACGTTTAAGCTAAGCGGCCTTTCATTTCAAGAAGTAACTCATATTATTCGACACCGAGCAGGAAGCTTTGCTGCGCAGTGTACAGGAGATCGTGATCTACGTGATGACCCAGCTGTTATTCCAGAGTCAGTTCAGAACTCTCCAGAATTTCTAGAAAGATATATGAGGCTTGTGCATGAGTCAAAACAACTATACTCTGATATGACAGATTCAAAAGATGTGTCTATGATGGACGCTAGAATGATTCTGCCAAAATGTATGACTTCATTCTATTTAATGCGTCTAAGCCTTAAAGACTTGTTTGGGTTTATTTCACAGCGTCAAGATATGCAAATTCAGCCAGCTGCTGATAATCTTCTTGCAGCATATATGGCACGTGAAGTTTTAAAAGTACTTCCAGAAGCATCAGCGAGAATTGATTTCACAAAGCCTGATATGCACTATATTAAAACATTCCGTGTTCCAGACGGCAAGGGAGGCTGGACCTCTCGTGGCACAAACCTATACTGGCCAGAACCAAAAAATGATATCTTTGAATATAATCCAGACGATACAATCTACCAGGGAAGAAGAGAAGATATTAATGGGACAGATAATCCTGGAGGAAAGACTATTTTTACTAAGCTATGGACAGATGCTCTTTCAGACATAGATGATATGACTTCTTCTTACAAGTCATGGCGAAATGGCGACAGGTAAGGCAAAATGTATTTTTTAATTTATAATGTTCTTCAACTTGGAGGTAACAAATGAAGGCATATCTAGCAAGCTCCTGGTTTAATCCAGTTGCAAATAAAGAAGTAGATGATATTATTTCATCTCTTGAAGATAATAATTTCGAGGTATTCTCACCCAGGGACTTCTTTGTATGTCCGCCTGGTGCAGATCTTGAAACGCAGAAATCTACTTATGAAGGAAATCTTGAACACCTTCACAAGTGTGATTTTATGATTTGCAATACTCATGCAAAAGACATGGGGTCAATTTTTGAGGCAGGATACTTTAAATGTCTTGAAAAGCCCATAGTGTATTTCTGTGCAGGCCTACCAGAAGGAGCGACATTTAACTTAATGCTTGCTCAAAGCGGAGTAAAAGTTTGCACTTCTGTTGATGAACTAAGCGATTATCTTGAAAGATCATCTAATAAAGGGTCCTTAGTTTATGAACCGTATTTTGGAAGTATTGAGTAGCAACTAGGTAAGCATTCCAGGAGTGACGTTTGAAGCGAGACTACTACGAAATTCTTGGAATATCTAAAGATGCATCAGAAACTGAAATAAAGAAAGCATATAGAAAGCTAGCGCTAAAATATCATCCAGACAAAAATCCAGACAATCCTGAAGCAGAGACAAAATTTAAAGAAGCAAGTGAGGCTTATTCTGTATTATCTAATATAGAAAAAAGAAGGTCTTACGACCAGTTTGGAACAGAGAATTCACAAGGATCTCATCGTGGATTCGATGATATATTTAACAATTTTTCTGATTTTTTCTCTGGCGCCGGCGGGTTTGATGAATTCTTTTCTGAAAGATCGAATCGTGCTCCAAGAAAAGGAACAGATGTATTTTCTGAAATAGTAATCTCTTTACAAGAAGTTCTAGAAGGTGCTGCCAAAGATGTAACATACCAGAAGTTTTTATGTTGCTCCTTGTGCGGTGGTCAGGGATGGAAAAATGAAAGTGATCTTGCAACATGCTCTCATTGCTCAGGCTCAGGCGTTTTAAATCATAGATCAGGATTTATGAATGTTCGAGTAAACTGTAGAGCATGCAATGGAAACGGAAAAGTAATTATGACTGCATGCAGCGGCTGCTCTGGTAGCGGATCTAATGAACAAACAAAGTCTATTAAAGTATCAATTCCGTCTGGTGTTTCTGATGGCAACCACTTAAGAGTTCCGGGAGAAGGAAATCTGACGCCAGAAGCAGTCGAGCCCGGAGACCTCATGATAAAGCTATCTATTAGTAAAGACAATAGATTTGAAAGACGAGGACCTCATATTCATAGTAAAAAAGATATAAGCTTTTTTAAAGCTGCACTAGGTGGAACTGTAGAGGTAGATGTAATTGATGGAAAAGTGAAACTAACAATTCCAAAGGGCACACAGCCAAATACAACCCTAAGCATTAAAGCTAGGGGATTACCTGAAGGTATTGATGATTCTGATAGAGGAAATCATTACGTTAAAATTATTGTCAAAGTTCCTGTAGACATGAGTGAAAAAGAACATGATCTTATTTCACAGCTTGAAGATATCTACACGTGTAAATTATAGTTTCTTGTGGTATAATTTTTAAAATATAGCTAGTGGTACATTAATGAAAAATAGTAAAATTATCTCTCCAAATAGATTTGTTGGTCTGCACGCTCACTGTGGAACAGGTAGCCCATATGACGGTCTTGGATATCCTAATCAACATATTGACTTTGTTCTTAATAACGAAATGAATGCATGGGCTCTTACTGATCATGGAAATGGAAATGGTCTTGCACATGCACATGCGTATGCAAAAAGTCTAAAGAAAAAAGGAGTCGACTATAGGCAGCTATATGGTGTAGAATTCTATTTTGTGCCATCCTTGTCCGACTGGAGAGTTCAATATGAAAACCATAGAGAAGAAGTTAGGGCAGCAAGATCTATAAAGAAAGCGCAAGAAGTAACTGATATAAACTCTGAAGATGAGATCACAGGAGGCCTTGTAATTGAAAATGAAGATGAAACAAAGTCAGACTATGATCACGAAAAAAATAACTGGAAAAGAAGATATCATCTCGTAGTTTTTGCAAGAGACAATGTTGGTCTCCAGAATCTTTTTACTCTTGTTAAGAGGTCATATACAGAAGGTTTTTATAGGTTTCCAAGAATTGACTTTGATATGCTTAAGCAACACGGCGAAGGCTTAATTGTTAGCACTGCATGCGTTGGAGGATACCCTACATCTATTATCGCAAAAGGAGAAACAGCTGGAAAGTCTGAGAGAGAGATTCTTCTTGATCTAGAAAATATGTCTGACAGGTTTATAGACTCTGTAGGCAGAGATAACTTTAATCTAGAGATACAATTTAATGCACTTTCTTTTCAACATAATACAAACAAGTATTTGCTAGGCCTATCTGAAAAGACAGGAATTCCTCTAGTCGCTACGGCTGATAGTCACTATTACAGTAGAGATATGTGGGAGGCAAGAGAGCTGTATAGAAAGCTCGGAAGAATGGGAGCCCGAGGCGATGCCATGCCAAAGCTTCCTTCTTTTGAAGATTTAAAATGCGAGCTATATCCAAAGAACGCTTCTCAAATGTGGGAAGAGTTTAACAAGTATGTTGATAATCCTGATTACAGTTTTTACAAAGGCAAAGAAAGAATGGTCGCAGATGCCATTGAAAGATCATATGATATTGCATGGGATCAGTGTAAAGAAATCTGGTTTGATGATAGCGCAAAGCTTCCTAGCTTTGATTCACCTGGAAATCCAGCATTTAATCAGCTTGCCAAAAGAGTTAAAGAATCTTTAATTAGTGAAGGCCTTCATGAAAATAAAGAATACGTAGAGAGAGCTAAGTCTGAGCTAGAAGATATTAAGTATCTTGGTTTTGAAAACTACTTTCTAACAATGACAAAGGTTTTTGATTTAGCATCTCAAAGAACAATTATTGGTCCAGGTAGAGGATCAGGTGCAGGATCACTAGTAAATTATCTTTTAGGAATTACAACAACAGATCCAATAAAGTATGGTCTTCTATGGGAAAGATTCTTGCATAGAGCAAAAGCTGGATGGCCAGACATTGATACAGATGCAGGCGATAGAGATGTTCTTATTGAATCTTCTAGAGAGCTTTTTGGAGAAGAGTCCGTAGTACCTGTTTCTAATTTTAATACTCTAAAGCTCAAGTCTCTAGTTAAAGATGTGTCAAAGTTTTATGGAATTGACTTTGGCGAAGCTAATGGAATGACAAACACTCTTGAAAAAGATGTCATGCACAAAGCAATGGGTGACCATGAAGAAAAATCTACATATGTTCTAACTCACGAAGACTGTATGAAATACTCTTCTGCTTACAGAGACTTTATGGAAAAATATCCTAAAGTTGATGAGCATGTTCAAAATCTATTCATGGAATCTAGATCCATTGGCAGGCATGCTGGCGGGGTTCTAATTTGT
>TARA_R110002020_G_scaffold424824_1_pt1 | contig 23063 bp, 34 predicted proteins | sample TARA_R110002020 | Tara Oceans TARA_R110002020 (sample SAMEA4396489) | marine metagenome | biome: Westerlies Biome; feature: [MES] marine water layer (ENVO:01000295) within the mesopelagic zone...; material: water (ENVO:00002006), including particulate matter (ENVO:01000060) such...
TAGCGTTGATGTGCGCGTGTAGAACTTCTTTCCGATCAACATACAATCCACCAACTTTACCACGATTGGTTTCAGCATTAATCGCTGCACTGAACTGGTTGTTTGCAGCAGCTCGATCTCTTAAATCACCAAGGTCACGAATATGGTTCTCGTATGTAATTTCATATTTCTTAGAGAGGTCTAACCGAAGTTCGTTGATGTAATTTGCGACATGAGGGAATTTCCCGATATCAAGTAACTCACAAGCTCGTACACCCGCCGACGACTCAGCATATCCAGCGCGACGAGCGGCTTCAGTGTTGGAACAGCGACCCAAGACTATTTCCTCAGCAAACTTTTTCTGGCGTGGGGTGAGGGGTCGAGACACAACCGGATTAACAGGAGCTGGCTTTCTACGAGGCATGATTCCCCTATAATATACCTCGAGATCTTTTTATTAAAGAGAAACTTGAAGATCACGAAGTGCTGAACACACTATTGTCACTGACTTGCCAATAAGAACCAATATCCAGTACCAATACCAAACAAACGCCCATAGTTCAAGGACTTAGCTTACTAGATATTGGCATATTGGTAAATACTCCCCAAAAATTTTTTAGATCACCCCTCTTCTCGAGTCGTATATATAGGCACCTCCAATTTTAGGCACCGCTAATTAAGAGATATAACGGGGGGAGTGTCGTAGAATCGTTATAGCTCTCGTCAACTCGAATAAGCACCCTACCGTCTTTTTGTTTCTTACGAGCTATAACATGATATTCGTCATTCACATCATGTTCCCATTCAACCCAGCTTACATTAGGTGAATCATCCAGCACCCGTAGGTACTCGTCAGGTTGATCGTCGGTTATTTCTGTGTCGTGAATAAGAACTTCTTTGTAGGAGTTCCATAATATAACGAAGAAGTCGTTAAGGGCTTTTGATTGAGTTTCCTTATACTCAGCGTCTTTTACCCAATTTACGTTAGTCATTTTTTTACCCCTTATTAATGGTTAACTTACCCTTTTAATATAACCCGCGACATTTTTCAGAGGTAAAATCATACGTCCTTTCGACGTTCTTTTAATTCGTTGAGATCCTTAGTTCTTTGGCCACCTAAATAGGGCCATGCAAAACCTTCGTCGATGAGCTGCTTATTGAAGGAACCCGCTGAACCATCTAAGAATAGCCAACCAAGTATGCGCCCATACTTACCCTCTTTTTCAGTTTGACAGACAATCAGTTCGGCAGCTGTCAACGCTTCCTCTACTTTTTCCTTGGCTTCAAGGCCCAATTTCTTTTCTTCTAGGTCACGAGTGCGCGTTTCTGGAGTATCAATTCCCGCGAGACGAATGCGTTCCTTTTTGAAAAGACTGAACCCTAAATCAAAAACGACGTCGATCGTATCCCCGTCAACAACACGAACGACTTCTTTCACTTCATATTCATACATCTTTCACTAGCTCCGCGTTATCTTCAGGAAATGGATCAAGAACCCGTATCGTATGCTCATATTCTTTTGCCGCTTTCAGCGTTTTATGGTAAGTTATCGCACCGTCTGAATGGTTGATGCGCCAACGCTTACCTTCTTTAAATACAACTCTTCTTCGTTCCATAATTTTTTCCTTTTAAAAATGGTGGGGAGTTGAAAAGAAAAATGAAGGTAAGCCCACTAGCTTTTTCTTCTCTTAAGGATGCTCCCCTCACCCCACTAACCTGCTAGTGGACGTTCTGATCATAAAACTTATGGTCTCCAATAATCGCACAGAGGCGGTATTTTTTCGACCACAGAGGTTTTACTTCTAAAGTGTGATAGTGTGTCGCTTTACTTAGCGATTCTACAGAAATACGGTCCAGGAGCACAAGTTTCGCAATATTCATGGCCCTGCTCCAAGCTACTTTTTCGGCGGGACGCTCGTGCTTCCCATCGCACCAATAACTGAATTGACATTTGTGACGAACGGGATTTCCTTTCCAATACCGCCCATCTCTCACAACGCCACAGGCTGTAGAAGGCCAGCGTTTATTTTTCATTCTATTTCGAATAACAATAGCTACGGCGATCTGACCTAAAAAATTTTGATCGCGAGCCTCGAAATAAACCGCTTCAGCCATACAGTATTGTTCCTCTTGAACAAATTCTGATGCGGACAAGCGCACTGGGATTAACGCGCCAATCAACAGTAGGATAAGAAGCACTACCGCTGAAAGGCTGAAACGAATTGCCCATTTCATTTGAAACCAAGGGATTCGCTTACCCAAGTCCAAAAATCCGTGGGAGGTGGACGAGACACACCGCGTTTCTTTTCAAATTTGTAGCTATACAGCGCATAGCACACTTGCCCGTGAGTGAGGTCGCGCTTCTTTGCTATTCCTTGAATTGAAAGGTACTGCTTTTCTGCTCGAAGCTCAATCACTTCTTCATCGGTCCAATCTTTATACGCCATCGGACACCTGCCTTACTGATCTATTGACTTGCATGAAATTCCTCCAAAGCTAGTTCTTCAAGTTCGTGCCAATCAGTTGGGGTGAGCCGCTTCTCCAACCATTTCGCACGTTTTCCTTTGACAAGTAACCAGATATCTTCAACATAGCAATTAAAGATTCCTACGTCATATTCTGGCTGGCCCACTTCAAAACAAACCGTAGTTGGCATACCACCCTTCACAGTTGTTTCAAATTCTAAATGCATAATAACCTCTCTCGTTAAATACGGTATAAATTAAGTATACCCCTTGATTAGTTACTGAGGGTATTTCGTTTCTCAAAGGCGACCTTTATCGAAGGTAACAGGAGGAGACACACTATGAAGCTCATGCTCTTGCTTTTTCTTTTTCAGGTGCGCCCTTCTTTTATCACGTTGTTTCAGCAAACGATGCGCGGCAGTAGTGAGTTGATATTGCCATCTCTCGCAGCGGTCCAATTCGATGCCGCTTACCGCCATTTCAAAATTTCGCCTACGTTTTAGCAATCCTGCTTTGTACATTCCGGCGGTCTGTTTTTGTACGGCTTCTAACGCTTCGTGTAGGGTTCTCTTGTTTAACGCTGGCGCTCCTACTAACTGAGCAAGTTCTGAGCAAGTAATCGGATCTCCGTATTCAAAAAGTGTATCCATTATATGTGATCGATAACTCTCGGCTACGTACAAAGTTCTAGCAGTACACTTGTTTTGAGTCCAATCCTTCTCTAACAAAGTAAGTATTTCTTTTGGCATCACAGTAGTGCCCATACGTGATGGGTTGGGTTTTGAAACCAAGGGAAAAGTATCAGTAGAAGCAGGAGTTGTATCAATTAATGGACCTTCAATAAGAAACTTTTGTTTTTCGATTAGTTTTGGGCTGTATTTTTTAACTAAGAATTTTATTTGCCCACTAACCGTACGACATTCATTGTCAGCCCAAGTAGTCAGCGTTTCCCAAGTTTCATGGTCAACGGCAATAGATTTATGACTTGGATCGGACATTTACATTCTCCTGTAAAATTTCGATAAGTTCTGCTACAGTAGTTTGCAGCTCTTTTATCACTGCAAACTGTTCGTCAATAAGTTTTTCATGACGCAGCAAAGTATTAAGAATGAGGGTCTCTCCTTCAAGATCTAAGGGCATCGCGCATCCTCCATTCGTTTTTCATTTCAATATCCCACTGCTCCGCTGTATCTTTAGCGTCACGATAGGAAGCAAATTCTTGTTGAATGATTTCGCCGTTATATGCAACAGCCCAATTATCCGGCTCAATGAAGAGGGCTTGAAAACCGAGGTCCCAATTCTTGGGACGAGTCCAATACATAGGTTAGTCCTTTCTAGCTTTCTAACTTTATATATTATACTACGGGAGCCGTTGAGAGACCCCCGTTAGTTAATCTAAATTACTCCGCTCCTCTTTGTAACAATGCTGGAAAAGTTCAATAAAAGAATCGAAATTTCCAAATTTTATTGATCGAACAGGTGAATCAGGGTTCTGAATTTCAGAATCTCGTTGCGCAATCATTTCCGCACACACAGATATGAATGCTTGACTAGTATGCATTTTTGCATAAAACCAACTAATAGATTGTGATTCCTCCAAACTTTCTTGGGGGTTTTCAGAAATTAAACTTTCATAAACTTCTGGTTGTATTTGTTCCACCCAAGCATTTAAGAAATCTATAACACTATCACAAATAGAATTTATGGAAGTATCATAAGATTCTTGTTCTTTTAACTTACTTCTTTGAATGATTTCCTCAGGATTTGGAAATTTTATTATTGTGCCTGTCACACGCCCCCCTCAAAATCCTGTTGTTCTTTAACATTACGGTATACATCACGCAAGGTATCTCTCAATGCGGTGTAGTTATTATTAAGGTTATCAACCATGAATTGCACAGCTTCTTCTTCGTCGAAGTTATTTGCGATAGCTTCTTCTGCTAAAGATTCCATGCTCATAAGCCAGTCTTTTATTCTTCCCATTAGCTTGCCTCTCCTTCCTCGCCTGTAAGTTCTGTCCATTCAGCTTCCCAGAAATATTCAATGGCCATTTCATACTGCTCTTCCTCTGACAGTTCATTCTGCGCTGAAATATCAAGGGCAACGGTCATATCTTTATATGCGAAGTTCCAATCGAGAGTACCCGCATCATACTTTTGAGTATTTTCTCGAATATGCGTATCCAGCATGAGCGCACACTCTTCAACAACAGAAGGATGCCACACTGGACTTATGGGGTCGCCAACTTTCCAGTTCTCGTTCGCCCACTTTTTAAATTCAGCTTTTTCTTTTTCAGAAAGCTCTCGATGAAGGTTGAGGTGAACTACGTTATCACTCATTTCACCCTCCAAACGCGATAACCCCGAACTTCAGCATCAGTCCACATACGCTGAGTGAAGGAGCGTTCAAGTCCCTGTTTAGCACGGCGTTTTTGATAGGCTTGCCTCGCTTGAGCAACACGGTTGCCTATCTGTTTCTGAGTTTCATCTTCATAGTTAGGTCCAACAAAAAAGCTGTCACCTACATTCATATCCTCAAATGGATATTTTCGAGCAGTAGTGTGAAAGTCTTCAGGGATAGCTATCCCCGTATCAATTTCAAAATCATTACTCATCATTACCTCCTGCGGTTAAAACTATATATAATTATAAGGGCGAGAACTTCGGAGTAAAGGTTCATTTACTCTAAAAACTCCACATCCAAACTACTATCGCAATAACAATCAATCCTGATACAATTTCCATTATGCTGCTCCTTTCCACCAAGCAGGTTCACCGAGTCGCCATTTAGCGAAATATGCTTTTTCGCCGTGATAATAATTACGATAACTTTGAACAGTATCATCCTCTACCTTGTATTGATCAGGCATGCACTGCGGAGGTGGGGTGAAATCGTTGTGTGTTATGTTGGATGGAAACTCCCAAAGAGAATGCTCCAATCTTTCTGTCGCATGAATTTTTCCATAGCGATCATTGTATTCTGTCATAAGAGCAGACATGTGGTTCCACAGCCATTCATAATTTGATGAATTAGTTCTTACCCAAATAGTGCTTGGGTGATTTTTGTGAACTAGCTTATACAGATTTTTGGAATCAGCAATGTCGTCACCATCAAGTATGCGGTGCGCTGCGGAGAGCATCTGTGCACTCTCTAGGATCATCTTGACAACATGCTTGTCGCAAAGCATATTTGCAGCTTTATGTGGGTCGCTATCAACGTAAAAAATATTCATAATCAACCTTAAAAAAGTAAAGGCAGGGAGACAACATGTCTCTCCTGCCTATGACTGACTATACAAGCTCGATGAACTTTTTATCGAGCGCTATTTGAACATCTGTCGCTCCACCACGAATTTTTCTCGCGGAAGCAAGGAACTCACCTAGCGACATTCCGTCTTTGAACAAAGCGAAAATTTCGGCTCGCCGAGAACCTTCGCGGACTGGGATTTTATCTCCAATCACTTTGATTGTATCACCGTCAAACTTATGACTGATGATTGTTTTCTTAGCAGTTGGTTTAGGAACTGCTTTGAGATTTGCCTTCGGCTTCGCTTTCGCTGAAGTCTTAGACTTAGTGTTCTTCAAAGGAAGAACTTCTGCTGTTGCTGTGGCCATATAGGCCTCCTTTCTTCTTTCTAATTAACTAACGCTACCAACTATAAGGTAGCGAGAAAGGGGGACAACCGCTAAGTTATCCCCCTGAGTAATTAAGCCGCCTCCGCGTACTCAGTTGCTAGGTCCAATGCTCGCCGTTTTATAGCGGCATTCGGTCCCAGCCAGCCTGAATAAAGAGCGCCACCCTTTACTCTTTCGGATTCACGCTTAGTCCAGTCCATGTGGTAGGTAACGCCGTTGATTACGCCCCACCAAGTTCCTTCTGCTGACTTTAAATCAGCTCCTGGAGATAACGCGATAGCGTCATGGACCTGTTCGGCAGTTCTATTGAACTCATCAATGAGGGGGATATCATTTGCAATTTTACCTCGTTTGATAAGCAACTCTGGTTGAAATAGCTCAGCGATAAAGTTCTGAACGTCCAGCGGCTTCGCTTGCTTACTGCTAAGGAGTGTGGTTTGCTCTTGAAACTCAGCCATTTTAGTTTCGCTGAGACCGAGAGCTTCTTCTGCCACCTTCATTATATCTTCAAAATTTTCATTAAAATCTTTAAGATGAATCACTCGAAACCGTTTTCCATCACAGTTTAGCGCGAGTGCCATAGTATTGGCGCAAACAACTCGTATAGGCGTGAACATGATGGTAAGAGCTTTCCCTGAAACGTGAGGCGAATCAATGAGTAAATACCCTTCGATTCGGTCGCCTCCGGGAAGTTCAAAGTTTGATTGGAGTTTTGCCAACCCCCAAATATCTCGGCCATTCTTTAAGGAACCTGCCGTTTCCATTTTCATCTCACCATTAGAAACAAACTTCTTAAAGAACTTAAAGGTATCGACGTTTTGAAAAGGTGTGTAATCCTCGCCGCAAGCTGAAAGTATACTATTATCAGAATCCCTTACAATGAAGTGGTGCCCTTCTGCGTTGAGAAGGCCGACGTCTTCATTCCATTCTGGTTCATCAATAGTATAAGCGGGACGTCTAGAAACAGTCCAATTTAAATCGGCTGCTTCTAACATTTCTTGAGGGGTCATGGTATCTTCTACCCGAACCCCAAGGCCATGCCAAGGAACGTCCCCCGCATAAGCCATCGTTTCTACTGCTGCTACCATAATTTTTCCTTTCTAAATATGGCAATTTCTAACGGTTACTATTATAAACCGTTTATAAATGGATAAAAGGGTTACTTACTCTTCAGAAGTCTCAGGAACGTGTATACGCTCAAGCCTCTCAAATAAGTCAGCGTCAATATCAATCATCCCGCTTCCCCCTTCACCGTCAAGAATTACTTTACAACGAAAGTGCTGTTCTACTGGTTTGCCAGCAGCGTGGTTGTGAGGAATACTGAATGTAATGGGAAATTTAACATCTTCGGTTAAACCGTCTAAGTATTTAAGAAACGGTTTTGGGTCGAAAGCACGATTATAGCCTACTTCAATGGCCCAAGCGTTTGCTTCCTTTAGTTGATTTTTAGTGAGGATAGGCACAGTGTTCATAGCGTTGCTCCAAGTTTTTATTTACGCCCTATTATAAAGGTACATTAACTAGAGAAAAGCGCTGAGTAGTCTTATTTAAGTGGTTTTGGTTTCGGCGCAACCGCTTTTTCGTAATAAATAATGATCTCTTTTTGCTGCTCTATATATCGTTTGATGTCCGCCATATTAAGAGCCAAGGTCTCGTAATCCCTGACACTCATCGAGTAAAATAGAAAATTTCCATTATATTTTATGTAACGCTTTTTGAATTCTTCAAAATTCTGCTCAGTGACAACGAACCAAGTTATGTCATTCAGATCAAGCTGGCGGGGTCTGTTCTGTGTAGGAATAACACGGTCAACTTCAACCGTCTTTACCTCAATACGCTTTAGCGCATCCCAACTGCTGCAACTACTGAGCAGGAGGGATAAGAGTAATGCGCCGAAGACTTTCAAACAGCTTCTGTGTTCCACGGTTTATCTTTTTTTCCACTAGTAAGGGCTTCTGTTGGCTTAATCGGCTCAGATCGTGCTTCCGCAATTTACTAATCAGCTTGTTCCTGTAATTTTCTGCTTTCTGCAACTTTGTGCCTAGATCCTTGTTCAGTTTACGATATTTATCCGCATCTTCAACAAGGGCCTTGATCGTATTATCTTGCGCCTGTTTAGCCTGTTCTAGCTTAACGGTGTTTTCCGTTAATATTTTGATCTTATTTTGCGTATCTTTATAATAGTAATAACCGCCATATCCTACACTGCCCATTAGCCCTACAATGAAAATAAAAATATATATTTTTATCATTCTATTTCTTTGCACTCATATACGCAGTCATTCCCATGTATGCCCCAACCACCCCAGCCATTCCTATATAGAAAGTGGCAAACAGTGAGCCGAGGGCGGTTATTCGTGAATCCGGGAAGATTGGCAGAAACACCGCCGCCGTAAATATTATCATTACAATTAGTGATACCCACGCCATGCGCCTTTGAGCATCAGCCTTTTCTTCTTGAGTTTCGGCTTCCTGAATCGCTTTCACTGCGACGAGTTCCGCATCGCTGACCACTCCATCACCATCTAGGTCATATTCCTCATAGAGGCTGTCTTTTTGAAGTTTCTTTTGGGCCATATTCTTACCTTATCATATTTCCCCCACCATCGTTTATACTACGCCTCCATGGTTTATCTGTAAATAAGGTTTTAGCAGATCCCCAATCTTCTCCCCATTCAATATCTACTTTACAGGGAACTTCAAGTTCAATACACGTTTCCATGATATTGGCTATCTCTCGTATTTGCTCTGGGTCTTCTGAAGAAAAACAAAGTTCATCATGTACTTGAAGTAAAGGAACATGACCTTTTTCAGCTAACACCTTCATGGCTAGTTTAGTTTGATCAGCAGCGGAACCCTGTATTAAACGATTGAGCGCTTTATGAGTAAAAGCCCTTTTGATATTCGGACCGAACTCTGCTCGTGCTTTTTCTAAATTACCCAGCTTGCCTGTACCGTACTGCCGTGGCTCCCATAAATCAAACCGGCATTTTCTTCCTAACAGTGTTCGTATAGTCCCTTTGCTTCCAGCTCGATTTCTACAATAATCACTAAGCATTTTAACAAATGGAACTTTTTGATGATACTGCTGGAATAAATCTTTTGCTTCGTCTAATGGAATATTCAATTGTTCGGCTAACTTTCTCTCTCCCATGCTGTAGAATAATCCTAGGTTGATATCTTTCGCTTGTCGCCTTGGAATATTAGCCATTTCTGCAACAATAGAATGGAAATCCGCTTCTCCTTTTTTGTACTCTTCAACAACATCATCAACTTTAGGTAACTTCAATAATGAAGCATAATGAACAACGAGTCTTGGCTCTTGTTGAGAGTAGTCTATAGAAACCCACTTTTCTTTTTTCTCTGGTACAAAAATAGATCGAATCATAGGACCAAGGATTTTGTGCCTTGCTGGGATTTGTTGAAGATTAGGATTGCTATAACTAAAACGACCAGAAACAGTGCCACCTTGATCTGATCTTAAAGGATGGATCTCAGCGTGAATCCGACCTTTGTGTTGATACTTCATTATTGAATTGATGAAAGTAGTGTTTGCTTTATTATACTCACGGGCTTCTAAGATAAGCTGTGGAAGTTCGTGAGTATGGTTTTCTAGGAAGGCTCTATCTATTTTGGGTGCTTTTGTCTTTTCAGTTAAATCATAAGGAATTTTGGCTTTCTCGAATAGTTCACCAATAGAACGAGAATTCCATATTTCCACATCGCGGTTGTATTCTTTTTTAATTTTATAAAGAATGCTCTTTTCTTTTTTGCTGAGCTCTTTTTGAATTGATGCAGCTTTTTCTAAATCAACTCGAATACCTTTCCACCTCATGTCGATCAATGTTGGTAATAAAGAGAGCTCTAAATCTAAAATATGTGATAAATCATTTTTTAAAATTTCAGTGGACAGTGCTCGCCAAAGATCAAGCGTAGCTCTTGCATCTTGTTCTGCGTAAGGACCAACATAAATTGCGGGAAGTTTCCACATTTCACTTTTAGGATTGACTCCCCATTCTTTTGCGGCTTCTTGGAGAACTCTCTCGTTTTTCGATGAAGCAATATATGTTTTTGCAAGAGCGTTAAGTGAATACGAAAATCGATTTTCATCTAATAGTGGTGCCGCGAGCATGGTATCTTTGATAGCCCCGTTTATTTCAACTCCTTCTCTTCTTAGCCACCCAACATCGTACATAGAATTATGAAAGACTTTATCACAATCTGTAGAGACTTGGTCTTTTAACCATCGGAAAATTAAATCACGATCTAGATTACTTCCATTATCATGACGAACTGGAAAATACCCTTGCCAATCATCAGTTGCTAAAGCGACTCCTATAATATATCCATCACCTGTGGCCCATCCTGGACCTTTTTCAAGAAGATGTGGATCACGAGTTTCTAAATCAATAGATATCGCTTTAGCGTTTTTTAAATTTGGAAGAATCTCTGGGGGACACCATTGACTTTCTGTTTGAAGCAGAGGTATTTGATAGGCCATTAGTCTCTTTCAAGATTATAAAAGGTTTATTACAAGAACACTTTGGCCATTTAAAATCTGTGAATAAACTTTCAGGAGCCTCGAAAGACTCTTTTTCACATTTACATTTACAATGTACAGACATGTGCCAAATTTTACTTTTCTCGGATTAATTTTCTTTCATATTTATGATGCTGTCCTTCTCCACAGCGGTTCCTAGGGGGGTATTCCCCGAAAGCCCCCCGTTCGCTTCAATGGCCTCCTCAGGAGCAGCTAGGGGGAAACCACTTAGTTCACGCCTAACTTCAGCCTCAACTAGGAATAGGTAGCGTCTTAGGTCACCAATATCGTCCATAATCCCTTCGGGTGAGGGATCATTGTAGATTGTTTCAAAAATATCATACTTGAATTTCTTAACTTGATTTTCTAAACGATCCCATTTTCGAGCTAGCATCATGAATGCGCCCACACCACCACGCTTCTTCCAACTATCGCCATAACTTTTTTGAGCATACTCCAATGCTTCCGCATCATATTCTGCAATTTCTTCTATGTCTTTTGTAATTCCCATTTCTTTCTCCTTCTTTCTAACCATTCAGTTGCAGCTTTCTTCCAATCTAACGCAGGAACATATTGTAGATAACTAAGGGCCTCTTCATATTGGTGTTCTTTATGCGCTTGCCATGATCTCAGCATAGGAAGAGCGGTCTCTGCGAAAAAGATATTTTCGTAAACACTATGAAAAGGAAAATCTATGAACTTTTGTAAATCTTCCTGAACACGTTCCGGTACAGTAAACAAAGGTTGTGGTGTATAGTGCATTCCTTTGTTCCAACCTAAGTAAGAATCATACCAAAGAGTGTCCCCCGTATTTTTCTGATTCAACACATCTAATGTTTTTTCATATACTTTTTCGTAAGCATGGAAACTATCACTTAAATGATAGTATGTTCCTATTTCTACTCCCACACATGCCGCGATATATTCTTGAAGAATTGAAAAGTGTACCGCGTTTGCTCCATAAGTCCCCCAAATAATATCATTGGATCGACAAGTTACAGTCATTTGTAGTCGATTCTTTTTTATCTTAAAATATATTTGTGTATTGCAGGGAACGTCTTTACATGTTGGGTCTTTTACAATCTTTTGAAGATCATCAGTAGACCACATCTGAAGAACAGCCCTGCGTGAATCAGGGTGGTTTGTCAAATGCTCAATAAGCAAGTCAAGTTGATCTTTTTTCCAGTATTCTCGCCAACGATATCCATAGGCTCCATTTAATGTAACTCCGTCATCAGAAAAATCTTCTATACGTTTATTGAACTGTTGCACATAAGCTAAGTCATCGCGCCCCGCTAACATCCAAAGAGCCTCAAATAAATGAAAGAAAGGATTAGCATCACGAGAAGGGTAAAACAATACTCGTTCTTCTGGGCGTTTATAAACCGTCATTACTGGAGAAGGGTATTCAATTACACGCCCTGATCGCGACTCGATCCATTCACCACTATTTTGTAAGAACATTAATCCGATATAAAGAGCTTCCGAAACATTTCGGGCATAAACATTCGGCACTTCATCTTTCCCACGGACGAGGGACTGCAGAAGTGTACGGGCCTCGGGAGAGGGCGTATTCAATGGACTCGAGATCACTTTGTCGAGGTTTGTCATATTCTTCCTTTCCTTTTGCGTCAGGCAATAATCCTGGACGATAGCTTAAAGCGTCACAACCATCGCAAGGACCAAAGTCTCTTTGCCCGTGGTATAGCTTTTTTCGTGCTGCAGTAAATGCTGCATCTTGCCAAATCTCTTCTAATGTCTGGCCACTAAAAGCATTTCCGCACCTATAAAATCCAGGCCAGTCGTTGCAACAAATAGCGATATTGCCATCCCATCGGATAGACATTTCTCGAAATACTTTAGCGCACCTTCTTCCCTCTGCTTTTTTATTTTTAGGAAACGATGCTCCAGCATGATTATTTAATGTAGAGTGGTTTCCTTGCGAGGCCGTAGAAATATCTTGAGTCACAACTATGTCGTGATCTGTTGGTTTTCTACGTCTGTGCGGGTTTGCTTTTTTATCTAAAGGATATTCAAATAAAGGGTGAGGTCCAGTATAATTTTCCCTCACTTTATCGCAAATTTTGATTCCTTCATAATTATCAAGCAATAAAACATTTAATCCCGCTTTCATAAGATCGTTTATATTCTCTGATAAATTTCCTTTTAACAAGCCCGCTCCATTAGTAGTCATTTGAAGATGGGTCTTAGGTAGTTTGTCTCTTAATAAAGCAATGATATCTTTATATTCAGGATTCATAGTTGGTTCTCCATGCATAGCCATTTCTATGCGTGGATTCCATTTATGCTCTTGCTGTGCTTTTGCTATCTTTGAAGCAAGCACTAATGCACTCCCCCAATTTAAAAACTTATAAGGATGAGAATTTTTCCCTCGAATATCTTTTGGGCCATCTGCGCCATTCTCTCTTATAGAGGCTATACCACAAAACGAACATGCAAGATTACAACCTTCTGTAAGTTCAACCTGGATACAATAGGGAGGAGACTGTTTGATCATTTAACTGTCTCCGTATATTTAAAAGCAATTTTTGTAGCATCATGCTTCTGTAAAAGTTTTGAAGCATTAGCTCTTATGAAAGTAGCCATATATGGGTCTGTTTCTCCAGCAAGAAGGTACGAGGCTGCTTTAAAATCTTTAAACGCGATACAGTTTTGATTTCCTCCTTTATGTACCATTGCATCTTTTGGACGAATCCAATCTTTATGAAGTAAACAAATTGCTCCTGCGTCTATAGCTTCAAGAAAAGTATATTGTGTGCGGCCCCCGTCTCCTTTTATCACTGAAAAATCAGTCATGAACTTTGCTTGTCTGCAGAGTATGAAAGCTGCTCTGAATTTTAAATCATAAACAGCTCTCTCATCTTTTGGACGGTTACTGTCTTGTTTATATTCAGGGTATTTTGGAACAATTTTATTTTTTGTGTACATGCGATTTTCTGCTCCTCGAATAACAATCTGTCTATCCAAGGGAAGTCGCCTATTGATTTCAAATAGCCAATCACTATTTTTATCAAAATCTAAACGAGAAGTGCTTACCGCATAAGTTGGTCTATTTTGCCATTCAGAAATATCTAACGGATCTGTTATTCCAACAGACATATATGGGTGCGGAATAAAAGTTGCTTCAGGCATTTGCTTTAACATTTCCTTACCAACAACAATAACCTGTGCGGCATTGACAAATTCTTTAAACTCTGGATTACGAAGTTCAGTTGGGTCATGAAGAACGATGTATGCTCCTTGTTTTAAAAGTTTCATGGCCAATTCACGGTGGTTCTTATCCATCGCGGTAATGAGAGTCGGACCTTCTAACTTCAAAACATCTTCTTCACACATATTTCGATAAGGAACATAATTGCCCATATTACGATACGTTTTCTCTGTGCGATTAGTTATTCTTATTACTTCATGATTATCTGACATACTCATTTCTTCATGAACCGAAGGAGCTTTTCCAACAAGTCCATGATAAAGATGGGTTGTAAAAGTAACCCAACCTCCATATCTGGAACGGCTAAGATATAGTAAGTTCATTCTCTATCCTTTCTATGTCGCTTTCTTCAAGTTTATCCCCTAGCCACGTTTCAAGAATAATTAAATTTTTATCATGACTTGGATTAGCTATCCAGTGGGTATTATTCACAGGGATTTGTATTTGATCGGAGGGCTTAACGAGCCATCGACCTGCTTCCGCACTAAAAAATTCTCCTTCTCCTTCAAGAATCAACCAGCGTTCTTCACGGTGAAAGTGTTTTTGAAAACTAATATTTTTTCGAGGCCAGACGGTAAGGGTTTTAGTAAGCCACCCATCGCCTTCTCCCAGTATTTCAAAACTTCCCCAAGTACGAGTAGTCAAATGTCTTATTCCATGGCTGTGCTTGTACTTACTGAGAAGATCACTTGAGGAGTTTTTCTTTTCTCCGCCAATATTCCATAAGACATCTATTTTATGAGGCATACAAACAGCAACTTCTGGAGTATTTCCTTCTTTCCTATCGCCGCCATTTGCAAATAAAATTTTTGTATGAGGATACTTTTTCCTTAAATCTATCAGCCCTTGGCACACTGTATCGTCTTTATCTTCTACAGGATGAACCCTGTGGACCGCTCGAATATTAATTAAAAGTTCTCTTCTTGTGGCCCAAGGCAAAAGAGCAGCGCCTTTTTTACGGGCGAGCCAGTCATCGCTATTTAAAAGAACATGAACTTTTCCATGTTTTGCTGCTTCATTAAAAAGAGCAGTATGTCCTTCATGCGTAGGATCAAAACCACCACTTACAACCACAATAGGATCCAACCATTGAGTTTGTTCTTTTCGATTCACGTCATCTTCTGAATCAAAACCAAAAGGATTGTTTTGTTCTGTCACTGTCCCCCCTTATAAGTATACTTTGAACGAGGCGCACCCTGACCAAGTCGGACTCGTTCGTATTTATCAAATTCACAGAGGCTGTGCTCAATATCCCTCATCTCCAACATTTCTTTTACATCACGCATTACTCCTGGAACGACAGAGAAGTTTAAAAGTTCTTTCATCTCTTCACACCAGTCATGACGTTTAGAAGTATAATTGAGATCACGATCATAAATTCTATTCAATCCGCGCATCGCTCCTGGACCTGCATTAGCCCATTTATTAATATCCTTTGCACATGCGCCTATGTAAGTATGTCGTAAATCTGTGACTAACTCATACGCTAAAAACGGTCCAAGAAACGGATACCCCTCTAACCATTCATTCATTTTTTGAAGAGAATCCCAAGGACATTTTTCAAGGAATCGTTCGCGGTCGTTCCAAACATTTGTAATCGTTTGACATATGCCCCGAACCTTATTCATTGAAGTCGGGCTTTTTATCATATACGCGCCCGTAATCCATTTATCTTGGGGTATGATTGCATCATATGCTTTTTGTGGGTCCCAATCAATATGGAGATTATGCTTGAGCAGAGTTTCCCCCGTTTCAATTAAATTGAACCAGCGAAAAATTACTGTTGCCATATATACTTCTGGTTTGTAACGAAGACGATCACGAATATTTTCGCGGAACCAAACTGTTGTTCGGTCTTTCTCACGGAAAGCATTCGTAAACTTATACTCTTGAAAGATGGGGTCTTCAGTCCAAGGCCAAGGATCTCCTCGGTCTTTGTTTTGTTGGATATGAGTACGTTCTACAATCCAACTGAAAAATTTAATTTTTCTTCTTTCTAATTCTTTATCTTGCATCGCTATGCCTTTCTAGAAAAAACCCCCTCCCTAATTAAATCATCGAACTGGTCAGGGAGGGGGAGGGCGCGTCTATTAAATCATATTTCTGCTTGCTCCTCAAGAGTATTAAGTGGAGTATTGGGAATTAAAGGGACTATGTGAACATGGCCCGACTCTGCAAGAATCTGTAAATCTTTCGTACCCCCGTTCCACTCTCCTGCCAATTCAAGGAATTCATCAACGGTCATACCGTCTCTGATAGTTTCAAAAATAGCTGCTCGATTGCTTCCTTTTCTTCGAGGATTTTCGGGGTTTTTTAACACAATTACTTGTTCTCGATCATAAAGACGAGTTTTACGGGTTTGTTTGTCGCTCACTCTGCGCTCCTTATTCTAGGGAAACTTTCTAAGTTATTTATTTTAAAATTAAACACACCTTTGGTAAAGGGGAAAATAGTCCTACAGAAAAAAAGACCTATTAGTATTTGGTTGGATGATATGCAAATTTTTCTTAACTCTAGTTAATGCAACATAAAATACTCGTATCTCATCATCTGGGTCTTTTTGCATTTGAAGCCAGCTTTTCTGACCTATGTCTGTTAAAACTACTACATTATCTGCTTCGCTCCCTTTTGCTCCATGAATAGTTGAAATTTGAATACGAGGTTCTTTTGTTAATTTTTCTCCTCGGCGTAAACAAGCAATCAAATACTGTTTTTCTTTATCCGAAACTTTATCAAATGCTTCGTGCCAAATAGCCGTAGTCAGTAAACCATGAGAAGCGAGTAGGTCTTGCATAGAAAGAAGGGATTCGTCGAACAAGGTTTTTAAATTTTTATGAGCTTTAGCTACTCCTTTATCAGCAGTTAAATATCTATAAACTTTTTTTACTTGAGCAGCGGTTACTGACTCTCCTTTTCGCAATGTTTCCCAGCTCACAATCGCATCTAATAAAGTATCAGCAACTCCTTTTCTATTATTTCTTTGGTAAAAGAACCCTTCTAGCCTACATTGTCCTTCTGCTTGACGAAGCAAATAGTTATTTCTTGCAAGAATCAACCATTCTCCTTCACTCATATCTACATGCTCTAGGCTAGAGTGCCAAAATAACTTACCTTCTTGTGGTAACGGTTTCCAAAATTTATCTCTTCGTCTCGCTACTCTTTTTATTAAAGAACTAGCCAAAAAATGAGCATGCTGAGGAACTCTATAAGATTGATCAAGAACGGTAAGATGACCCTTCAGTTCTAAAAAATTATTCACATCCGCACCCGCCCACCTAAAGATAGCCTGATCATCGTCTCCTGCAATATACATTTTATTGCATAATTTTTCTAATTTATACACAACTTGCCATTGAAGATAACTTAGGTCTTGGGCTTCGTCTATAAAAATTACATCGAGTTTGGGGGCGGCTTCTTCTGAAAGAAACAAAGAAAGCATGTCAGTGAAGTCATATAGGTTTCGAGCTTTTTTAAATTCAGAAAGTCCTCGCTCTACTCGTTCTACTTCATACCAGCTTACATCTGGATTATCTTGAGACCATTGTTGACGGGCGCTGATTCCTTTAACTCGGGCTACTTCAATAATCCCAAGTATCAAGTCGCCTTTTTTAGAAAATGCAAAAGAGCCTTCTTCAAAAGAAGATTTGCCTGTGATTTCTAAACCCATCAAATTTCCAAACTCTTTCTTTTGATCTTCATTGAAAACCTGAGAACGGCTCATGCCTAGTTGTTGAAAAGCTAGACTGTGTAAAGTGCGAAAATAAGGTAGCGAGTTATTGTCTAAATTAAATTTAATATTTGCTCTCGATTTAGCTTCGTCTGCGGCACGATTTGTAAAGGCAAAATACCCTATATCTTCCGATGATACTTTCTTATCAAGTTCTTCCTCTACTAAAGAAAGAAGTCGAGTGGTCTTCCCCGTTCCGGGAGGTCCAATAATGATGTTCATATTGTATCCCCTCCTGTGAAATCAGGAAGGTCAAAAGGATCAGTTTGTGTATCAAAAGAAGGAACACTCCATAGATTAACAAATCTACCTTTTACGTTTTGCCCTGAATGACTTGCTCCTAGATCCCGCAACCTAGCTGTTATTTTTGGTCGCGAGAAGTACCTGAAATTATGTCTTTGGAGATATGCTTCAAGATCGGATAACCGAAAAGATGTTTGCCCAGCTTCAGTGAATGGCTTTCCTAATAAAATTTCTTCTTTAGTTTGGGCCTGTGCTCGATCAGTGCAGAAAGATTCAAGTAAGTCTTGGAACTGTCCTTCTACTGAAGCATCTTGGGGGACTTCAATAATTGTTACGTTGTCTAATAGGTTTTGTATGACTCCCTGCCATGCTCGTTCGCTCATCTTTGGTGGCATTTTATCTATTGTTTCCATGCACACTCTTTGAAATCTTGTTTGATTTTGTAGGTCTTCAGTCAACATTTCAAGGCGATTGCTTTCTACATCGAGAAACCAAACAGGAGGATTTGAGTTTTGTTTTGTGAGAGAACCAAAAGAGGGCATAGCTGTGAGCGGAGAAATACCAAACCTTCTTGTTTTACATACTCCGGAATTACAGTGAGAAGCGATTGGTTGGTCATTACATTTATAATGGTATTCTTTAGTTTTCAGCTGTTTTAGAATAGTCAGCACTTCACTAGAGCCAAGAGGCGGGGTGAGGTATTCTCGATTGTACTCTTCAAGAAGAGATTCCCAATTATCTGGGTCAAATAGTTTAGCATAAATGCCTAAGTTGAACAGCCCATTATTACGAGTGCCTTGAGGAAAACCTTGTGAAATTAAATATTGAAGACAGGGAGGTCCTTCTTTAAGAGCAGGAGTCTTTTCACCAACAACTTTAAAGTCAGCAGCTTCTTTTTGCGTCAACTCTTTTAAATCAGCGTAGTCTAAAAATTGCTCTAGTGTATTTACTTCGCCTTTTTCATCTAAAGAGTACCGAGTAGTGTTGTCTCCACCGAAATAAGGAAGATTTAAAAAGTTTCCTGTGTCGCCACGCTCTGAAAGAATTTGAGTTTGTTTAGGAAATACTTCATGAGAGGCATAGCCTAACGACGCAGCCATCTCTGTCAATCGTAGCCGCATTAAAGCAGCAGGAACATGCTCTTTTGTGAAAAGAAAAAGATGGGCACCCCCTGATTTACTACGACATAAAATCAGGGGGAATTCCCGTTCGTGTAATTTAGCATTCACAGCTTTAAGATCAATGGTAAAGTCATCTATGTCAATGCACCCCCAACGACAAGAATTATCGTCAGTGATGGGGATTATACCTAAAGACGGTTCTTCGCCGCCAAGGTGCTTTTCCCATAGATCAACTATAGGCTCTCCTCTTTGAACAAAAGAGTTTACCTGATTTTTACCGTCATCCCTAAGTCCCGTTATAGTAGTAGTTCCATAAGCTCGTTGGAGACCAGAGAATCTTTCTATGAATCTTTCTAAATTATTCACTGTGCTATCAGTCTAGAAAGGCACTTCGTCTGAGGTTTTAGACTGCTCCTGTTCAGGGGTTGACGCTTTTATAGTTCCAGCCATGACTGCTTTATAAAAAGCTGCCCCTAAATGAAACTCTTCTGAAGTTGCTCCACGATGTTCGCCTACATCATAACCAAACCAGTTACCGTGTTTGTTTGACTCTGCCATAGTTTTTAATTTATAGGCTTGCGAAAATGAAGGCATTGGTTTCACTGACCCGTCAGGCAATGTCATTGTTTGAGATATCATCTGGGTATTCCAGCGCCTTGATTTCTTCAACTGAGTTGACGTCATAGAAATGACGGCTTGAGTAGGGCCGTATGCAGGACTCAATAGAACTACATAATGAGAGGCCGTATTTGCTAGATAATTTCCGTTAGGAAGAATATCCTGACCTTTTTCACCTTTTGTAGTTTCAGCTAGAATTCCGCTTTCTGGATCATGAGAAGCCACAAAGCCTCCTTCTTGGTCTCTAGGCACCCATTCAACAAGCGTCCGTTGATACGCACAGGGAATAACTTCAACACCCTCTATGCCATCAAAAAGTTCTCTAGTGACGGAATTGAAAAGCATTCCTGCTTCTGCGCCTTCTATGTATTTACCCTCGCGTTTTGAAATTTCAGGAGAGTTACTTTGAAGTATATTGATGAAAGGGATTGCTAGGTCATCAGTTCCTAGATCTTCTACACCTTGCCCTGCAAAAGCAAGGAGATCGTCATTAGAAATGGCAAGAGGAGCGTCCTCTTTTTTCGCAACTTGATTCGCCATGATCTATGCTCCTATTTTATAGTGGCTCGCTCTCCTATAAATAAATTGAAACAATCTTCAGGGAGACTAGTACCTGATTCAACTTGTTCCCGCGCAAAACCTCGGAGAGTGGAAGGTTCTACCCATTCTTTGTCCCCAGGATAAAGCCCTTTATTCTCAAGTTCTTTCTTCACTTGCAGAGCTTGGTCGTCCTTATCGCGGGTAAAATCAATAGTGAGTCGGTGTTTTATAAGGCCCTCATGACCGTTTTCGCGTAGCCAATCAAAAGCCTTTTCAGTACAGTCGGCAGGGATAGTACAGCTATAGAATTTCTTTACGGTAACTTTACTGCCGTCGTTTAAAGTTATATCAGAAAGACCATGCTCTGTCATTACAGCGGGGAGTAAATCTTCAGATAGAGATCGTTTCTTTTCCTTTAATGATTTAATAATAGTTTCTTGATCAGCTATTTCACGTTCAAGGTCTTGAATTTGATTTGCTAATGTGGCTACTCGGCCAAGTTTTTTATCTTCAAATTCTACTGAATTGTCAGGATCAAAGAATTTAACTATTTCTTCTGCGGATACAACAGGTTTGTTCATGAGTCCTCCCCTCTTTGATGAATATCAATAGACACAGGATAGTAGTCTTTTTCAATCCTATCCCACTTAAGAACTTTGTAGGAACCAATATTAATATCACTGGCAATAACACAAGCAAGTCCAATGACAGCGGGATCTCCCATTAATAATAAATAATCATCATCATCAAACATTTTAAGACCTTCCCGTAAACGACGAATTGTTGGGCCAGGACTAAGGACTATATTCGTGTTGGATGGTAGTAAAACTTTTAGGTCGCCGTAACTTCTAGCCCCTAAAATGTTTCTTCCGGGAACTTCCTGTACAACAAACACTGACAACTCATTCTCCTTTCTACTTTATTATATAGGCTATTATATATATAGGGTTCATGAAAGCTAGTAAAAATATATCTTCCGGAAACCAATAGCCAATATGCCAATAACCACATTAGTCAATTGTATGAAACTAAAGAATAAACTCCTTATTGGTTCTTATTGGCAAGTCACTCAAACCGCCGTCAATAGTCAACTTGACTGAGGAAATACTACTTTATATTCTATATTATAGGGGGTAAACTTAAAACTAGTCAGAAAGATTAGAAAGTTATGCAAGAAAAATATCGTTTTAAAACTGAACCCTATGAACACCAACGCGCTGCGCTAGGGGCCAGTTGGAATAAAAAAGATTTTGCCTATTTCATGGAGATGGGAACAGGCAAATCAAAAGTTTTGATTGATAACATAGCCATACTTTATGATCGTGGTAGCGTAGACTCTGCATTGATTATAGCCCCTAAAGGAGTTTACAAAAACTGGGCTGAACTAGAGATCCCAAAGCACCTTCCTGATCATATATACTATAAGACAGTTGCTTGGACTCCTAATCCTAACAAACAACAAAAAGAAGATTTGATAAGTTTATTTGAGTCTACAAATGATCTTATATTTTTTGTTATGAACATAGAAGCCCTCAGTACAAAAAAGGGATGCGGGTTTGCTGAAAAATTTCTCCTTAGTCATAAATGTGTTTTTGCTATTGATGAAAGCACGACTATTAAAAATAACTCAGCAAGGAGAACCAAGTCTGCTATAAAACTGAGCCTACTTGCGGAGTACCGTAGGATTCTAACTGGATCTCCTGTAACAAAATCACCTTTAGACCTATACAGCCAGTGCGCTTTTTTAGACGAAACACTACTAGGCTTTTCTTCCTACTACTCTTACAGAAATCATTTTGCTATTCTGCAAAAGCGCTCGATAGCCACACACAGTTTTCAACAAATAGTAGGGTATCGAAATCTTGATGAACTAAAGGATATCCTTAAAGAGTTTTCTTTTAGAGTTTTAAAGAAAGATTGTATCGACCTTCCTGATAAAATATACACAACTCGCTCAGTTGAACTGACACCGGAGCAGAAAAGGATATACAAAGAGCTAAAAGACTACGCTATGGCTGAACTAGGAAACGCTGAAACGGTCACTACTAATTCAGTCATTACTCAAATCCTACGGCTTCAACAAGTTCTGTGTGGGTTTACACGTTCAGACACAGGAGAAATTACACAGATACCAAATAATCGTATCACTGAATTATTGGCTATTTTAGAGGAAGTTGAAGGAAAGTGCATTATTTGGGCAAACTATCAATATGATATACGGACTCTTGTTTCTAAAATATCTGAAATTTATGGAGCAGATTCAGTAGCCTCCTATTACGGAGAGACACCTGCTGATGAGAGGCAGGGAATCATCACTCGTTTTCAAGATCTTAATTCACCTTTAAGATTTTTCGTTGGTCAACCAAGAACGGGGGGATTCGGCTTAACACTTACCGCCGCCACTACCGTTATCTATTATTCAAATAGTTATGATCTTGAGATACGTCTTCAATCTGAAGACCGCGCTCATCGCATTGGCCAGAATAATAAAGTCACTTACATTGATATAAGCGCAGCAAAAACAATAGATGAAAAAATAATCAAATCTCTAAGATCTAAAATAAATATCGCCACCCAAATCTTAGGAGAAGATTATAAAGACTGGCTCATATAATCATTTTCTTTTGAGTAGGGGGTTATCTAACGCTCTTCGAAGTTGTTTGTTTAAGCGTTTTTCTAAAGCATCTAACTTACTATCAACCTGACTTATTTTTGTATCAAACCGTGTATTGGCCGAGTTGATCTTGTTATCCAGTCGTGTAGCTGCGGATTCTACCACATCCCGAACCGTTTTTTCATTACGGGAAATCACTCCCTGCATATTGACACCAACCTTTTTCATTGAACTCAGGTGTTCTTTGGATGTGTTTTTAAGTCTTTTCTCCAGAGCATCAATTTTTATATCCATCTGGCCGAGCTTTGCGTCAAACCGCACATTGGCGGCATTGATCTTGTTGTCGAGC
>TARA_R110002020_G_scaffold227990_2_pt1 | contig 23053 bp, 23 predicted proteins | sample TARA_R110002020 | Tara Oceans TARA_R110002020 (sample SAMEA4396489) | marine metagenome | biome: Westerlies Biome; feature: [MES] marine water layer (ENVO:01000295) within the mesopelagic zone...; material: water (ENVO:00002006), including particulate matter (ENVO:01000060) such...
AGTTGAAATATGGTGAAAGCGGAAACTGTCGGGCTTTCCAGCCCCTTGCCAGTAGGCGCGCGCGGCCTCCAGCAACGTATAGGTGCCGGTGACATTGGTTTGAATAAACGCCCCCGGCCCGTCGATGGAACGGTCCACATGACTCTCGGCAGCGAGATGCATCACCGCGTCGGGTTGATGTGTTGCAAAGATTCTATCCAACGCCTCCCGATCACAAATATCTGCCTGCTCGAACGCATATAGAGGGCTGTCCGCCACGCTCGCTACATTCTCAAGGCAGGCCGCATAGGTCAGCGCATCAAGGTTCACAACGCTATGCCCTTGGGCAATCGCCAGCCGCACCACCGCCGAGCCGATGAAACCCGCGCCGCCTGTTACCAATAGCTTCATCTATACACCCTCAAACGTGAACGGACTGTTAAGATCAGCCAAAGAGGGCGCGTTTGCGTCCTTGTCCGATAGAATCGGCTTCATATCCCCCACACCCCAGTCAATCCCGACCTCAGGATCGTCCCAAGCGACGGCCCCTTCGGTCTCCTGCGCATAATAATCCGAACATTTGTAGATAATTTCAGTCTCTGGCGCGCGTGTCACAAACCCATGTGCGAAGCCCGCGGGTACGAGCAACTGTTTGCCGTTCTCAAAGCTCAGCTCGACCCCGAACCACTGCCCGTAGGTCGGCGACCCCTTGCGAATATCAACCGCCACGTCGAAGAGAACGCCACGCCCGCAGCGCACCAGCTTGTCCTGTGCATGAGGCGGTGCCTGAAAATGGAGCCCGCGAATGGTGCCTGGGGTCATAGATAGTGAATGGTTGTCTTGCACGAATTGTGTGGTAATACCGTGTTCCGCCAAGGCCTTGGCGCTATAGCTTTCCGAGAAGAACCCACGGTGATCTCCGAAGCGGGCGGGGGTGATCACGACGACGCCGGGGAGCGGGGTTTGCTCAATTTTCATCTGTGAAAAACCTTTGATAATAAAATTATCATATACCTAGCGAAACAGCGGGCGGCTGTCGACTAACCCTACACCCTTAAAGCCATCAAACATGTACTACTTTCTAGATGTTTCGCGCGCGAAACATCTAGAGTTTTAGTGCTGCGCGGATACGCTTTTCGACTCCGGGTGTGAGTTCCGCTCCACCAATCGTGATGGTTTTAGCAGAGCGCTCTAGCCAGAGCCCTGGCGAAATCTCCTCCCTCTTGCCTCCCGCTTGCACTAAAACTTTAGGTGCCTTTGGCGTCTCGAGAGCGGCCGTCAAAATATCTTTTTCTGCTTCAAGTGCGGGAAAGCTTCCCAGCTTATTCAAAGCCTCAACAACATCCGACTTAAACGCCTCGTTTGCCTGCAGCTTCTGCGACAAAGCTAAACCCAAGCGTTCCCCGATTGCAGCGGGGTAAGAAAGATACGGGCCAAGTTGCTCGACTACGGGAAGGAAGCTTTTGATCTTGGAGCGTTTGGCTCGGCTACCATTCCCAAAAAGGCCATTTAGAGCCAACTTGGTATCTGTATAAACCCCCTCTTCCACTGCGCGCGAAACGATGCGGGCGCGTTCGAAATACGAGAGGCCAACGCGAATTTCGTTTTCTTCGACCATTGCGACATAGGCATCGGCAGCGTCGACAGGGCGGCGGACGAGAGCAAGGACAGTGCTAAAACGCGCATCGCCAGTTTCTCTATAAAGCTGCGTGAGGGCTGTCAGACGGCGCCAACCGGAAATGAGGCCGTAGCCGCCCTGCTCCGTTGCAACCACTTCGATTGGCGTTTGCTGCCCGCGCGCTGACAGTGAGGCTCTTAGCGCTGCCATGTCTTCGTCGTCAGCAACAAGCCGGTCTCGAACGAGGTAACTGCTTTCGATCTGATCCAGGGGCAACGACTGCACCATGCGGCCTTCAGCACGGGCGGAGTGCAATTCGGCTGTAACCTCTGCCAAGGCCGCACTGGTGGCTGCATCGCCAGCGACATGGGCGATCGGTGGGCTGGAGGAACGCATCTTCGGGGCCACACCCTGAGGGTAGGTAGGAAACAGCGCTTTTGTCTCTAATGTTGGCATAGAGCCTGCATCTGTTACAGGTTCCACAGCGAGGTAATCGCCCCGAGGCGGGGTTAGTCTTTTACGTTTTGCCATGTCTTATCCTCTCTCTTGAGCGGTACAATGCTGAGGGCAGTAGAGTTAACCAGATGCTGCTTCTGCGTCCGCAGCTTTCGCATCGCGATGCCAGGCACCGATCAGCAGGCGTTTGAAAGCAGCATAGGTTGAATCGAATGTCTGGCGCCCGCGGGCGTAGGTCTCGCGGTTGAAGTCACGGTAATCCGCCTCGTAGATGCCGTTCACGCTTTCGCCGGCCTGCCCGATCAGAGCAGTAAAATCCTGCCGGTGCGGCGACAGGGTTTGCCCCAGATACGCCTGTATCAGTGCTGCAAGCTCTGCCTGTTGCGCGCCGTCATAACGGGTAATGACAGCGCGCACTGCGTCCCATTCGAATTGCAGCCCCTCACGCCCCAAAGCGCGGGCCGCCATGTTCTCGCCCTCTTCGATGGAGCTGAAGGTGGAATGGAGCATATCAAAGAACCGCCCGGTACTATCGAATTCAAGAAACGAGGCGCCAAGGGGGACCAATAGGATGTCAGCAGCAGCCAGACCGTTGATGGTGAGATAACCAAGGGCAGGGGGGGTATCGACGAAAATCACGTCGTAGTCGTCTAGAACGTCGTCGGCTTCGAGCCGGTCGGTTAATGCATCCCAAAGCTTCCAGCCCCGGGTCGCCATCCGCCAGACAGGAATTTGGAACTCCGCCCAATACAAATTGAGTTGGGCGCCAATCAGATCAATGTTGGGCCAATGGGTCGGGCGGATCAAATCACCGGTGCTCATTTTGAGCGCTTCCGACAGGGTATCATCCAGCGGCGTGGGCGCCTCGCCCCGGTCGGCTTTGGCGCGGTTTTCAGCTTGGGCTGCCTCCGCATAGTGGCGGGCGATCACCGGGAAAACGGTGCCCCATTCATCTTCGATCCGGCCCCCAAAAATCGATGTCATGGAACCCTGGCTGTCGAGGTCGATGACCAGCACTTTGTAGCCATCCAGCGCCGCCGACATCGCCAAGTGAGCGGCGGTAGAGGTCTTGCCCACGCCACCTTTGAAATTCGCGACAGATACGATTTTGGCGGGCAGACCCTTAGGACGGTAGGGGCGGTATTCTTTTGACTTGGATCCTTCAGATCCGAAATGGGCGCGCAGGCGCAGGACCTCGTCAAGAGTGAACCATTTAGCGCCGCCCGCGGTTTCGGATGTGCCTTGGGGCAGGTCCGGGTTGTTACGCAGCACGCGGCGGAAATGGGCTTGGGCCACGGGGATCAAATATTTGGTGATCTCCCATGTCGAGAACAGGCGCAGGCGCTTTTGACCCGCTTCATCCATCCCTCGGCCAGCAAGATCTTGGCGCCCTCGAGAGCAGGCCTCCGCGATGGCATGAAAGTCTTGCGACGACGTCGGTGGACCCAGATCGGCCATGGCTTGATGGGGGTCAATATTGAAGTACGGGGGCAGGGGCTCACTCATGGGAAATTCGCTTATGTATTGCGTTTCCATCTATGTACCAGAAAACGCGTCACATGGAAGAAAAACCGTACTTTTTGAAGTTTTTCTTAGTAAATACTGGGGGTTCAACTGGGTGCTTGGTTTGAAAATCTCGATGTGATGCAAATCCAACCCAGTGTTATGATGTGTTATTATCAAGTTAAGGGTTCTGTGGAAATCCATTTATGTCCTTTTATCAAAGGCTTTCGGAGAGCGCTTGCATAGGGAATGACTCTGAACCCCCGAAAGACTGACTCTGAACCCCCGATAAAGCGACTCTGATCCCCCGATCAAAATGCCCGAGGGCAGGGGTGAGTGATGGACAAGCAATGTGGATAACTTTTAGGGTGGTGTCACTAAAACCACGATTCCCAAAAAGGGAACATTGAGCAGTGATCACGGCAGAAATTCGCACGTAAGAGGCGGAGGCTGTCGACAGGCAGAGGACAGAAAATGTCAAACCCCGCGCCCGCAGAGGGCCTGTTGCCCGACCGGCATCAGGCGGATTTCTTTGTCTGCGATATCTTTGATGCGATCCCGAAAGACGATCTTGCAACGATGGAGCATCCGATCTTCTCGCTCTCGACCAAGCCGGATCGACGCATTTTGAACTACACCCACAACGGGACCGATATTACCGTCGTACCAAGCATGCGCGGCCTTGCGACCATTCATGACAAAGACATCCTGATCTTTTGTATCAGCCAGCTGATGGCCGCGCTGAATGCTGGCCGCGCCGTGGGGCGCACATTGACGTTGCGCGCCTACGATATGCTGATCGCGACGAACCGCGAAACCTCTGGCGATGCCTACCGCCGCCTACGCGAAGCTTTTGAGCGGTTGGCGGGGACGCGCATTACCACCAATCTGGAGACAGGCGGGATGGAGGTGACCAGCGGCTTTGGTCTGATCGAGAATTGGGAGATCGTGCGCCGCGCCCGCGGCGGCCGGATGGTGAGTGTTAAGGTCACCCTGTCGGAATGGCTTTACCGTGCGGTGCTGTCAAAATCGGTGCTCACGCTGAGCCGCGATTATTTCCGTTTGCGCAAACCGCTGGAGAGACGGGTCTATGAGATCGCGCGCAAGCACTGTGGGCGCCAACCGGCTTGGCGGATCTCGGTTGAGCTGCTTTTGAAAAAATCCGGCTCTGCGTCCCCGCGCCGTGTTTTTCGCAAGATGCTGCGCGATATGATTGAGGCGAACCACTTACCGGATTACGAGATGGAGGAAGAGGCCGGCGATATGATCCGCTTCACCCGCCGTACCCTGATCGAAGACGGTCCAGAAGCACCACCCTTGTCAGAACAGGCGATCGAGGCTGCTCGGGCAATTTTGCCCGGCGCGGATGTCTATGCGTTGGAAGCCGACTGGCGGGCCTTTTGGGCGGCTTCCGGACGGCCCAAGCTACGCGCAGCAGATGCCGCGTTTGTAGGATTCGTTAAAATGCGGGCGGAGAAGGGGGACTAAGGCGCGCATCAAAAACACTGGCCTTGAGATAAAAGACACATCGGTGTAATATTGCGATGCTTATTTTAAAGCTCTGATATTTTTTCACCTGTTTAAATTTCTCAAGACCAAGTAGTTCACATGTCATGGAACACCTCGGAATAAATATGTTTTTTTGGCACAATTATGTGCTGATATTTCTGTCTTTTTTTATCTGTACGATCCTCATCGCTCTTGCGCCTCGCGCTCCCAGACTTGCGGGCCAAGATGACCACACATGTGCGGTACAATCCATGCATGTCCGCCGAACGGCGCGGGTCGGGGGGCTTGCAATCTTTCTGTCGATTGTTGTCAGCATCTTTTTTGCGCCAGATGCGATTGCCGGACCCTATGCCTACCTCATCCTCGCCACTTTAATTTTGTTTCTCGCAGGCATTTTTGAAGACTTGGGCTTCGGAGTCTCCCCTCGGGATCGTCTTATAGCTACCGCTGTGGCGAGCCTTGCTGTGATGTTCTTTCTCGAACTGTGGCTGCCAAGGGTAGAAATTCCAGGGCTTGATATGGTGATGTGGCATTGGGCAGTGGGTGTTCCGGTTACACTACTAATCACGGCAGGCGTGGCCAATGCGTTCAACATGGTTGACGGCGTAAACGGGCTGTCATCGCTTTCCGCAATGACAGCTGCGCTCACACTGGCTTACATCGCACAGAAGTCTGGGTATGCAGATATTGTCCCCATTGCGATCATGTTGGCCTCCACCGTGCTTGGTTTCTTTTTGCTCAACTACCCTTTTGGCCTGATTTTCTTGGGGGATGGCGGGGCCTATGTTCTTGGCTTTATCCTAAGCTGGCTAGGCATCTTCATTATCGCCAATGCACCGGACGTTTCCCCTTGGGCAATTGTTCTCACGATGTTTTGGCCCATCGCTGATATGGTGCTTTCAATCTACCGCCGATCAAAGCGGAAGAAAGCGACGACCGCCCCGGACCGCCTTCATGCACACCAGATGGTGATGCGTACGCTGGAAATACACTTCTTGGGTCGAGGGCGGCGCGGCCTCGCAAATCCACTTACCACGCTCATTCTTGCTCCATTCGTTATCGCACCGGCTTTGACAGGTGTGCTGTTCTGGGATCAGCCACGTGCGGCATTTTTAGCCGTGGTATTTTTCAGTGTGGTGTTTGTTTTGGCGTACACCTATGCGCGCCCGATGGTGCGGAAATTGAAACGTCGGATACAGTGGGTAGGGGCGCATTCCTAAGAAAACGTTTAGGTTTTAGCTCAACTATATGCCCAAAAGATCAAGGTATCGACGTGCCGCAACGGCAGGGGAAAACTCCGCCGCACGTTGTTGCAGTGTTAACGGATTTACTGCCTCAGATAGAGTGGCTTGCATTGCCTCTGCTAAAGCCCTAGGATTGTTAGGCGGCACCAGTCGTCCATAGCGCCCATTATCTAGAATTTCTGCAGGCCCTGAGGCACAATTGGTTGAGACTACGGGGGTACCGCATGCCATTGCCTCGACAATGACATTTCCAAAACCCTCGTAGTCCGACGACAGAACGAATAGGTCTGCTGTTTTATAGAATGGGGTTGGATCCGGTTGGAACCCGGCAAAAATGACCCTGTCCGTAATCCCTAGCTCGGCAGTCAAAGTACGTAAGTCAGCCTCTTCCTGACCTGTCCCAACCAGCATTAGCCGAGCCTCTGGCTTAGTTATCCGGGCAAAAGATCGTAGCATAAGGCGATGATTCTTTACCCGCTTGAAACTACCAACATTAACAATGCGCGCACCCGAAGACGTACCCCATAATGCCTCGGCCTGCCGTATTCTATTCTTCGGCGGGACTGGGCGTAACGGAATCGGATTGTGGACGACATCAAAAGACGTAGGCGGCATCCCTGCTAATGCCGCCATGTCTAGTGCCACCCCGCCAGATACTCCCACACGCGCATCGGCCAAGCGATACCCTGCCGCCAATGATGACCGGAGAGCAAACCGATGCATTCGCCCCCAAGTTGCATATTGTGCAGACAGAATACCGTGTTCTGATACCAAAATTTTGCAGGTACGCCCTGACATCAAGCGTGCAGTAGGGGCAATGGCAGTCAGAGGCCACATATTAGCAATTAATGCGGTCGGTGGGCGTGCTCTCAAATACGCCGACAAGGGGCGTAGCATATTTCGTGTTCTGGTTACATTCAGATCAATGACCGAAAATTCACGCTGGGCTTCAGCTAGAAAGTCGCCTGCGGCTGACATCAGCAAAAACTCTACATCATGCCCAATTTCAGCAAAGGCGCGCGCCAAATCAACGCTCACTCGCTCAGCTCCGCCTCCACATAGGTCTGGCAAAAGGATAGATATCATTTTATTAAACCACTTTTAGAAAATGTAGCAATTACTAGTGACCTTTTCCAATCTGCAAACGTCTTAAGAAAGTTGGCACGCCCGATATAAATGTTGAATCCAGCCCAAGCTGTGATTTAACAAAGTACCAGCAAAGTATGTTCCAAATTGTGGTGGAGGCTAACGTTGCTGTGGCTGCCCCTACTCCGCCGAACCGAGGAATCAGGGCTATATTCAGGATAATGTTTATTCCAACTGATATTGAAAATGCCGTCAATGTTCGCCGTTCAAGGCCAGCCATATTGAGCACATTGGCATTCACTCCGAAAAAACCATTTACCAACTGGCCAAAAGTCAAAATAATCAGGGCTGGATAAGCGCCTATATAATCGAGGCCAAATATTAGTCCGAGCATAAGTTCGCCTGCCAAAGCAAACCCTGCCAGAACCATCCCCGTCAACGCCGTGCAGATCAGTGCGGCGGTCGAAAGCATACGCTGTAAGGTTACGCGATCTTTTTCGGCCAATGCGTGCGCAATGTCCCCTGCCAGAACTAAACCCATTGCAGTCAACCCAATTGCCGCAAGCGTGGCCGATGATACCGCAATCCTGTATATTCCTACCTCCATATCAGCGCGGAAGATACCCAGCATAATGAGATCGGCACTTTGATTGACGATTTGCACCGCCGCCAGTGCGGATAAGGGCAGCAGAGCTATAGCCCATTCTCGCTGTTTCATTCGTAGCGGCCCTGGCACACGCATTGGGAGCGGTCGTGCTTGGGTCAACAATACTGCGCCTGCGGCAAACGCAAGCATAGCTGCAACTGAGTGGAGCATCATCGCTTGGGTCGAACTAACCTCAAACCCAACGCCATATGCCACCAGCAACAGACCAGATAATACCGCTGGTCGCAGCACTTGATCGGTAAGATGTGACCGGACAGGAAGACGTAAGCCCGACAGCGCGCTTGCTCGGGCCGCCGAAAGCGCCATTAGTGGGATTAGCGGCAATCCCCACAACAGCGTGTTTCGCTGTTCCGGCGCTATGTTCTTTTCGTTTACGACCTGCCAGACGATTACACCGCTAACCGCCAGCACAGCTCCGCTAAAGATTATGTACCCTGACCAACGCCATAGCCCACGCAGCAGCGCCCAGTCCTTCAGGGCATTTGCGCGTGCAGTTTCACGTAAGATAAGCGTTGGTAACCCCATCTGAACCGGGATCATAATGATCCCAATTATAGCGTAGGCGTACGAATAGATGCCGTATCCTGCAGGCTCCAATATGCGTGCCAGAACGACCGCAGAAACCAGACCGGACAGAATGGCAGCAACTCGCGCGAGCAAGCCAGCAAACGATCCGCGGATCAAGGTTGCCCGGGAGCCTGGTGCGAATAAAAACGACATCATACTGAAATCACAAATCAAAACTTTATATTACAGCATAAATATAAGATGGAGAGGTTTGACCACGCATTAAGAAGCTGCCGCGAGGTACGTCCATTAATGGTAGCACCCCAGATGGCACAGTCGCGTATAGGAAAGCCACATTTTAGCCTTGAAATAGATACATTTCATAGATCTGGGTCTCTCATTCGACATATTTAGGTTTAGCATGGCTACTAGCAGGTACGCTAGAGCACACTGGTACCTGTCACGCTGTTGCCCTGCCCCCTTTGAAATTCTTGCAGAGAAAAAAGATGGACAATATGGCCGCCTAAGGCCACCGATTCAAGCCCAAGGACTCTGCGCAAAACTGTAAGTAATTTAGGGCTTAGGTCAAATGCTAAACCTGATTACACGGGCGGATTATGTTGCGTTAATATAATAGGCCGTCGCTTGGAAGTCCCAAAATCCAGCTTTTATAAGGAATATAGCATTGCTGAAAATGCCCTGAGAGCTGGGTCCAGACACCAAACACGAACAGTAGTCCCAAATACGGAAGCGCTGAATGTAGTCCATTATTATACCTGAGTGGCAAATACGGTATACGCGCGAAAATCATTGTTTGCAGCGGAACGAGATAATATCCGAACCTGTCTGCAATAACGCTTGATACAGGAGCAATAAAAATTGTCAGCGCCATGCCGAGGGCACCTAAGCTTACAAGGCTATAGTCCTGCGGAAAGCTCCTCACCCACTTTTTACGAACGAAAAAGAAGAAATATAGGGCAGACAGAGCCAGAATGCCAACGCGGAATATAGCACCATAAGCCTCGGTGCCGGTTCCGATATAACGACTGCTCGCTATCTCGCCACTTTCTCCGCTTATGAGGATAAATAACCCTGGAATAGAAAGAAGTGCGGCTAGGATTAGTCGCGGCTTTGTGTAGCGGCCGGTCGCAAGGGGCACCAATAGCAGAAAAATTAAAGCGCTTGAGTGAAATCCCGCACCAATAATAATCCACAAGGCGTAAACGGTTGCGCGCCGGTCGATAAAGGCAGTAAATGCAATACATAAGATACCAATGGCTGCACCCTGACGGATTCCCGACATTGGTAAGTTGATAATCAGGATTGGAAATAGCAGTACAAGAAATCCAAGCGGATCAGGCTGCCGCTGCGCCAGCACGTGGACCCCGATGAAAAACATCGCGCTTGCAGCAATATTGACAACTGGATAGGGGAGACCAATGGCCTGAATCCCGCCAAGAATTGCCCACCAGATGGGTTCGCGCATTTCCGTGAACGATGACCACTCTATGTTTTGGGCGACTATGAACTGATGGTAGTACCCAGACCAATCACAGCCAACCTGAAACCGGAAGGCAGAGAAAATAAATAGTCCCCAAAGAACGATATAGTAGAATTGACGACGGGCATTTTGCGCCCTTGCCAGAGCATAGCGAAGCAAAAACAATACATTGGCGAGGCCGAAGTAGACCATTAACCGCTGGCCTTTTTTTCAACGACACTGCGCAGCATCTGTGCCACACGTGGGCCCCAGACTTGTAACGAATACTGCTCCTCAACCTTTTTACGGCCAGCTGCTCCCATCCGACGACGTAAAGCGGGATCGTTCAGTAATTTTTTGATTGCAGCACGCCACTCGTCATCGCTCTCTGCGAGAAACCCATTCACGCCGTCTTGCACTATATCGCGATTCACGCCTACAGGTGAGGCGACGACTGGTAACCCACACGCCATATACTGGATCAGTTTGTAACCGCATTTACCACGGGTCCAAGGCGTATCGGGTAGCGGCATAACTCCTATATCCATATCTTGGATCATAGCTACTTCAGTGTTTTCAGCCCATGGGAGTATTTCGAGGGTCCCTGCAGTTTCGGACTGCATGCCTGCCCCCACGGCAACAAACAGCGCGGTTTTTTCTTCTAGTACTGGGTCTAGCACTTTATGAACAGGATGGGCGAGTGCCTGCCATGTCTCGGGGGTTCCAATCCAGCCTACGCGCAGCTGAACCTCAGTCACGGCCTCTTTGCGCATTTCGTAGGTATCAAGATCGATAACAGTCGGTACTATTTCAACTCGTGGCGCACTGGCTCGTCTAGCATGATTCGAAAGGTAGGAATTTCCTGCCATGACAAGCTCAGAGGCTGCCATCACATGATTGATCTTCTGGCCCATAATAGCACGAGCAAATCCTAGCCTGTGTTTATCATAACGGTGAAAAACTGCGTCGTCGTAATCGCTGACGATAGGTACTCCGCGCGGTAAAAAAGTGCGCTCAATCAGCCAAGGGACCCAGGGCAACGCTTCGTATTCTAACCAAACGATGTCTGGCATCGGATTTTCTCGTAACTGTGCGATCCTATCAACCATGTATGCCAATGGTGATCCGCGTTTTTTCTGCCCTGCGTAAAGTGCATTTAAATAGGTGTCATCGAAGAATGGGGCGACTCGAATGTTGAAGCCCTCACGCTTTAAATGCGGCAGATACTGCATCGTGCGCAAACGGCTGGACGCACCCATGCGCGTGTAACGTGATAACAACAAGATGTTCATGCGTGTGTCTGCGCTTCGTGCCACGCCTGAAACATCAATATGGTCCAGAGCCGTGCTGAATAATCTTTACGCCCAGATAGATGTTCAGACCATGTCTGCCGTATAATTTCCGGGTTAAACAGGCCACCCTCAGTTAGTCGTTTATGGGATAGCAGGTTTTCGGCCCAGTCTCGCAAAGGCCCTCGCAGCCAAAGCCCGATCGGTATCGCAAAGCCAGCTTTTGGCCGTTCAATGATCTCGCGCGGCACATACTTATAAAGCAGCTGCCGCAAAGCCCATTTGCCTTGGCCATCTTGAATTTTCATGTTCATAGGCAGGCGTGTGGCGAACGTAATCACATCTGGATCAAGGAACGGAGTACGTGTTTCCAAACTAACCCTCATTGCGGCGCGGTCTACCTTACACAGAATATCGTCGGGCAAATAGCTGCGCATATCCTGGACCATCATTTGCATAGCTGGATCCTCAGCACCAAAATCCGGAAGTGGGTCATCAAGTTGCAAAGGTGCTGTGTCTACATTTTCGTTGATTAAGACGTCAGGCTCTATCCATGTACTGGCCATGTTGCGATACAAGTCATCCAGACTATCTGTTATGCGTAGCCTCTCGGCCAATCGATGAACCTTGGTTCCTAGATTGGATATTCCGGCACTTCCTGTTCGGACTTTGTTATAAGCTGCACCAACAGTGTTCCAGCCGTGTTCTGGCAAAGCCAGTGCCGCACGGCCCGCAAACCGCCTTATAGGGGGGGGCATACTTGATATGCGCTGCCACAAACCGGGGCCGCGAATATAGCGATTATATCCACCAAACAGTTCGTCTCCGCCATCCCCCGAAAGAGCGACAGTTACATGCTGACGCGCAGCACGACAAACAAGATGGGTGGGGATTTGTGAAGAATCTGCGAAGGGTTCATCATAAATCTGCGGGAGATCAGGTATCACATCACGCGCATCTGCATCGGTCACGCGTAATTTGGTATGAGCCGTGCCCAAATGCGCTGCTACCGCAGCGGCATACGGCGACTCGTCAAAAGCAGCTTCGTCGAACCCAATAGTAAAAGTCTGCACTGGTCGTATGCTTTGTGCCTGCATCAACGCGACAATTGCGGAACTGTCGACGCCCCCAGACAGAAAAGCACCGAGAGGTACGTCAGACAACATTTGGCTGTGGACTGCCTTGCTTAAAGTTTGGTCGAGCATTGAGACAGCTTCGGTTTCGTTCAGAACTGGGTTGCGTGCACCAACTTCAATTTCAGCGTTCAAGTTCCAATAGCGGTGTATGCTAAGACTACCGTGGCGTTCCCCTGGGCGGATTGGCTCCTTAGGAGCCGCCGTGGGCAAAGTGCCGTCAACCGTGAGGACCGTACCGGGTTCTAGTTTGTAAATACTTGGATGAATGCTGCGCGGCGCAGGCACATACATGAAGCGCAGATATAGGGCCAATGCTTCGCGGCATACCTCGCTTGGACAGTCGGGGTGCGCACGAAGCGCTTTGAGCTCAGAGCCAAAGACTAGATCCTCGCCAGCCCAACCCCAGTAAAGCGGCTTTTCTCCCATCCGATCACGCGCAAGACTAAGGCGCTTCTCGGCTCGATCCCAAAGTGCAACTGCAAACATGCCGTGCGCCCGGCGCAGCGTTTCGTCGAGTCCCCAATGCGCAATTGCAGCTAGCAAGGTTTCGGTGTCGGAATGTCCGCGCCATGGCGGAGCCGCCCCCTCTGTCTCAAGCACATTGCGCAGGTCGAGATGATTATAGACCTCTCCGTTATAAGCGAGCACATAACGTCTGCAGTCCGAGTGCATCGGTTGGGCACCCGTGGTGCTTAAATCAAGAATCGCAAGCCGCCTGTGGCCCAGCGCGATAGATTCCTCTGACCAAATTCCTTCATCATCGGGTCCCCGATGAATGAGGCGGGCGGTCATCTTGGCTACCTGTTCTTCAATATCATAGCTCGACCTAGAGCTTAGGAGTCCTGTCAAGCCACACATTAGGTATCTTTCGTGTTAAGGATTGACGCATAGATTTCGCCGTAAGCCTTGGTGCCTGCTTCAAGCGAAAATATGGCTTCCGCTGTGGAGCGGCATCGCCGGGGCAAGTCGGGGTCTTTCATTAAGGTTTGGAGCGCCTCAAACGCCGTTTCCATTTCTTGGACACTTCCTCCATCTACAATCACACCTACATTGTTTTCGCGAACAATCTCGGCCACATCGCCAACCCCCTCATTCACCAGAACAGGAACACCGCAACCTAGAACCTCCGCTAGTCGTGTTGGCGCACTCCCTAATTTGCTTAGCCCGCTGGTAAAAAACATTGTAGATAGGTCTTGCCTTCGTACGGCGTCGGGCATCTCTTCCGAAGAACATTGGCCGATGTGGAGTCGTTCTTTTAATTTATTTTCTGGATCTAGTGCCGCTCTCACACGCGATTTATCATCTCGTGTTACAATTTCAAACCGCGTACTGGGATCGTGCGCAGCCACGACGTATATCCAGTTAGATAGCCAGTCCGTACGGAACCAACCCGACAGAACGGTACCAATGCAGCCATACACAGGGGAACCAAGGCTTTCAGCCTCTTCGGGAGCGAAGCGATTCAGGTCAGCACAGGTAGGAATTACGACCATACGCTGTTTTCTAAGTTCGTCTGGATATACGGTCTTTAGGTGCGCCACTGCTGCATGGGTCAGTGAAACTACTCCGGCCGCTTTGGCTAAGCATGTCCGCTCGGCTCTCACGATGGCGCGATGCAAAAATGAACCCCGACGTAATCGACCTGCTGTTATCAATTCTTCTGGCCAAAGCGCGCGCATATCAAAGATGAATGGTATCTTAGTCACACGACCGACCAGCAATGCGACAGCTGACGGGATATAGGATCTCGCGTGGATTAATTGGGCTCCCTCACGGTGTACCTCGCGTTTCATCAACCACACCATGCGTATCATACTGAATGCAGGTGCAATGATTTTCGGTTGTGGATGGAAGCGTTGTGGCAACCAACGGATGCCATGCGCCTCGCAGTCCGCACGCGCACGCGCCATCGCATCTGTATTTGCCCAGTCCTCGGATTTTTCATAGGTAATTAAGGTGATTTTATAATTTTGTGACAACCCACGCAAGTAAGCCATCACCTGACTCTGCCCGAGAGGTTCCAGTAAACCATTGCGGGTTATGTACAGAGTTGGTGTCAAGAGCATAATAATTCCAGATAATGCTTAGTGGAAATAAAAAGGCCAAATTCACTAGCGCGTTGTTTCAGGTGGACCGCATGATGCGTCGTGTAAAGTGCCTCTTACATGGCTCGGGGGAGCGCTTGTGCATCGCGCACCTATACTATCTGGCCATGCCTTCCATTTTCAGGCACTTCTGCTGGGCCAGATTGACTCTCGGTTGATACGATAGGTGCTCCACAAGACAATGGTATCAATGATAGCACTGCGGAATTCTTCGTAGCCGGATGCGAGTACGAAGAAATCTGCGGTTTGGGATCAAGATGGAAGGCAGCACTGTCCGCAATCCCCTACTTGGCTGCCATTGCGCGTAATGCGTTTTCGTTTGCTTTTTGACCAATAATTATCGAGCGCGGATCAGGATAACGAAGATCTGAAAAAGCGAGAAGAAGACGGTTTATTTGATCTTTTTAGCTTCCCGCGTTCAGGGTTCGCTGACCTAGCGGGAAATTCCGAAGAGCCTCTGCTTCTAGCATTGAATTAGGACCTAGCGTATCTCGCTTTAATATAAGATTAGGACGTACTCTGACCCTATCATTTGACAATCTAAGTAAACGCGCTGTCTCCTTTGTCGCGTCTTCAGAAATGGAAGAGGCCCAATCTGCAAATCGATGGGTCGCGGCTATACTAGTGGCCATTGTTACGGGTAAAACTGAGTGCATTATAGCCTCAGGTCGCTATCACTCGCGCCGAAGATATTCTTCAAATCGTAGAGGATGTGATCAACTTTACCGAAAGCTCGCGTCGTAGCGGCACCCATGACTTTGAACTGGTCATGTGCAACGGCCAGAACGATTCCATCGTAATCGCCGTCTTGCGGATCTTCTACAAGGTTCATCCCATATTCACGGCACGCCTCGACGGGATTAGCCCAAGGGTCATGGACATCAATATGAATGCCATAATCCTGCAATTCATGCACAACGTCGACAACACGCGTATTCCGTAAGTCAGGACAGTTCTCCTTGAAGGTAAGTCCTAGGACCAGCACACGCGCACCATTGACCTGAATCCGCCGCTTGAGCATAGCTTTAACTAGTTGGCCGGCAACATAGGAACCCATCCCGTCATTGATGCGTCGCCCGGCAAGAATCACGTGAGGGTGATAGCCCATCGCCTCCGCCTTATGGGTCAGGTAGTAAGGATCAACCCCGATGCAGTGGCCACCAACTAGGCCCGGGCGGAAGGGCAGGAAATTCCACTTCGTACCTGCTGCCTTCAGCACGGCCTCGGTGTCGATACCCATTTTATTGAAGATGATGGCCAGCTCGTTGACCAAAGCGATGTTCAGATCGCGCTGCGTGTTTTCAATCACCTTTGCAGCTTCTGCCACACGGATGCTTTCGGCCTTATACGTGCCTGCCGTGATTATGCTGGCATAAAGCTTATCCACTTTCTCGGCGATGTCGGGTGTGGAACCGGACGTTACCTTACGGATATCTGGCAAGCGGTGCGTCTTGTCTCCGGGATTGATCCGTTCAGGAGAATATCCTGCAAAAAAGTCTTCGTTAAAGGTTAAGCCTGAGACGCGTTCCAGCACGGGCACGCAGTCTTCTTCTGTGGCTCCGGGGTATACTGTGGATTCGTAGATTACGATGTCGCCGCGTTTAAGAACCTTGCCCAAGGTTTCTGATGCTTTGATTAGCGGCGTCAGGTCCGGGCGCTTGTGCGCATCGATCGGGGTCGGAACGGTGACGATGTAGATTCGTGCGTCCGCTAAATCTGAAGGGTTTGTCGTGAATGAAAGCTGCGAAGCCTCGCGAAGCTCTCCCTCGGAAGCCTCCAGCGTATCGTCACGACCTTCGCGCAACGCATCAATGCGGCTTTGGTTGATGTCAAAACCGATCACTGGGCGAATTTTACCAAACTCTATGGCAAGCGGAAGGCCAACATAACCGAGCCCGATGACTGCTATTTTTTGCATATCTGAACTCATTTCCCCGAATACTCCCTATACCATTCGACAAATTGTGCGATCCCATCCCGGAAATCCGTCTGAGGACGATAACCTGTTAGTGTTTTCAGTAGTTCTGCATTGGCCCAAGTCGCGGGCACATCGCCGGTTTGCATGCCCATGTAGTTCCGCTGTGCTTTTTGCCCGAGACAGTCTTCAATCGCGTCCACAAAATCTAGCAACCGTACTTTGTCGGAGTTACCGATATTGACCACACGGTACGGAGCTACCGGGGAAAGGCTGTCGCCTTCTGGCACAACGCCATCCTCGGGCCGCTCTGGCACTGCGTCGATCAACAAGCGGATCGCGCGGACTAAGTCATCAACATAGGTGAAGTCACGGTACATATCGCCGTGGTTGTAGATGTCGATCGGCCGTCCGTCGAGCATCGCATCCACAAACTTATAAAGCGCCAGATCTGGCCGACCCCATGGGCCATAGACGGTAAAGAACCGGAACATTGTGGTGGGCAGATCATGAATATGGGCATAGGAATGCCCCATGCTCTCGGTGGCCTTCTTTGTCGCCGCATAGATGGTCAGCTGCGTGTCAGCCTTTTCAGTCTCAATAAAAGGCATCTCTTCGTTGGCGCCGTAAACCGAAGAGGTCGACGCCATCATCAAATGCTTGACCTGCAAGCGCCGCGCCGCCTCCATCACATTGAAGGTGCCAATCACGTTGCTGTCGAGATAGGCCCGCGGGTTCTCCAGGCTGTAACGAACGCCGGCCTGCGCTGCGAGATGGACAATCACATCCGGAGCGAATTCATCAGCGACGCGGTCGAACAAAGCCTGATCCTCAAGCATCCCTTCGGTCGCGGCAAAATTTGGGCTTTGAAGTAGCATTTGGTGACGGCGCTGTTTGAGAGCTACATCGTAGTAATCCGTCATCCCGTCAAAGCCGTGGACAATAAAGCCTTCGGCGAGGAGGAGCTTGGCAAGATGGAAGCCGATAAAACCAGCGGTGCCGGTGATTAAAATGCGTTTCATTAAAATATCTTTTCGGTTTGCGGTTGTTGTCGAGAGCCGGACACCATATCGGCCCCCAATTTCACTTCAGTTTGAAGCGTCTCAATTTCTTTTTTAAGCGCTTCGTATTCCTCCATCTTCCGCTTGAGAAATCGTGATGTAAGCGCAGCTTTTTCAGTCAGGCCCTTCGGCGTCAAGATATAGGCATAGCGACGTTTGTCGTTCGCAGCCGAGAAATTCCCCAGCTTAACCATACCTTTTTCCACTAACGCATTCAGGCAGTAGTGCACGCCGCCAACACTTATCCCGACCGCGGCAGCAATATCCCGTTGGGACATTTCAGGGTTTTCCTGCAGCAAGCGTAGGACGCGAAAACGCAAGTCCTCTTGGGCTTCGCTTCGCTGCCCCACCATCAGATAGCACCCTTTTCGCAGGCTGCCGCACAAGAAGTGCCTACGGCTCTTCTTGTGCTTACGGTAATCTGAATAAGATGCTCTGATATAGGCATAGTCGTTCAAATTTGAGCGGTAGCATGATGCTGCCTTTACGAAAAGCTAGAACTGTTCAAACAATGTTATTTATTTGCGACACTCAATGGAAACTGGTTGGGTTGGAATGCTTTATACACGCGGATCACAAGCGTAAAACGCTTCGGGCAACATACGCTTTGAGTAAGCCGCAAATGAACGCCAACACAGGAACAAGACCGGAAGAGAATATCCGCGTTTCCTCAATCTACAGTAGGGGGCGTATACATAAGTTCGGGGTTGAAGACGGGCGCGATCAAAGGCACGGTCGTTCAAAGTTGAGCAAGCAGGACCCCTATGAGAGATCACGAGAGCGGAACGACCTGGTTTCTGGCCCAATTCAAACCCAACAGCCATAAAATTGCCCAACGCAACCTGGTTCAGCAGGGCTTCGAGACGTTTCTACCCCTACATGAAGAGACCACACGCGTCCGTGGCAAGTTCACAGTCAGGAAGCGCCCGCTGTTTCCAGGCTACCTGTTTGTGGCCTTTGATATGAAGCAAGGGCATTGGCGCGCGGTGAATTCCACCTATGGCATCACACGGATTGTTAGTCTCGGCAATAAACCGACCCCAGTTCCCTTTGGCCTAGTCAGCCAGTTGATGCTGCGCTGCGATCAAGGTGACGAACTTCTGTCGCAAAAATGCCTACAGCCGGGCGATCAGGTCGCGATAACGACAGGCCCGTTTGCGGATGTAATCACTGTTATCGAAACCGTGGAGCCAGATCGCCGCGTCTGGGTGTTGCTGGATATCATGGGCAGGCAAATCAGAGCTGTCTTGGAATCGGATCAGCTACGCGCAGTATAAAGTGACAATCAACAGACGCGCGAGAGCGAGCGCAGCCGTGTAGCGCTCTGCGCCTTCGTTGAGCTGCACTTGGCTCCAAAAGGCACTGGCCTGGGCGTTTTCACCACCACCGAGCACAATGATGCCATCGACAGCATCAAGGTGAGGATCGACCGAATAGCGGCGCTCGATGGGCTGCAAAAGCAGATCACCAAGCGGCAAAGTACTCAGCACGATCAGCAGCGCCAATGAGATACTGCTGATCCAAAGCGCTATACGCCTGCATTGAAGGATCAATGCAAGTACGATGCTTGCCAAGGCGATGACGATCCAGGTGTCCGGTCGCAAGAGTGCGCCGACCAGTTTTGATACGATGAAAAAGACGGTGTCCACTAAGATCAGCTTTGCCCGTCGCCTGTGAGGGCCGCGACGGCCTGACGATAGGCTGAGACAACCAACGCCTGATCAAATTCGCGTTCCATCTTAAGGCGCCCCGCTCGCCCCATCTCGGCCTTGGCTTGTGACGAGAGCGTCAGAAATCGCTCCATCGCCTCAGCGAGACTATCAGCGTTTCGCACTGCGCACAGAACACCCGACACATCGTGATCGACCACAGCACGACAACCAGGCACGTCGGTTGCAATAAGCGGTCGAGCCATGGCAGCTGCCTCAATCAGCGTGCGCGGTGCGCCTTCGCGGTACGAGGGCAGCACGACACAGGAGGCGGCAGCGATCGCCGGGCGCACATCGTTGGTCGTGCCAAGATACTCCACCACACTTTCGGCCACCCAACCTTCGACGGTCGCGATGTCGATCGCGGTACGGTTTTCCGAACCGGTTGCGCCCAATAGCTGGAAACGCGCACTCGAATGTCGCGCCTTGATCTGACGGGCCGCCTCTACGAATTCGATTACACCCTTGTCCCGCAAAAGACGCGCAATCATCAAAAACACAGGCGGTGCCTCCCCTGAAGGCATCTCTGCCGGAGCGAAGCGCTCTAGATCGATACCGGAACCTGGCAGCAGTCGCGCCTGATCCGTGCGCACAAGCTTGCGGTCAAGAAACAGGTCACGGTCATCTTCATTCTGGAAGAACACGATCGGCAGTTTAGCAAAGGCGCGGCGATAAAGCTGTTCAGCAACGGTTTGTAGCAGTCCGCCAGATAGAAAGGCAGTGCCAAGTCCCGTAACATTCGGAATGAAAGGCACACCAGCCGCGTGCGCAGCCCTTGCCCCGAAAATGTTATTCTTGATCGTAAAGCTCAGTACGGCATCCGGTTGTTCCTCGCGAAAAATCCGCTTCAGCCTGCGCTGCAGTTTTAGATCCTCAATCGGGTTCAGTCCTTTGACATTCATCTCCAGTGGGCGAAAACGACAGCCGACCCGTTCAAGCTGGCCTACGGATTCATCGGGCGGGGCTAGAACAGTAATCTGATGTCCATCAGCCAACAAAGATTCAACCAGAGGCCGTCGAAAATTCCAGATATTCCACGCGGAATTCACCGTCATCAAAATGAGCATTTAGATGCCTTTTTAGAACGCGCAGTATGCGTCACAGAGAATAAGGGAGCTCAATGATTACACTGTATCGCTGTCAAGATAGCTGAGGTACCATTGGCCTTTATCGTCGGCAAGTGTGCTGAGGCCCGACTTCGGTCTGCTGCCGAACCAAATGTGGATAGGGCGCAGCCGTTCAGGCAAGGGTACGAAGCCTGCCTTGCGCAAAGTGTGATAGTTTGGGGACCATGGGAACGACCAGGCTAGGGCTAGCTCGACACCTCGCGATGCAAGACGACCTAGTTCGGACATCACCAATGGTTCGAGAGATAACCCACCCAAAGCCTCCATCACATAGGCAATACGTCCTCCGTGCTTTTCCGCTTCCCGCGTGGCGACGATGGCTGGCGCAGTATTATCCGGCGATGCCACGACCCGATATTGCTCGGCTTGCGGTCCATTGAAGAGGCGATGATTCAAAAAAGCTCTGTCTCGAACTGTGCCTACATGAATGTCGGGCGCAGCCAAGTCCCAAAGGGCGTCGCCCCACTCACCGACCTCAGCGATAGAAGACAGGTTCTGGTCGCGTGCCCGAGTCAGTGGGAAGTCGAGCGGCAACCGGAGTTTGCGGCAGAAAAAACCAGCACGCAGCGGCTTGATCAAAAAAGGAACTTGTCCGTGACTGTGCCACCCAAGTTTGCCGAACCAAGCCGGAGCAGCGTTATCATTAGGAAACCCCCAGACGAGATCACCTCCTGAACTGGCGGCATGCGCGTCATAGGCACGGGCCAGCTGAGTGAAGATACCTTTACCGCGCATGCTCTCTGACACAAAGGAATCCACCGCCTGAAATGCGATACCGGTTTCCGACCCAAACTGCATACGAGACTGAATGTACCCCGAAATCCCGACGATCTGACCGTTATTGCGTGCGACGGCAAAAGGAGCTGGGTTATTGCGAAATGCCCACTCAACCGCGAACCGGCCTGATTTTCCGCGTTCCATGCCTGAAGCCAGATATGCGTCCATCAACGCGTCGCTCAGCGGTTCGATGGAAATGACGGGATCGGTCATCAAAACTCTCCCATCGCTAGGGACTTCATGCCGAAGCTGTCGCGCAGCGTTCCAAAATGCCTTATGATTTGACTGAGCCCATCAAGATTTGCCTCGAGGTTTAGTCCAAAATTATGCGGGTGCCACCAGAGATGATAGCCTTTGCCGTCCCGGGCGGCCGCCGTCATACCGCGCTTAATCGTGGTAATGTGCAAAGGATGGAACGCCGCCAAACGACCGGCAGAAGGGCGCAAGAACCGACTGGCAGGGACATTTGTTGGCTGCCCGAAAATAGCCTCAAAGGCTTGTGATCCCAGCACGCCAGAGTAGGCATCAAGCAACCTGAAAGCCCGTCGCATTGAGGTCTGTTCGGCACCCTTCGCCGCCCGGTATGCCCAAGGACTAGGGTTTCCCCGATAATGGGCGATGCCATGCTTGGCGCAGATGGTCAGATGCTCTACTGCAAACTGATTGCGAGGGAATACAATCGAGCGCAGGTTTATACCGCGTGCATCAGCGAGCTTCTTGGCAGCGACAATATCCGCCTCGAAGGCAGAAAGTGATTGCCCATCTTCAAGGCAATAATAGTGGGACAATGTATGCGTCCCGATTTCCTGACCGGGCGTCTGCTGGATCTCCGAGATCAAAGATGGTGCGAAATAATAGGGGTCGGAACGCTCATCCTTGCCAACTTCGTCCAAGTAAGAAAAGTTTGACAAACTCGGGTTCGAATACGTCGGCAGTTCACTTGGAAGCGAGGCCAGCAACTCCTCTTTGGTTTCACAAAACAGAAAACCGACAGTCGCCCATGTCGCGCGAATTTCATTCTTGGCGAAAAGCTCCAGCATCTTCGGCAGAGCATCGCGTGCACCAAGAATGTTTTTGCCATAGGTATCTCTATCAGCATGATCGCGAACGCCCCAAAGCAGCTCGAAATCTAACGAGATTACAAACTGACCCGTCATTTAAGTATTATTCCCGTCACATCACTCACTTTACGATTATAGCCCCTCTAAGAAACAAGCTGCGATCTAAGCCTAATCAACTCGTTGCGACACTTGGCTAAAATTTCCAACAAGTAACCCAGTATGAGTGTTAGCGCATGGCCGGCCTTCGGTCCATCTTGAGAATGCTACTGTGAGCGATACCTGAACTGCGACCACTATTCCTTTTGAGGGTAGGGTGATCGACCCATTTCCGCCAACATATTTTCTCTGAAGACCTCCGCAGGTGTCTTCCATCCCAAGCATTTGCGCGGTGTGTTGTTGAGGCGGTCGCTTATTTCTTTGATGTCGTGATCCGTGAGCTGACGTATATCTCGCTTTCTGGGTAGCCAGCGTCGAGCCCTTCGATTGGTATTTTCAACCGTTCCTTTTTGCCAGGGTGACGAGGGATCGCAGAACCAAGTTTGTGTACCAATTTTTGCCTGCAATTGCGGCCAGCTGACGAACTCGCTACCTCGATCAAAGTTGATGGATCTGCGGGCGATATGGGGCAGGTCTTTGATCGCCTTCAGTGTCTTTCCTATCACCGGTTTGGTGCGTTTGTTGGATTTTTAAGGATCACCGTGAAACGACTGACGCGCTCAACCAGCGACGTGACATTTGCTTGGCCACGTTTCTGTTCAAACAGCATTAAATCGCCTTCCCAATGCCCAAACTGGCGACGGTGGGCGACATCATCTGGCCTGAAT